>Ga0123352_10003526_pt1 | contig 22653 bp, 30 predicted proteins | sample TergutLab28metaG_FD_89700 | JGI IMG/M metagenome (GOLD analysis project Ga0123352, IMG submission 89700) | Labiotermes labralis P1 segment gut microbial communities from Petit-Saut dam, French Guiana - Lab288 P1 | ecosystem: Host-associated > Arthropoda: Insects > Digestive system > Gut ...
ATTTTCCATTGTGTATCAGTAATATCTGTTATATACCCCATATTCACACCTCATTTGTTGTTATATGGTATATATCGGCAGATTTTGATAATTATTGAATACAGGTTCTAAGTTTCGAACTATGCTATAACAGACACAGGATTAAGGAATAATAATGTGGAGGAATAAAAATGAATATTATGGAAACTATCACTATAATAGTTATCCCTCTTGCCTTGGGTATTGTTACCTCGGTAATTGCTACATTCATAACTAACAAAATAATAAGTTCAGAGGAAATTATCAAGAGAAGGATAATGAGAATTATCAAAACCTCCTTGAGAGCTTGTGGCAATCCTAGCAATTTACTTGATTTTGATGCTAAAAAGTTTAGAAAAACCATTGTTGTTTGGCAGGAATATAAAAATGAACTGATAAGAAAAATTAACAATTCACAAAATGCCGACATTAAAATTAAAATTGAACCTAAAATGTTTCTCATGAATAAAGGAAATAGCTTCAACGACGAAAAACTAAAAGCCTACAATATGTTTTGTGATATATTTATTCACAACTTTTCAGACGTTTTTTCTATGGATAGCGAATACATAATATCTAGCCGCCAACAAGAAGTTGTCAATGTAGATAAAAAACAATCTATGGGGGGGCAAGTGATGATGCTTAGAGGTTTATTTAAAAGAATTTCAGAGCGAAGACAAAAGAATAAAATAAATCAAATATCAAAGTCTTTGTATGAAATTGCGAGTAAAAAGCTTAGCCTTCACTTATTTGATGAAGCATTAGAATACTCTTATGCAGCTCTGGAAGCAGAAACCAACGACACAGTAATTAGAGCAGATGTGCTTGTGTTAATATCGCTCGTTTATAGTGCCATGGGTCACTATCAAGAGGAATTAAGTAAACTTAATGAAGCTTTATCTATTAGAGAAAAAACTCTAGGCAAAGAACACCCATCCACAGCCACCACATACAACAATATCGCAAGTGTCTACGATAACCAAGGCGACCACACCAAAGCCCTAGAGTGGTATAATAAAGCCTCGGGAATCTTCGAAAAGATGTTAGGCGAAAAACATCCATTTACCATAACAACTCGTAATAATATTGACATAACAACCAAAAAGCAAAAATCGCAGGAGGAATAAATGCTAGAAACCCTAGCCCGCTACCTATCCCGCCTAGCAACGGGCTTAATAGACCACCTCCTACAAATAGCCATAGGTGCATTTATCATCATTGTGCTTGGCAGGCTATTTATCTCGTTGCCTGCGTGGCGGCTTGGTTTGCGTGGGGCTATCAGGCAAAATGGCTATATGCACTATCTTTCTGGCTACTATATGTTTGCATCAGGCGACGACCTGAATATATACATAATCGCTGATGGTGTATGGGGTATTAATGCCACGCATCTTGTCTTTTTGCATCGCTCCGCGCCTGATAAGTTGGACGTGGCTATTGAAATTTCTGAGGTTCAAAATATGGAGATATTTCATTATGACATTAGCGAGTGCATTTTTGCGGAGAATAATGATGCGGATGTTATTGTGCATGGTATAGATAATGCGCTAGAAACACCTAAGCCAATGCGTGCGGAGTTTGTTATAGAAGAAAAGCTCACAAATGCTATGAAAAAGCCGATGGTAAAGTCTACGTTGGAAATGAAAGCAAATGAGCTTGTGTGTAGAATAACGCTGGCGGATGGTGCGGAGAGTTTCTTTTACTACAAAGATACACATAGAAATGCAGATGCTATTAAAGAAATCACTGAAATATTTCGCAGGGACGGCTTGTAGGTATTTGTATAATAAACGGGCGGTCACAGACCGCCCCTACAGGTTACTTTTTGAAATTTATCCCGATAGCTCCACCTATGCCGCCGCCAACCACCGAAAGCAGTGTTAAGATGATTTTGCGGCTATCTAGTACAAAGCCGCCGTTAATCCATACGATGATTAAAATTAAAATGACCGCGTATAGTCCGCCTGCTGCCATGCCCCATAGCCAGCCGCGGCTGGCTGCTTTGCGGGATGCATCAAAGCCAGCTATTATTACGGCTACGACGCAAGTTATCATAACGATGATGGGTATGGTGGTTTCTTGTAATGATGTGTATGTAATGCCTACGGCTGTGGCTATAAAAGCTGTGGCGGTGATGGCATAGGCAATGACCACGCCCATCACAAGCCCCAAAATTTGTCGTTTTCTTGTGTCCATCTGCTCTCTATTCATATTATCTCGTCCCTTGCTTTTTTACAAATATACGATGGCTTATACAAGTTTATGACAAGTTATAGTGACTTTAGTTTTACGCATTTTATTAAATTAGGGATTGAAAATACGGGCATACTATGGTACAATGGAGTATTAACTAAATCACATCCAATTATATAACGAGGGGATGCTTATGAATAAAGCACATGCAATTGTTAATAGACTGCTTGAGTTTAACGGCGAAAGACCATTTATTGACCATTTTTATAATGGTGAACACAAATTTGCTTTTGTAGCAGTAAAATTAACAGAAGAAGAACGTGACAAACTAAAGGACTTTGACTGGACTGCCAGCTCTGTAATAGGCAGACCAAACAAAATAGCACTTTTTCTTAAAATTAAGCCTTTTGCGGCTACAAACACATCCAAAGACCCCATTGGCGATTTTGTTATTCCTTTTAAGGAGCGTCATGTGGCTGTTGGTTGGCGTAGAAGATACGATGACCTCTCTGTGATTGATAAGGTCAGGGAATTGCTAGAGATTGTGTCGCTTTCGTATCTTAATGCGGAAGATGTTATTGGTCATATCGCGCTTAATGATGCTGACCTTAACTACGAAGAAACCATGAGCAAAATTGAGATTCCTGCTGATGTTTTGGCGGATGATAGAAACCATATGTTTAAGCTAAGGCTGGGCGATGGTGCGGGTACGAGTCCTGGCGACGGGTATGGGTTTAAGAAGTTTAAGAACTGATAAAAAATAACAGCGGCTTTTGGTATTGCCCAAAGCCGCTGTTATTTTAATGTCCTCTTAATTCAATATTCTATACCATTGCCATTGGTCTTTCCAGCTCATTTTTTTCAGGAACGCCTTGAGCTTTTAATCCTAGCCAATAGGCGCGGGTTGCGGACATTTCTGCTTCTAGCATAATATGTGCATTGCTTGATAGATTTTTTGCGTGTTTTAAATTTGTTACTACAGGTAATGCTGAGGTAGCATGGAGACGTTTTAGTAATGCCTCTTTTTTGCGCCTAAAGCCAAGCACGCGGATATATGGGATATCTGCTTTTGCAGAATCAGCGTATATGCCAAGAATGATGCGTAAAACGGCGCGCTGTAACGCGGTATGGGTATGGCTTTTGCTTTTTGTTGCTTCTAATACATCGGAAATAAGATAATGACTCTTTGCTGTATTTACGAGCCTGTTTAGCATAGATTGTGATAGACCGCTAAGCTTCAATAACTGTTCTTTTGAGGTAGAATGCAATGCATAATGAAGATATGAACTAAAGTTGTCTAGGCGATTTATGCTGGTTTTGCGATGCTCGCCAACAAGCACCCTAAAGCTGTTTTGTGGCATTAGGGGTAGCAGTCTGGCTAGGTCGCCTCCTGCATGTATATGCTTGCGAATAGCTCCAGCGGATGCTGTGCCGTATGATGCATGTTCGGTTTGGAGTTGGTCAGAATTATGCGCCGCACCTTGGCGTTTTATGGTGCGTACAGCTATGCGAGATACTAGGTCATTATTTATGATGGCTTTGAGGTATTCTATACCCAAGATATTGTTTGGGTGATTGATGATATCGGCGGCATCATCGCCCATGGTGGTGGCTATGGCTGTTGCCCGCGCCATAGGAAAAGAAACGCCTTCTGCCAGATTTGTTTTAAGCACCTGCTTGAACTCATCTGTTTCGCGGCAAAGTTGACGTGCTATGTCCCATAGCGGTGAAATTTCGCCGATTTCTGAGCCAAAGCATAATGTGTCCACTATATTTGTGGCCGCCAAAACACGACAAGCACCGTCTGCAAAGCCTTCGGCAGAAGAGGTTGCCCATGCCACAGGTAGCTCTAGCACAATGTCCACACCGCAATTTATAGCCATTTGTGCGCGTCGGTATTTATCTAGCATTGCTGGTTCGCCGCGTTGCACAAAATCACCGCTCATTACGGCTATTACATCTTGCGCGCCTACTTCGCGCCTACTTCTGTCCAGATGGTAGGCATGACCATTATGAAAAGGGTTATATTCTGTTATTATCCCACAAACTTTGCTCATAAGCTTCCCTGCTTTTGGTTAATCGTTAAGTTAATATGATTATACATCATTTTGCGATTTATGTCCATCATATATTGTACAATAAAGTAGCCATAAAATCAAGATTGCAAAAGACTTGACAAAGTGGCGAATTTTGGGTATTATTAGGTATATATAGAAGAAATGACAAATGAATCACTGATTATTCATAATAACGCTAGGATGGCGGCTAAAGGCGTTTTGCTTAAAAATAAGCTTTTGAGGGTATTTCACGCTTCGTTGATGCTAGTATCAACATGAGCTAAGAAAATTTTTAAGTTAAGCGACGAGAGGTGGCGAGGATTGAGCCATGGAATTAAAAGAACGGGAATTTAACCAGATAAGGGAGTATATCAAAGAACATTACGGCATATCGCTGGGGGATGAAAAGAGCACCCTTGTTTTCTCGCGTTTGCGACCATTATTGAAGCAAAAAGGCTTTGGAGATTTCTCTGAATATATTAATTACCTTAAAAATGATAAATCTGGTGAGGCTGCTGTGGTTTTTATTAATAGATTAACCACAAACCACACATTCTTTATGCGAGAGCCAGAGCATATAGACTTTTTGCGGGCTAATGTGTTTCCTTGGATAGAGGACAAGCATGGTAAGGCACGAGACCTTCGGTTGTGGTGTGCTGGATGCTCCAGCGGCGAGGAAGCATATACTTTGCAGATGGCGGCGCAGGATTATTTTGACGGAAAACAGGGCTGGGATACAGAAATCTTAGCGACTGATATTTCTGAGAGGGTATTGCAACAGGCCACTCTTGGGATATATTCTAATGAAAGCCTAAAAACAATGCCTGATGACTGGCTTAAAAAATACTTTAAACGCTACGATAATGACAATATGGTAGCTAGAGACGAGCTAAAAAAACACATAACTTATAGGAAATTTAACTTGATGGAAGAAAATTTGCCATTCAAAAAGAAGTTCCATGTTATCTTTTGTAGAAATGTTATGATATATTTTGATAACAATACAAGGGAAGCACTGGTCAATAGATATTATAATGCACTAGAAAATGATGGATATTTGTTCATTGGACATTCGGAATCGCTAAGCAATGTGAAGTCCAATTTTAAATATGTAATGCCAGCTGTATACAAGAAATAGAAATTAGGAAGCTTAAGGCATCTCTAAAGGCTGTTTCGCACAATTTATTACGCGCACGGCTTCCGATGTTTTTGCCGAAAATCACTGCAAAAACACCTGCCGCCTATCACGCTAATAAATTGGCTCAACGATGCCTTTATAGATACCAATGACAGGAGGTTGTGGCTATGGCTGATTTTGACAGAGAATCCATGCTGGAGATGTTTAGTTTTGAGATGAATCAATTGGTGGACCAATTGGAGCAAACAATCATCGGAAGCGAATCTGGCTTTTCGATGGAATTTATTAACGAGGTTTTCCGCATCATGCACACAATAAAAGGGTCTGCGGCGATGATGCTCTTTGACACCATTGCTACGGCAACGCACGCCGCCGAGGATTTGTTTTATTATCTGCGCGAAGAAAACCCCGAAGGCGTTGATTATAGCGAACTAACAGACTATGTGCTTGCGTGCATGGACTTTATTAAGGATGAGCTGGCGAAGATAGAGCAAAAAGTGCCAGTGGATGGTAATCCTGCGCCTGTGGTGGCCGATATTACGGGCTTTTTGCAACGCCTTAAAGGCGATGAAACAGCAACGCCAGCAGTGGCATCTGCTCCTGCGACCGCCGCTCCTAGTAGCTCTACGAAAAGCTCAGATAATCCTTTTGGCAAGCATAAATACAAAGCGAAGATACGCTTTGATGAGAATGCGCAAATGGAAAATGTGCGTGCGTTTACTATTGTGAATAATCTAAAAGATTATGCCATGGGTATACTTCATGAGCCAGAGGATATTATAACGGAGGATTCAATAGAGGCTATCCGCAAAAATGGCTTTGCTATTACATTTTCTTCTGATGTATCCTATAAAGAAATGTTTGACATTTTGAGCCGCTCCGTATATATAAAGGATATATATCTGGAAGAGTTTACACAGGAGAGCTTTGACCTAGATGGTTTGCATAGCTATTTTGTAAAAATGAAATTTGACGAAGGCGCGTTGATGGAAAATGTACGTGCATACACTGCTGTTCATAATATCAAGGCGTATGCCGAATATCTTTTACATGTGCCAGAAGATTTGGTAGATGAAACAAATGCAGAAGTTATAAGAAAAGATGGCTTGAAGCTAGACCTTGTGACGACAAAAGGTTATGATGAGCTAAATGAGATGTTGTCACAAACGGTGTATCTTAAAGAGTTGAGCATAGAAAAAATAAAACATGAGATTAGCGAACAAGAAATAGCTCCAAAAGAAATGCAAGAAGTAAAACAGGAAGAACAAAAACAAGAGGTTCCACAAGAAACTGCAAAACCTGTGGTTGCTCCTGCATCGACCCCTGTACCAAGTGTACCTGCTGTACAGGACAGCCAAAGCGCGATGCCAAAAAAATCAGCTGCGCAAGCTGTTATTTCCGTAAATGTATCTAAGCTTGACCAGTTGCTAAAATTTATGGGTGAGCTTGTTATAGCGGAAGCTATGGTTACGCAAAACCCAGAGCTAGAAGGACTTAGTCTTGAAAACTTCAATAAAGAGGCAAGGCAATTGAAAAAGATTATAAATGATGTGCAAGAGACTGTTATGGCTATGCGAATGGTTTCGCTTTCTAATACATTTTTTAAGATGAACCGTATTGTGCGTGATATGTGCAAAGCCCTTGGCAAAGAGGCTACATTAGAGATAGTGGGCGAAGAAACAGAAGTGGATAAAAACATAATAGAGCATATAGGCGACCCCCTTATGCATATTATACGTAATTCTCTTGACCATGGCATAGAGTCGCCAGAACGCCGCCGCGCGGCAGGCAAGCCAGAAAAAGGAAATATACTCTTAGAAGCGCGGAATGTTGGAAGCGAAGTTTGGGTGATTATTGAGGACGACGGCAATGGGCTTAATAAAGACCGCATAATGGAAAAGGCTAAAAACAATGGTCTGCTTAAAAAGCCAGAAAATGAGTATACGGATAAAGAAATATTCCAATTTATCTTTATGCCTGGCTTTTCTACTAATGAGCAGGTGACGAGTTATAGCGGTCGCGGTGTTGGCATGGACGTGGTTAATAAAAACCTAGAATTTGTTGGCGGTAGCGTGGTTGTGGATAGCATACCTAGTGAAGGTAGCACATTCATACTCAAGATTCCGCTTACTTTGGCTATTATCAAGGGCATGATTGTTCATGTGGCTGGTTGTAAGTATACGATACCTATTGTATCTATACGTGATTCGTTCCGTGCTAGCACAGATGATATCTTCATGGATCCAAGTGGCAATGAGATGATAACCGTGCGTGGTGACCATTATAATGTGGTACGACTGAACGAGTTTTTTGGTTTGCAAGGCGACGTTAAGGTTATTGAAGATGGTATAATGATGATTATAGAAAATGGCGATGATGCCATATGCCTATTTGTAGACGAGCTTATCGGCGAACAAGCAGTTGTACGTAAGCCCATACCGAAGTATATTAAGCAGATACGCGGTATTTCGGGCTGTACGCTTCTTGGTAATGGCGATATTAGCTTGATTATTGATGTGGCAGGTTTCTTTGATAAATAGGATGTGTTTGTGACATATTGAAAACAGGAGGTAAAACATATGTCAAATATAGTTGAAAATGATGTTTTAATGGAGTCGGGAAATAGCACAGATTCTACAAAAAATATGTATCTGGCTTTTGTGATAGAGGACGAACAGTTTGCTGTGGACGTTGGACATATCAAGGAGATTATAGGGGTTGAACCTATAACCCTTGTTCCACGTACAGAAGACTATATAAAGGGTATATTCAACCTACGCGGTGATATTGTACCCGCTATAGATGTACGCTCGCGCTTTCGTAAGCCAGAAATCCCATATAATCAGCTAACATGTATTGTTGTTGTTTTTTATCAAGATTATATACTTGGGCTTATTGTTGATAGCATTTTGGGCGTGTATATTATAGAAGAAGACATGATTTCTTCGCCACCAAATGCCAAGTTGAGCTATAGCAATCAATTTGTGAAGAACATAGGCAAAGCAGATGATGGCATAAAGCTGTTGCTTGACCTAGAGAAGCTGATATTTGATATATAATATATCTTGGGAGGGAAAATTCACATGAACTTTCTAGAAAATATCAAGGCACGTGCGGCAGCGAATATCAAGACCATTGTGCTACCAGAAGCGGGCGACATTCGCACGCTAAAGGCGGCAGATGCCATCTTAAAACAAGGCTTTGCTAAAGTGATTTTGGTTGGTGATGCAGAAAAGATTGCTTCAGATGGTGCGGGGCTTGATTTGTCTGGTGCTACTATTATTGACCCTGTCAGCTATGACAAAAAGCCAGAAATGGCGCAAAAGTTAGCTGAATTGCGTAAAAGTAAGGGTATGACTGTTGATGAAGCTAATGATTTGCTTAATAATGAGCTGTATTTCGGTAATATGCTTGTGCAGATGGGCTTGGCGGACGGAATGGTGGCTGGTGCGGCTAATTCTACGGCTGATGTTTTGCGCCCTAGCTTGCAGATTTTAAAGACTGCGCCTGGCACAAAGCTTGTTTCTAGCTTTTTTATTATGGTTGTGCCTGATTGTGACCTTGGTGAGAATGGAATTTTCCTATTTTCTGATTGTGGGCTTAACCAAAATCCGAATGCTGAGGAACTTGCTAGCATAGCTATATCTAGTGCGGAATCCTTCCGCGTACTTGTGGGTGCAGAGCCTGTGGTTGCTATGCTTTCGCACTCTAGCAAGGGCAGTGCAAAGCATGAGCATGTGGATAAGGTTGTTGAAGCCACGAGAATCGCCAAAGAGACCGCGCCTAGCCTAGCTCTTGATGGCGAATTTCAGCTTGATGCTGCCATAGTACCTGAGATACGGGCGGCTAAAGCAAAGGGAAGCCCTGTAGCTGGCAAGGCGAATTGCCTTATTTTCCCTGACCTTGATGCAGGCAATATAGGATATAAATTGGTGGAACGCCTAGCGAAGGCGCAGGCATATGGGCCTGTTACGCAGGGTATAGCGAAGCCAGTTAATGACCTTTCGCGTGGATGTTCTTTTGAAGATATTGTAGGGGTTGCGGCGATAACAGCTGTGCAAACCCAGGGGTGATGGCTTTGTAGAGGTGAACTTTGTCTGCCCATTTTATGCGGAGGTAAGCAAATGACAATTAATTTTGGTACAACACTTGGAAAGCTCCATGCAAAGTCTGAAAGATAGACGGCGCGCTTTGTATGGAGGATAATATAGGTTAGAATGCGCCATTTTTTCGGGCTTTGCATCTTTTTGGATTTTATATCAAAAAGGAGCAAACCGAAATGAAAGCATATAAAAAAGAATATGATTTTACTTATACATCTGGGGCTTTTGCGACCATTGAAATGCTACTGGCAAAACCTTGGATTGCTGAAAAAATTTATATACATTCTAACTTTGTAGATAAATATGGGCTGGTTCAGCTTTGCAAAGATTTGAATGTGGATTATGAATACAATGATACCGTTTTTAGAAGAGTTAATCAAAAAGAAAATAGCTATGTTTTGGGAAAGTTTTTAAAATATCTCTCCAAGCTTGATGATGAATTGCCGCATATTGTTTTGGTGAATCCTACAGACATGGGAAATTTAGGAACAATAATTAGAACACTGGTAGGTTTTGATATTATCAATCTTGCGATTATAACTCCTGCTACGGATATTTGGAATCCTAAGGTGGTTCGTGCTTCCATGGGGGCATTTTTTCAGATGAAAATCGAGCTGTTTTCATCTTTCGCTGGATACTGCCAGAGGTTTTTGGGCATCACATATATCCTTTTATGTTGGATGGTAAGCTAGAGCTGGATATTGGCAATTGCCCGCAAAACTTAGCCTTGTATTCATTAGTGTTTGGGAATGAAGCAACGGGTCTGCCTGATGATTTTAGACATTATGGCACAAGCGTAAAGCTACCTCAGTCATCAAATGTGGATTCTTTGAATTTGTCTATTGCTGTTGGTGTGGGTGCATTTATATTTTCGCAATTTCAAGCCAAAAGGAGCTAGAGGGCTATGGTGATATGGAACGATTTGGAGAAACCATGGAAACTTGCAATGGAGTTAGCATGGGAATCCTTTAAATCTGGGTCATTGCCCATTGCGGCGGTAATTGTGGATTTAGATGAAAATGTGGTGGCTATTGGGCGCAACCGCATACTAGAGCCGCATTTTAAGAATAGAAAGATGGCTCATGCGGAAATGACTGCGCTAATGGATTTGGACTACAACGAGCATCCAAAAATCCGTAAATATACTATGTATGCCACACTGGAGCCTTGCCCTATGTGCATGGGAACTATTGTTATGAGTGATGTGCGAAAGTTGCGCATAGCAAGTAGAGACCCTTGGGCAGGAGCGGTGGGGATATGCGAGTTTCCGTATATAGCCAGCAAGAATATGGATATAATCTTTGAAGATAGCGATATGTCAAAGATTATTACGGTGGTGTATCTATACAGGTTACTTGAAGGATATAGAACAAATGCTGTAAATTTTATGAAGTCGCTTGCTAAACATTTTCCTATTGAGATAGAATTTGCGCAGAAATTGTTATCTGAAAATGTACTTAGAGATTTTGCCGATAACGGCACTAACATAGAAGAAGCATACAATTATTTAGGAGGGAAATTATCACTATGAAAATTCTAGTATTGAACTGCGGTTCTTCGTCGCTAAAGTATCAACTTATTGACATGACAACCGAGGCGGCGTTGGCAAAAGGCTTGGTTGAGCGTATTGGCATTGCTGGCTCGCGCTTGGTGCATCAAAAAGAGGGCATGGACAAAGTTACAATTGAATCTGATATTCCTAATCACGATGTGGCTGTAAAGCTTGTAATAGAGGCATTAATGGATGCTGGACATGGCGTTATTAGCGATGTTAGCGAAATCAAGGCGGCTGGACATAGAGTTGTGCATGGCGGCGAATTCTTTACAAAATCTGCTATTGTTACAGATGAGGTTAAAAAAGCGATATCTGAATGTGTTGCACTAGCACCTCTTCATAACCCGGCCAATTTAACTGGCATTGAGGCTTGTGAAAAATTGATGGGTGATACTCCGCAGGTAGCTGTATTTGATACGGCTTTTCATCAAACAATGCCAGAAAAGGCTTTCCTTTATCCCATCCCTTATGGTTTGTATGAGAAATACAAGATTCGTAAATATGGTTTCCATGGCACAAGCCACAACTATGTTACCGCTCGTGCGGCGGCTATGCTTGGTAAGCCGATTGAACAATTGAAACTAATTTCTTGTCATCTTGGCAATGGTGCTAGTGTTTGTGCTGTGGATGGCGGCAAATCTGTGGATACTTCCATGGGCTTGACACCGCTTGAGGGCTTGATGATGGGTACGCGCTCGGGTGATATGGATCCTGCTGCTGTGGCGTTTATCATGGACAAAGAGGGCTTGACCACTAAACAAATGGAAAATCTTCTTAATAAAGAGAGTGGTGTGCTTGGTATTTCTGGTATCTCCAGCGACTTCCGCGATATTGAAGATGCTGTTGCCAAGGGCAATGAGCGTGCGAAAACTACGCTTGATATGTTCCATTATCGTGTTGCGAAATATATTGGTAGCTACGCAGCAGCTATGAATGGCGTAGATGCTGTTATTTTCACCGCTGGTGTTGGCGAGAATGGCACGGATACGAGACTTGCTATATGTGAATACCTTGGATATCTTGGCGTAAATGCTGATGAGGCTAAAAATAATGTGCGCGGCAAAGAAGTGGACTTCTCGGTGGATGGAGCTAAGGTTCGTGCTTTGGCTATACCTACTAATGAGGAGCTTGTGATTGCCAGGGATACACATGGTCTTTGCAAATAGCATTGACGATTTGAAAAAGTGATTGACAATATGTCAAGACTTTATTATAATGGTAGATTGTAGGGAAAATATGATTGATACAAGAAAAATAAAGCCAAATGAGAGCATTGTTATTGACCAAATAGTTGAAATAACGGTGTTACCTAAGCTTGATGCCGTCGAAGCTAAGATTGTTGTGGCTGGTCGGCTTAAAAATGTTGATGATATCTTTATGCTTGATGCACAGGCTGATTGTGAGATAAAGGCGGCATGTTCGAGGTGCTTGCGGTCTGTGGAGCAGCGGTTTCCTTTCCATATAAGTGAAAAATATGTGGAAGTGGAGAGGGCGGAGGGCGACGACATTGGTTTTTCTGATAAAATGATTGATATTTTCCCTGCTATACAGAGAAACTTGTTACTTAATATTCCCATGAAACTACTGTGTGATGAAGATTGTGCAGGGTTGTGTTCTAAGTGCGGCAGAAACCTTAATGAAGGCGACTGTGACTGCGAGGGAGAGATTAACGAACAGTTTCGTGAGCTATTAGATTTATTTAAAGATTAAGGAGGTGTGTCATATGGCAATATGTCCAAAGGGTAAGATTTCTAAGGGCAGACGCGACAAAAGACGTGCTCAAAGCTGGAAAATAAGCACGGCTACGCTTATCAACTGTCCATCTTGCAATGAGCTTACTTTGCCGCATAGAGCTTGCAAATCTTGCGGTAACTACAAGCGCGTGGAAGTTTTGAAAGTTGGTAACTAATTATGAATGATGTCATTGTTGCAGTGGATGCTATGGGCGGCGACCATGGCGCGCGAACCGTGGTTGCTGGTGCTATTTTAGCACTAGAAGGTGCTGATATCTCAAAGATTGTCTTGGTGGGGCGCGAAAGTGAGATTCGCCAAGCTTTGGATGCGGCAAACTATGATAAAAGCCGTATTGAGGTTGTTCATGCCGAAGAGGTTATAGGTATGAATGAAGCTCCTACAACCGCACTAAAATCTAAAAAGAATTCGTCTATCGTGGTTGGGCTAAATCTTGTAAAGGATGGTCGTGCCGCGGCTTTTGTGTCCGCTGGCTCTACGGGTGCGGTTTTGGCGGGTGGCACGACTATTGTTGGTCGCATAAAGGGCATAGCCAGACCTGCGCTTGGCGTGGTTTTTCCCAGCACAAAGGGTTATACATTTCTGGTGGATGCTGGCGCAAATGTAGATGCCAAGCCTGAGTATTTATTGCAATTTGCGCAGATGGGTTCTGTTTATATGGAATCTCTAATGGGCATAAAAAATCCTAGAGTGGGTCTGATAAATGTTGGTGCAGAGCGCGAAAAGGGCAATATGCTAACAAAAGAAGCGTATGGCTTGCTGGAAACTGCGGACTTGAACTTCATAGGCAATGTAGAGGGTCGCGAAATACCGCTTGGAGCGGTGGACGTAGCCGTTTGTGATGCTTTTGTGGGCAATATTATCCTAAAGTATTCCGAAGGGTTTGCCAAGGGCATAATGTCTATGCTAAAAGAAGAGCTGATGTCTAGCGGCATCTCGAAACTTGGAGCTTTGTTATCTAAGCGGGCATATGGCAGATTGCGCAAGCGTTTTGACTATACAGAAGTAGGCGGCGCACCATTTGTTGGACTTAATGGACTTGTGGTAAAGGCTCATGGTAGCTCTAATGAATTAGCTATAAAAAATGCTATCAAGCAGTGTGGTAAGTTCATAAAAGCTGATGTTGTGGGTAAAATTAAAGATAAAATTGATTCTAACAAATCTGAAAGGACGGAAGACTATGGAATTTGAAAAAATTAGACAAATTATTGCAGAGCAGTTAGGCAAAGAAGAAAGCGAAATAGCTATGGAAACTAGTTTTAATGATGATTTGGGTGCGGATTCGCTTGACCTTTTCCAAATCATTTCTGAGCTAGAAGAAGCCTTTGACATGGAATTTCCACAAGACGACCTTGAGAAAATCAAGACTGTTGGTGATGCTGTAAATTATATACAATCTGCACAATGATGATAGCCAATTTTGAAGAAATTTTGGGATATTCGTTCAAAAATTCTGGCTTACTAGAACATGCACTGATTCATAGTTCGTATATAAATGAAAATCGAATGAAACCCCAAGAACACAACGAAAGGTTGGAGTTTTTGGGGGATGCCGTTTTGGAGCTGGTGACAAGCGAGTACATTTTTACAAATTTCCAAGATATGGCGGAAGGTGAAATGAGCAAGCTTCGCGCGAGCGTTGTTTGTGAGTCTACACTTGCGAAATGCGCTAGAGAACGTAGCTTTGGCGAGTTTATCAAGCTTGGCAAAGGGGAAATGGTCAATGGTGGGCGTGAGCGTGAATCCATATTGGCTGATACATTCGAGGCTGTGATTGGTGCTATATACCTTGATGGTGGATATGATGAAGCCAAGGGGTTTATTTTGTGTGCATTGGAAAATGATATACATTCCATGAAGGGTCTTACTTGGATTTCAGACTGCAAGACACATCTTCAGGAGCAATTGCAAAAAAATAGCCAAGACCCGATAGAATACTATGTTGTCAATGAGGAAGGACCAGAGCATAATAAGATATTTACTGTGGAGCTGGCTCATGGCGGGCGTGTGATGGCGCAGGGTTCTGGGCGCAATAAAAAAGAGGCAGAGCAAGAGGCGGCAAGACATGCTATTGAGAAGTATGGGTTGCAATAATTTTTTGCAAAGAGACAGACGGAGATTCTGTGTTAAATGAAATATTCATTACTTTTAACTTTGATTGGTGGATTGACTGCTTATTTTTGATTTCTTGGGCTTGGACACGGATGCCAAACAAGACTGAGGAAGCTTGCGTTGTACTCGTGGATGATAATACATCCAAACATTTCTATTTTGGGAGCTGTGGTTATAGACGCAATTTTATGAGAGGTCATTATATTTCTTTTGTGCTTGCAAAGAAGAAGGTGAATAAGAGATTTTTTCTTTCGGTAGAAAAGTATGGCGAAAAGCTTGAGATTGAGGTGGATGACAGAGGGGTTTGTAGAATAAGTGGCTAGAGTTTGTGAGGCTTGCTAGGTGAATTTGGGGGGAATTTGATTTAATGCTAATATTTGAAGCCATTGCGTGGGGCGTCACAAAGTTTATAAGCAGATTTTGTACTGTGTATAAATACGAAGCACGAATTGTAAGAGTATACTACAGAGGAGACCTAGCAACGTCCGAGCAACACCACCTCTCGGGCTATCAAATTGATTTTAAAAGAGGCTATGATGTGACATTTTATCTCTTTTCGCGAGATAAGTACAAAAAGGTATTTGTGCCTAAGTCAAGCTGGAGATTTGGCTCAAAGGGTGAAGGTATTCTTTATTTGAGAGGTTCAATTTTCCTAGGTTTTGAGCCAAAAGAGCTTCACTCATTGGATGAGTCTGTTTGATTTACGATTTATAATCCAACTGATATATGTCACAACCACTCCAACCACTACAGCCAACTGTGGCACAAATGGGAATTGCATAAAATGAAAAAACGATTCTAGCAGTTCATCTTCAAAAATCATATTGGCTGCAATATAGCCAAGATATCCTGCGGCTAGCGCGAAAAGCACTGCATAGCGATTTATTAGGTTTATAATGTATTCGCTTGCGATTAGTAATATAGGTACGGATATGGCAAAGCCCAGAAAAGCCATAGAAAGCCCATGGGCTGTAATGTTTCCAGCATCATCTACTACAATTGAAATAACGGCAATAACATTGTCTAAGGACATCGAAATATCTGCGGCTATTATTGTAAAAATTACTTTGATAAACTTTTCGTCGCTTTTTACTTCTTTGTGATTACTTGTGTCACGAAGCATCTGCACTATTACATAAATTAGCATCATTCCGCCGATTAGACGTATATGTAGCCATGTTATGGTAAATAGCCAACCAACCATAAAAGTGAATACTAACTTTAATGCAAGCGAAAGCCAAATGCCAACAAGACGGGCAGTGTTGGCTTTTTTTGGTGTTAAACCGCGTGCGGCTAAAGCTATGACACTTATATTATCAAATGAAACTATGAGGTTGATTAAAATCACTTGTATCAGAGTTGACATGAATTCACCCGCAGAAAATATTCTTGTTCAAAGATATGCCCAAGCTTTTGTAAATATTTCTTGCACGTGCCAAAATGTTATGGTATAATGTCTTTACAATAATATTTTCGTATGAAGGTTGCGGGAGAGCTTACTAGGAAAACGGTAGGCACCGAAGGAATAAGCGATGCTTTAGCCGAAATGTCGCGAAAATCTCAGGTAAACGAACCGCAGCTTGACGAAACTCTGGAAAGTCTTATTTGTCTTGCCTTTGCGGACAAAAGACACCGAAGGGGCAACTTTTACAGGAAACTCTCAGGTTTGATGACAGAGCAAAGGCTATTTCCTTTGTCCTGTCCTTTTTTAGTTGAGAGCATTTGGAAAGAAAAGAGTGATTGATATAGACAAATTGCTTACGAATAATCCTATGGCGGCAGAGCGGTATGTAAGCAGATTTGATATAAATCTGCTTAGGGGATATAGTGTTTTGGGCGTGCTAAAAGAAGTGAGGAATCTTGTGCATCAAGGCAATAGGCTGCTAACGCACCCTGTTACAAGCGGTACTGCGCCTAACGGCAACCCCTTTTGTTCTGTTGTGGTTTCAGCAGAGGCTGGCTCAACTGATTTCAATTCTGTGAGCATTATTGAAAATTCAATAGCTGTGCGCGAAAAAATAAGCATGAATTTGAAATTGCCAGATACAGCGATTGAGGACTTTATGTTAATAGATTGTGATATGATAGCAAAGGGCGGTACGATTTGATTTTGGTAGTAAATGATAGACAAGATATAATACACACCGATAAGGAGGGAACGATTTGAAACTAACCATTGGCAATATTAGAATTACTAATATTGTACTGGGTGAGCAGAGCAAAGTCGAAAGCGGCACACTCTATGTAAACCCAAAGGAGCTGGAGGCAGTGGTGCTAGAAGATAGCAATATTGTTTCTGTAAAATTTGATGTGGCAAAGCCAGGTGAGAGTACCCGCATAACGCCTGTTAAAGATGTTATTGAACCACGCACAAAAGCACAAGGTGAGGGCGGCATGTTTCCTGGTGTTATTGCCAAAGTTGATACTGTTGGTAGTGGCGTGACACATGTGCTAAAAGGTGCTGCGGTTGTCACTGTAGGTAAGATTGTTGGCTTCCAAGAAGGCATTATCGACATGACTGGTCTAGGGGCGGAATATACACCGTTTTCTAAGACTATCAATCTTGTGATGGATTTTGTGCCGCGCGATGGTCTTGCTGCTCATGATTATGAGAAATCATTGCGTCTTGCTGGTCTTAAAGCCGCATCATGGCTAGGGGGCTTGGGTAAAAATGTAAAACCTGATGAAGAGATTGTTTATGATTTCTCATCTGTGACTGAGGGCATCAAGAAATATCCTGACCTTCCGCGTGTGGGCTATGTGCAAATGCTACAATCCCAAGGTCTTTTGCATGATACCTATGTTTATGGCGTGGATATGAAGCAGTCTTTGACAACGATGATTTGCCCAACAGAGGTATTTGATGGAGCAATTATTAGCGGTAACTGTGTTTCTGCTTGCGATAAGAACACCACTTATCATCATCAAAATAATCCTGTCGTAACTGACCTTTTTGCGCGGCATGGTAAGGATTTGAATTTTGCTGGTATGATTATTACAAATGAAAATGTGTATCTTGCTGATAAGGAGCGTAGCAGTGATTGGACGGCAAAGCTTGTTGCTATGATGGGCTTTGACGGCGTTATAATCTCTCAAGAGGGCTTTGGTAATCCTGATACTGACCTTATCATGAACTGCAAGAAGGTTGAAGCTCTAGGTGTTGATACGGTTATCATCACTGATGAATATGCTGGACGTGACGGCACAAGCCAATCTCTTGCGGACGTTGACGTATCTGCAAATGCCGTGGTTACAGGCGGCAATGCTAACCAAGTTATTACTTTGCCTAAGTTGGACAAAGTTATCGGCACGCAAGAGTATGTAGATGTGATTGCTGGCGGCTTTGAAAACAATGTGCAAGCCGACGGTAGCATAGTTGTTGAAATTCAAGCCATTATCGGTGCTACAAACGAAATGGGCTTTAACAAAATGTCTGCACGATAAAAATGGCAACGCGCAGTATTATCCATGTGGATATGGATGCGTTTTTTGCCGCGGTGGAGATTTTGCATGACCCATCGCTTGCTGGCAAGCCGCTTATAATAGGTGCTTTGCCGCATGAGCGCGGCGTAGTGGCTACATGCAGCTATGAGGCTCGCGTATTTGGCGTTCGTTCCGCTATGAATATCAAAGAGGCATATAGGCTATGTCCGCATGGGATTTATATGCATCCGAATGGTGGCAGATATGTGGAGGCATCTCGGCAGATTCATAAAATTTGGGATGATTATACAGATTTGGCGGAATATGTTTCTCTTGATGAGGGATATTTGGATGTTACACATAGTGCGCATTTGTTTGGTGGAACTTCAAAAATTGGTCACGAGATAAAAGAGCGTACGCTTGATGAAATTGGGCTTTCGTGCTCTGTGGGCATTGGTTATTCTATGATGAGTGCTAAAATTGCCAGTGAAGAAGGCAAGCCTGGTGGCATTTTTGAAATTGCGGATGCGGAAGCTCTGCAACGGCTGATTATAGACCGCAATGTGCGTGTGATATATGGTGTTGGGGCTAAGTCGGCAGAGGTATTAGCGAAAAATGGCATACAAACTGTGCGAGATATTTTGGCTAATGTGGATAAAGTTCGTGACCTATTGGGCAAGCATGGGCATGATATTGTTCGGCTGTCAAACGGTGAGGATGTAAGGCGCGTGGCTACACCGTCAAAGTCAAAATCTATTGGCAAAGAACATACATTCCAAAAGGATGTTACGGATTTTGAATATCTGCGTGATTCTTTACGGCTTATGGCAAAGCGGCTTAGCTTCAAGATTTGTATGGGTGGGCTTTCTGCCAAGACAGTTACGCTAAAGGTTACGTACGGCAATATGAAGCAGATAACGCGTAGCAAGACTGGCTCACATGTTAGCAGCACGCGTGAGATATTTGAGATTGTGTCGGCTTTGCTTGATAAGGTAGAACGGCGACCTGTGCGGCTTGTGGGGATTAGCCTTGGTGGTTTGATGAATGAGTCTGTGGAGCAGATTAGTTTGTTTGATGCAGGAGCTGGCGACCAAAAGCTGCCCCTACAAGAGTTACTGTTAGAACTACATTATCGCTATGGGTTAGACAAGATTGGCACGGCTCAGGAGATGTTGGCGCGTGAGAATTTGCGGGAACACTCTGGTGATGAAATAGAAGAAGATGGATTTAATAAACGAATGTAAATAACATCAGAATCAAGAAACATAAAGGAGGAAAGAGACTTGCTAAAGATTTTGCATTATATTAATCAATTTTATGGCGGCATAGGCGGCGAAGAACACGCTGGACATCTGCCAGAAATGCGCGAAGGAGCTGTGGGTCCTGGCACTGCTTTTGCGGCGGCTTTCGGCGCAGATGCGACTATTACGCATACAATTATTTGCGGCGATTCTTATTTTGGTGAAAATTTGGAAGAAGCCAAAAAGACTATACTTGAAATGGTGCGCGGTGTAAAACCAGACCTGTTTTTAGCTGGCCCTGCTTTTAATGCGGGACGTTATGGCGTGGCTTGCGGTACTATTTGTGATGCTGTTAAAGAAGAGCTTGGCATACCTGTTCTTACGGGCATGTATATAGAAAACCCAGGCGCAGAGATGTTTGTAGATAAAATGCATATTGTTTCTACAAAAGACAGTGCTGTTGGTATGCGTGATGCTGTGCCGAAAATGGCTAAACTTGCGCTAAAGCTTGCCCGTGGCGAGAATATCGGTGCGTCTATTGAAGAGGGTTATATGCCTGGCTATATGCGTGTTAATTTCTTTGAAGAAAAGCGCGGTAGCGAGCGTGCTGTAGACATGCTTTTAGCTAAAATGAAGAAAGAACCATTTACAACAGAGTTTCCAATGCCTGATTTTGACCGCGTTGAGGCGTTGCCACCTGTTTTGGACATATCTAAAGCCAAGATTGCTTTGGTGACATCTGGCGGCATTGTGCCAAAGGGTAATCCTGATAGAATTGAGGCATCTTCTGCTTCTAAGTATGGCGAATACGATATCGCTGGCGTGGATGACCTTACAGAGGCAACATACGAAACAGCGCATGGCGGTTATGACCCAACCTATGCAAATGTGGACTCTGACCGCGTTTTGCCTGTGGATGTATTGCGTGAAATGGAAAATGCTGGCAAGATTGGTTCTTTGCATAACAAATTTTATACCACAACAGGTAACGGTACGGCTGTTAAATCCTCTGCGGCATTTGCTATTGAGTTTGCGGCTAAACTAAAGAATGATGGTGTTGATGCTGTTATTCTTACCTCTACCTGAGGTACATGTACTCGTTGCGGTGCAACGATGGTTAAAGAAGTAGAGCGCGCGGGCATTCCTGTTGTGCATATTTGTACAGTAACACCAATATCGATGACAGTAGGCGCGAACCGCATTGTTCCTGCTATTGCTATTCCTCATCCGCTTGGTAATCCAAAGCTAAGCATGGCTGAGGAAAAAGAAATCCGCACGAAAATTGTGGAAACTTCTCTGCAAGCATTAGCTACGCCTGTTGATGGACAGACTATATTTGAAGTGAAGTATTAAAATTTGATTGCGGGAGCGGTCGTAAAATCGACCGCTCCGAAGCAACCATAAATAGGTGATTATTATGGAAAATATCTATGACGTTATAATTCTTGGCGGTGGACCTGGCGGGCTTTCTGCTGGTCTTTATGCAGGGCGCAGCCGCCTGAAAACACTGCTTATTGAAAAAGCCTTTGATGGTGGGCAGATAGCAACCACAGCCGAGATTGAGAATTATCCTGGGCAGATGGAACATGATTCTGGACCTAGCTTGGTAGAGCGCATGAGTGCGCAGGCTACAAAGTTTGGCATAGAAAAGGTATATGAGACCGTTGAAGAAGTGAAGCTTGAAGGTGCTGTAAAGATAGTTAAGACTTCTGAAAATACCTACCAAACAAAGACTATTATCATTGCTACAGGCGCAAATCCACGCCCAATTGGCTGCCCAGGTGAAAAAGAGCTTGTTGGCAAGGGCGTAAGTTATTGCGCTACCTGTGACGGTGCTTTTTTTGAAGATTTGGAAGTATATGTAATCGGTGGCGGTGATACTGCTGTAGAAGAGGGCGTATACCTTACACGATTTGCTCGCAAGGTCACAATTGTGCATAGACGCGATGAGCTACGTGCTGCAAAATACCTTCAAGAACATGCCATGGAAAATCCTAAGATAGACTTTATGTGGAATAGCGTGGTTGTGGAAGTTAAGGGCGACGAGATTGTCGAGGGCATGGTTGTAGAGGACACCAAGACAGGCGAAAGGCGAGAAATAATGGCAGATGATGAAGACGGCACATTCGGCATTTTTGTATTTGTTGGTTTCTTGCCGAACTCTGGTCTGTATGAAGGTCAAATAACCATGCAAGACGGCTATATTGTTACTGATGAAGATATGCGCACTAATATTGACGGCGTTTTTGCTGTGGGTGATATACGTGTGAAGAGCCTTCGCCAAGTGGTAACTGCGGCGGCTGATGGGGCTATTGCGGCTACTCAGGTAGATAAGTACCTTATGGGGCATTAATATTGATTTAGGAGGATGAAGCATGTTAGAATTTAACAAAGAAAATTTTGCTAGTGAAGTTTTAGAAGCATCTGGCAAAATATTCGTTATGTTTTCTGGGGCTGGTTGAGCTCCGTGTGCGGCTATTAAGCCCTTCGTTGTAGGTTGCAGCGAAAAATACGGCGATAAAATAAAGTTTGGCACAGTGGACACAGGTACAAATAAGCGGTTGGCTATTGGGCAAAGAGTTATGGGCATACCTACATTTGTTGTCTATGAAGGCGGCGAAAAGATAGAGACCCTTGGAAAAGATGATACAACAGAGACTAATATTGAAGCTTTGATAGAGCGTCATATATAATAGGCGTAAAGGAGGCTACAATCATGAAAATACTAAAAGATTTAGGGTTAATGCTTTAGGGACTGTTAGCCTTGTTTATATTTGGCTACTCATCTGGAGCGGATTGGAGAAGCGCAAGGGTGAAATCTCCGACTGTGAGAAGGTTTGATTCAGGTATGTGATGAGTATAGCCTACTGAAATGTAAATTCTTATATAAAGGAGGAATATAAAAATGGCAATTTTAGCAAACAAAAAAATCGTTGCCATTGGCGACCGTGACGGCGTGCCAGGTCCAGCTATCGAAGAAGTTGTAAAGACGGCTGGCGGCGAAATCGTGTTCTCTTCCACAGAGTGCTTTGTCTGAACGGCCGCTGGTGCAATGGACTTG
>Ga0123352_10003527_pt1 | contig 22650 bp, 17 predicted proteins | sample TergutLab28metaG_FD_89700 | JGI IMG/M metagenome (GOLD analysis project Ga0123352, IMG submission 89700) | Labiotermes labralis P1 segment gut microbial communities from Petit-Saut dam, French Guiana - Lab288 P1 | ecosystem: Host-associated > Arthropoda: Insects > Digestive system > Gut ...
CTGTCTGTTAGCCATTCCTGCGTCTGACCGCATTGCTGGGCTCAGTAACAGACACCTAAACTCTAACAGGGGAATATGCTAACGCTAACGATTTGGAAGTCAGGCCGAGGGCCTTGACTGATTGTGCCAAACACTAGGGCCTAGGTTGCCCTGGACTGAGTATGGGAGGCATAAGCGTTGATTGGTTGGCTGTTTGGGTTCCGAGCCCAGACTGGCTCTGTCGCATACTGGAGTTATGCGACGTTTGTTAGGCGCTTAGGTGAAGCCGCCGCGCCTGGCGGAGGGGAGGGCGGGCCGTGCCCCGACTTTGCGTCGAATGCCCTGGCATTTTCCTTACAACTGAGGAAAATCACGGAAAACATCAGTCAGGGTAACCGAATGGAGCTTGGCCGATCAGCGACGAACGCGATTCGTTTTGTCGACTTGGCAACCGCGGGCGATGACCTCGAATGGCCTGCTGTCCCCTGCCACCCTTGGCTTTCGCGTCAGGCGACGGAGTCAACCCTCGGTCAGCTTAAGTATCTGCCGAGTTGCCGTAATAGGGGGTTTCCCACATCGGCTAACTTTGAGTCAAAGCTCGGCCAGGGCTGTGATGTGGTCGGCAAACAGCCGAACGCCCAGATCCTCGTATATCTGCCTGTTACTTACGTACCAAGGGGCACCAGTAGCGAGGCGAAGACACTTGGATTCTAACACCTGTAACCTCCGGACATGGGAGCGGGCAGCGGACCTCCACGCGGGGCACGCATAGTCCATCGGGGGCCGGATGAGCTGCTTATATAGCAGGACTCCGTTCCTGACCGATAGATCACTCTTCCTATTCAGGAGGCGCCCAGCATACCCATCCTTTGAGCAGTCCTCTTCCTGAACTGGTCGATGTGAGGCGACCAGGTGAGTCGTGTATCTAGGATTATCCCCAGATAACGAGTAGTGTCATCCCATTGGATTGGTTCCCCGAAGAGTTTTACTGGTCGGGGCTAGATAAAGCGCCGTCCGGCACGCGCGAAGATTATCACGGTGCTCCTATAGACATTAATGGCGATTCTCCATTCACCCAACCACCGTTGAAGTTCGTTGATGTATGACTCCAGGTAGCTGACAAGCAGAGTCGGCTTGCGGGACGTGGCTATGATGGCCGTTTCGTCGGCGTAGAGGCCAACTCAACGTGGTGCGAGGGTTGGGGTATGTCGTCGACATACAGACTGAAGAGAATAGGGGAGATTAATTTACGTTGAGCTACCCCACCCCGCATGCCTCGACGAGATGACATGGCCGCCTGTAAGGACTCTTCGAACACCCGATCCCAGAGGTAGGATGAGATTGTATGGACTATGTAAGACGGGAAGTTGAGGAGTGTTGGCTTGTACAGGAGGCCATCGATCCAGACGGTATCGAAGACTTTGGCCACGTCGAGGAAAACTGCGCCGGTGAGCTTCTTTTTGCCGAAATTCCTAGCTATTCTTTCAACGAGGCCGACCAGCTACAAGGACGTGCTATGTCTGGGTCTGAACCCAAACTGCTCGTATCGCAGCAGTCCGCGTTCGTTTACTGCATGTAAGATCCTTTGTTAGTAGGATCTTTTCAAATAATTCGTGTCCAAGAGACTAATGGGCCGATAGGAAGAGGGCGGCGCTGGATCCTTCCCCGGTTTAAGGATAGAGATCACTGGAGCGTGCTTCCACGTTTGGGGAAACTCCATCAGGGGCCGGATGAGCTGTTTATATAGCAGGACTCTGTTCCTGACGGATAGATCAATCTTCCTGTTCAGGAAGGGGCCCTGAATCTCGTTGGCTAGAATAGGCTCCTTTTATTCCGGTCGCCTGCTCACCAGTCTGCTCTGCCATTGGCTGGTTGGCAGAGCTGGTAGGTGTGGCTCCCTGAAGGTAGTTCCGTTGCAGGAGGCCTTTTCTTTGTTGGTGGAGGTAGACAGAGACAGAGGAGGGAGTGAGAGAGTGGTTTGTCGTGGTGGTTAAGCTGCTGTTGTCTTGGTCGGTATGTTGATGGTGTACGGACAGAGGAAAGAGAGCTGTGAGGTGAAACGGAATTGAATAGGAGGACATAGAACGACACGTGGGTGTCCCCACAAATGCAAAATGTAATTAAAACCCAGTGAATGGTCTAGGTCACGAAACATGTGGGCAGATGCGTTCATTATGTACTCATTTTAAGTACATTATGCTTAAAGCACATCAGTAAGAGAGCAAGTGTCACATCCATACCGAAGAACAAGGAAACTTACATTTCTGTATTTTTATTCTTAAAGATTTTTGACAAGAGACGAGAAGATAACAGATTAGGGGCTCACTGAAAACAAGTATTCACTACATTAGATCTTCTAATAACTCTTCATGAATGTGCTTTGGTATGTTATTTTCACTCACAAACATTTAAGCCCTATCACATTTCCAAAGCTTCACATTTTTATTTTGTCCTGCATTCTGGTCATGAGATGTAAATGTGTTCTTGGTTTTCTCTGTCTTGACCTTTCTCTAACTAGTGTGTATTACAAATATATCTTTCTTTTTTATGTTTAAACTACTGACCTATAAATTAACATAAACTGTATGGACAAGAGATTAAAAACTATGGCCCCCGAAACTGACTACCCAAGAGAGTATTATGTGATTTGTTGTTACTCAGGTACAAGACTGCATTCTAGGAATAATTATGACTTCTTGAATATTTTTCCTAAATAATTTACAAAATTAAACATACCTCTCCATTGATATAGCAGAATATAAGTGCCACTACAGCTCCTTGTAGGCCATCAAGCAAAATGTCCAGATAGACATAGATCTCTTGCCACCAACAGATGCCTTGTTTGCGATATATTGTGATGCCAAAATGTAGCCCAAACAGAGGCACCAGCACCAGCGTGGCTTTCACTGCTTTTCTGTGGAACATACAAATGAATTGCCGGGCTCTATCACAATAAGAATGTTACAGTCAAGTGATCGAGTGTGACAAAATCTCCTCATCCTTTGTCGGATATCTCTGGCGCAAAGTACCATATTTACTCGAATGCAAGGTGGGTTTTATTTCTTAAATTCGGTGTTTATTTAGATGAGGTCATCTTAAATTCACATATGAAAAGCTGAACCAGACCAAGCCAAACCAGTTCACTCTGAACTAGACCATGCAGAGCGAAATGAAGGCCTGCATCACCAAATTGTCATATATACAGGTAGAAGTGAGAAGTGAGCCTAGCTAAAGTTAACTGACAAAATCTTCTTTTTTGCTGTTTGTCCATCGTCTAGTTTCTTATAGAAGCACAACGTTTCGGAAGCCGGCTCCTTTTCCATTTGCAGGCAAAGAAGCACCTAACCTGGTGAACCCCTCAAAGAGAGCTGTTCTCAGTCACTGGACATCACAGAAACAGTTTGTAATCATAATGGCAGAGGTGCTGGCATGAACTGGGAGTAGCTTTGAAAGTCTGACTAGTAATGAAGCAATTATTAAACTATCAGAATGTAGAAAATGTGCTGATTTTGAACAACAACTTCATCAGGCTCTAAATGAATTAAGTTCTGCCCAATTGATCAGTGACTTATTTAACAAGGAGCATAATCCTGATAGCATGGATATGACTATATCTCACCAGTTAAGAACTGATCTGGAAGGGTATTATAAATGGTAATTGGTGGCTCCAACACATCCTAAAGTTAAAATAGGACATGAAAATAAAAACAAAATGGAGAAAATATCTGAGTCTACAATCGAACAAACGCTGATCTCGAAGAATCCATATGTAGCACTCAAAAAATCAAAAGACCCAACTGAGACAGTTTGCTAAGGAAGATAATGAGAATTATTCCATTCCAAAGATAATAAATCAACAAATATCAAGTGAGAAAATAAGAAAGTTGCAAATCCAAGAATAGGCTTCCAGGGAGGAGATAAGAAACATACTCTGAATGTGTGCATTGGGAAAACCATGCAACCAACCACAAGCAAGGTGGTAATTCTAGGCAACAGCCATTTAAAGGGAAGTGTTCTGAGAATTGGTAATTATGTAAGTGCAAAATTTGAGGTTAGTGGATTCATCAAACCTGGTGCTGGCTTTGAAAAAAAAATGTGGGAAAGACAATAATGGACTCATTCAGACTAACAAAAAATTGTGAGTTTTTGCTCAATGGTGGTGTTAATGATGTCTGTAACAATAACTAAAAAAAATGTGATATTACAGATTGTGAAGTTTTTACAGGACATTGATAATGAAAACATAATAATTCTAAATATTCTGCATAGATTTGACTTGTCTGATAACTCATATGTGAATGAGGAATTCAAGAATTTAATTTGAAATTGAAGAAAACTGCGAAATTGTTTAATCCTGTTAAAATTTTGGAATTGAGTTCTAATTGAAACCTTTTCACTCAGCATGGTTTGCATCTGAATAAATTTGGCAAAGGGCTGTTAGTTAAACACACAGCTTCTTTAATTTATACAATAAGTGGTAAGAAAACTGAGGAACCTATTAGTCTAAAATGGAAAATGAAGCTAAATGAAAATGCCACTATGCATATAGCTAATCAGGAAATATTAATCCTCAATGACCAATGCACTTGATCATCCAAAAACACAGCCTGATGCAGTCATATGTAGAACATCAACTAGGACACAAAGACCACCTGTCGCAAGACAAAATGATTTTTTATTGTGAAAGGCATCTTAAGTCTAGAGGATAGTAACATTCGCAATCAGTTTTATAGCCCCATTACTAATTTTTATCCTGATTTGAAGCTAAATTCTCCTTCACATATTAATGAAAATTCTTCCTTAAAAGACAGTTGAAGTAACCTTAAGGTCCATCATTAAAACACAAGAGGCTTAAAGGAAAAAATAATCCATTTATCAAATATATTATATTCTGAGCTCCCACATTTACTGTGTATAACCAAGCATCACTTAAAAGATTTGGAAATAGATATACTGTCAATTGAATTATTACGAACTTGGTGTTAAATTTTGTAGGCATTAGTATATAAACAGAGGTGTATGTATATATGTGCATGAATCCATTGACTTCAGTACTATTCCTACTCAATACATCTGTAAAGAGAAAGGTCTTGAAATATGTGCCGTCAAATTAACTCTACCTAAGATTAAAACCAGTCATTGTAACTATCTATAAATCACCTACTGGAATATAACTACTTCTTGAGGAAATTAGAATCTCTTTTGATTCTATTATGTACCAAAAAATGAATTTATCATCTGTGGGGATATAAATATTAACTATTTTGGTAGGCAAAGTAGAAGACAACAGTTTGATATTCTATTAGCCATGTACAATCTAAAAAGTACAGTAAATTTTCCTACGAGAGTTTTTAATGATTCAAGTACTGCATTGATAACATTTTTATTGATTTTTCAAGAAATTTTACTATCAATTTCCTCATCAGTGGGTCTTCAGATCACAATGCTCAACTACTAAAATTGGAACACATCATTGCATCTATACAAGAATTCATATCTTGTTATGTTAGGATCATTAATAGCTTAACTACAGATGAATTTCAATATAAATTGATTACTGAAAGTTGGGAGGATATTTTTGAAAGATCTGACACAAATGTTATATTTAACAACTTTTTAAACGTTTACTTAAAAATTTTTTATGCATATTTCATTAAAAGTAAACTTATTCCACATCCAGATATAACCAATGGATAAATAAGGGGATTAAAGTATCATGTCATAACAAAAGAATTTTATACATGAGTAGTTGGAGAAGTGATTGTACAAATCTCAAATTACAACATAGGATACAAAAGATATTGCAAGATATTAACAAATGTTATAAAAACAGCAAAAAAGTATTATGATGAATTAACATCTAAATCTCAAAATAAAGCAAAAACTACATGGAAAATTATAAAAAAAACAAGAAATAGGAAATAACAACTGTCAAAATGACGTTAAATCCTTAAACATTAATAACACTCTAAGGAATAATCCACAGGAAATTGCCAACACTTTTAATGACTATTTCTTAACTCTTGTTGACACTGTTATTGGAAACATCAGAAGAGATAACTATGATTCTACAGAAAACCTGAATCCTTCTAATTACTTGATTTACAACTTTAACAGCACCTTTCCAGGAATTAATTGGAAATATGCCACACCTTATGAAATTGATAGTAATTCCAAATCCCTAAAGACTAAAAACTCATATGGGTATGATGAAATTCCCACAAAAATTCTAAAATTTAGTACCCCACAAAACATGCACACAGCAAACATCCGGTGTCTCGTGGAAGGGGAGTGAGAAATGAGCCTTCCAAAGTGATGCTACCAGCAACAAGATCGTTTCCAGCACACAATACAAAGGTTTACAGCAGCAGCTGAATTGCAAAATGCAATGTACAGAACTATGAGTTTTGGATGCTCACATAAACAAAACATTATATAGCAGAACACAAAATATCAATAGAAATTAGAATGTATGAGGGATGAATCTGGTATCATACTGACAGCTGGACACTGAGCACAAACTGAAAAAAACAAAAATAGCATAATAGACCCACCTGTACTGACTGGGTTCGAGGTGATGTGGCGCTCTTAGTTTGATTACCAGCACTTGGATTATATTCACCAGGAATATCATGTTCACCTGTAAAAGTAGTACAGAGTTTACTGCCCCTTTCCTGTCATACCTTACACAGCCATGGAGTATAATGTAGCACAAAATGCGATGGCACATGTGGTTGCATGTACATTCCTACTGTGTGTGTGTGTATTCTAGTGCATGTCACAAAGGTTGTTGTATGAATTGGCTAGAGACATGCATTAATATACTTTACATAGCAAAGAAATGATTATGTTAAGCCCAGTAACACAGGGAACAAGAGTAGTTACACAGAGTATCCACATATTTCTCCCTTTTTCTTTATTTTGCTGTTTATGGAAGAGGTGCTACTTTGGGATAGAGCAGTGTATTCATTCAATGATGCATGTTTCAGTTATCTGAGGATGTAGATTCTGACTCATTACAGTGTTTCAAAATTGTTGATATGTCATTTTTCACAGATACACTTCACACTTTTTCCGGCTGGTAACATTAGTGACCTTTGTTGTAATTTGCCCAAGTTCTGAAAACTGAATTTGTGAGTTACACTTCTTGCATCAGCACTGAAGTGTTCAGTGTGTTTTATTTAATTTTTATTTTCAATCCAACCAGCCATACATGTGAATCTGGACAAGTCAAGCATAACATGTCTATATACACAACATAGTACTGTTAATAATATTTTACAACATAAACACACATGAAACAATAAAACACTGTATAATAATATAAAGTAATAGAGCATAATGTAATATAATAATGTAGCTAATTATTACTGTATGACATTATATATATATTTTAACATCCAGTCTGATACATTGTAACTTGGGACTTGTGAAAAAAGGAAACACAAACATCACCAATTACATACAACTGTTAACAGCATTACTGCACTGAATTGGCCTGTAAAAACTCTTCAAGCATATAAAACGAATTATTCAACGAAACTTGTGGGGACACCTACATGACAGCTCCCCTTCCTCTGTCCATACACCAATCAACACACTGACCTAGTCAACAGCAGCTTAACACATAGCTAATTGCACTTCTTTTCTAAAGTGATTGAAATTATCTAATTTTTTTTATCTTTGAAGGCAAGTATTTGTCCAGAGCTTCCTGGATACTTTCTATAAACGAGTGATGGGCAGTCTCTGTAGATTTGTTCTCCATAAACCCATGTTGCACATTGGCTAACGCATTATGCTTTTTTAAAAATGAGAGTAGTCTATTATACATTAATTTTTCCAGAATTTTAGAAAACGCTTATAAGTTGGATATCGGTCTATAATTCTGTATGTCATGTCTATCTCTTTTCTTAAAAAGAGGTCTTATTTTTCCCTTTTTAATCATATATGGAAAAATGCCTGTTTGAAAGGAGACATTATAAATGAAGATCAGTAGCTTTACACAATAACATAAGCATTGTTTTACTAAAGATATCGGAATTTCATCAAAGCCAGCAGAAGAATTGCTCTTTAAACTCTTAATTACCTGTCCACCTCAATTACTCTAACAGGGGCTACAAAAATTGTTTCAGAACAGTTTTTTTTTTATCTGGAATTTTAAATTTTGCTTAAGGCAATAGTAGTTATACTGAGATAAGAGATCCTCAATTATTTCTGTAAAAAATATGTTAAATCTATCTGAAACTGTCTGAGGGTTTGTAATTATGTCATCCCCGGCATTATTTATAATGCTACATATCTGCTGGGAGTTATCAGTTTCTTTGTTTATTAACATCAACGAAGCTTTATTTTTATTTTTGGCTGACAAAACAAATCTGTCGATCCCCTTCTATTTCGCCTCTTTTACCACTTTCCTAAAATTTTTTTGGTAATTCTGAATATACTTTAAAGATTCCATGGAGAGATTTGTGGTTCTTTTATGTTATATAAGAGTCGCAATTTGTTTCTTAAAATAATTAAACCCTTGATAATCCACTTATTTGCAGTAGTACCTTTTACATATGTAACTTTTAGGGGAAATGCTGTGTTAAAGTAGTAAGTAAATGTGTTTGTGAAGAGATTACAAGAAGTATTGGGCTTGTTAGAAGCTAGCACTTATCCTATGTTTCTTCATGGAGCAAATATTTAAATTCTTCAACATTATTATCTGTAAAATGTCTTGTTACGTGTAGTTCTTGGACCCTTTGGTAAATTTTTTGTTTTATTTTTAAAAATTGAGCCAGATGATCAGAGTAACCCAAGTCAAGAATCTCTGTAAACATCATATCATTTGTATTATTTACGATTATAACATAAATCAGTGATTTAGTATGACTAGTAATACTAGTTGGGGATTTTTACAATATTTGTTAGATTATTCAACAGTAACAAATTTTGTAATTCTTGCAGTTTTCTGCTGTATTGTAAAAAAATTAACATTCAGGTCCCCCACAAAGAATTAAACGTTTTCCTTTAGAATGATCGTTAGTGATTAATAACTCCAATTTACGTAAAAGTTCCTATCTGATGACCTGTAATTACAGGCTAGAATGGTACCAGAGCCAGACAGTTCAATTGCAGACATTTCAAAAACTTTTTTGGTGCCTAAACCACTTCTTTAGTTTGAATGGTATTTATTGTACAAATACATGATCCTCCTGATGTGCTGTAACTTCTATTGAATGATCCTGTTCATTACTAGGAAAATATAGGGTCAAATGAGAGTTCTGTCTCACTGCCACTTTCTTCTGCAGCCCAAACTTCACTCAGACTGCCCTGAAAAAAACTCGGTCCCCTGCTGTGAGAGTCCAGCGACTAACTGATTAACCCTGTGAGCAACTGCATGGCCTAATTAGCACTCCAATATGTCGCTTGGATAATATGTGTGTTGTAAGTAAGGAGTGTTTCACATGCTATTCTTTGAATAGATTGTTAATGACTGACTGCTGATTACACATTAGGCAACATTCTGTACTTGCTGTAATAATGAATAAATTGGGTGCAAGTACCTTCAAGTTCTTGTTAACCTTTTGGCGCCGGAATTATTTTTTTAATTTTAGCACACTCTGTAAATAAAATGTGAAAAATACAGGAACCAAATACGTTAGAATTATGAAACAAATTGCATTTTGAAGAGAAAAAAACGGAGAGTATACGCCATGTTTAAAATATTCGGTACCTATATTTGTTGAATAAATATATAAAATGCAACTTTAGAGGTTAGTGGTGCGGTACGTCAACTATAGTTGACGTTAGGCGTCTAAACGTTAACCGAACTCACTTTTATTTCCACAAGGATCTGATTAATATTCGTTAGTTGTCTGGAACTTCAGGGACAACTAAGTTTTATCAGCCTTTACCAATGATAAGAGAGCTGTCCCACTGACTATCCTATAAAAGTTTGTGTTCGAGACCTCACGGTTGATAGGCAGTCAGTTTTTCTTAATAAAAACATGAACTTCTAGAGCAGGCAGAGAATAGTATTTTCTCCCTTAACCTTTTAAACGCCGAGTTAAATCCCATCTGCCATCTGCTGGAATTATTAGAAGCTCACCATATTCTCCACGTTAGCAGGATAAGGGTTAAAACACGAGATGTAGTAAAAATGAAAAGATCATGAACATTTACCTTATATAACACCATCTTTACAATCAGACACACTAAACAGTCGGTTAGTAATGTATTTCCTGGTTTTAAAGGGGGTTGCACGTTAAAATATTATACTTGGTATTTGTATTACGTGTCGTTGTCAACTTTCATTCTATCATACTGGACGTAAAATAGACGAAGGAACACTTCTTTTTGCCAAATCCAGCAACACCGCAACCAAAACTTAGGTCTCTTACCAAACATTTATGGTGAATAAGCGGCGTCTCGAGCTGGGGTTCATCAATGGCATAAAATATTTTTGAACTGTGGAGAAGATGTGCATGACAGTTCGAAACCCCGTACACACAAAACCACAAAAACCGACGACAACATCAATAAGATTGGAAATAAGGATGTAATGAATAACATTTAACGATTATAAATTTATTTCAGATGCTGAACACGAGTAAGAAATCAGTTCACAAGATATTCATCCAAAGTTTGGACATGACAAAGATGGCGGAACGAAAAATCTCAGAACCCGCACCGTCCCAAATTTAGCGAGTTAACTATACCGACTACACTATTCCAGCTGCCATGGGTGTAAGAGTACAAACCCGAAACAAAAGACAAAGCCTTCAGTGCACAATGAATGACGGAAGAAGGCAAGAGTATCATGCTTCAAAGCAAACACAATGTTCACTGTGTTTTCCCACATTAAAATGCCACATAAATATCTTCCAGTGGGACAAAGGTCAACCATTACTCCTACAAAGATATTCTGGAAGGTTTAAGCGGGGGAAAAGAACCGTCGCAAAAGAGAGAAGCTATGGTTCCACGAATGGGATTTGTCATTCGGCCTTACCAGTAAAGCAACGTCACCCCCCTCCCCCCCATAAAAAAGTCACCTGCCCCATTCGCCAAATCTCTTTTATTGTGAATTTTTATGTTTAAAAACGATATTTTCATAAAAGAAGCCCATATCAGCGACGTGGAACACATGAAGGAAGGTACGACAGAGAACCTAAAAAGCATTTCCGAAGAGGGATTCGAAGGTTTCGAAGCGTGTAAAAAATGAATGGAGAAATGCGTCACAGCCAATACGGTCTAGTCTAACGAGGGACAAGCTATGAATTCTGTAATTTTTTATTAATAAATTTAAAAAAAATTCATTTCTTTTTGCCAGACTTTGTGTAGAGTCGTTTCAAACCCTTAAAGGTCAATTTCGGAAGTTTAACAAGTTTGTCCGCTTAATGGCTGCAACTACACAGTGTTGAAGTATCAGATCCTCAGGAACTCTGGAAAGCCGTGCCATCACTCTTGTACAGTACTTTGCCGCCTTACAATTTGCAGATGCGTTTTAGACACATCTGCAATGCATTTTGAATATTCATATTTCAGGAAACGTGACTATTCATCAAAGGCCGGACACTAAATGTTAAGTATATGTAAATGTTACCGAACTATACAGAGTTCATGATTCTTGGACAGTGGTACTAATGAAGACTATGTTTAAGAAGCAGACCATAATGAATACAAAAACTGTAGGGGAGTCATTGGTGTGGACATTGGATATAAAATGCACACAGAGGAAATAAACAGTCAATTTAGTAGTGTATCAGAATGTCAATAGACGAAAAGAATGGCGTTAGAAAGGGAAGATCTTGTGTTCATGACTTTATTTTTATAAAATAAATAACATAGAAACGATAAGAATACAACCTTGAAATACTTATTGCCTCTCTAAAATTTCAAAAGATTTTGTTTCGGTAAACAGAACAACATAACGGAAAACGTTACAAAGTTGACACACTCTTGTCCTTGAATATATTTAAAAAAAACCTTTATATTATATTTCGCACATAATTACGTGCACTGGTCTTACAAGAACATGGGGAAAAAAAATAGATACTAACACTTGCGGTATTCAAAGGCGTAGCTAATCTCCTTCATTTTCAATATGTATCTACATATGTATACTGAAAATACTGTGACAGAAAGGATGACTAAGAAATCCAGGTATTACATTCTTCACAAACATGAAATATTGCGATCTGCTACTCATTATTAAAACTACATAACGAAAATAAATTACACAGGCTTGTCTTTCAATGGAATATGTCATATAAGAATATAAATTTAAAACTTCAAAAGCAAGAAAAATTTGTTTTTTTTTAAATTCATGCGGTCCACAAATTTTTATATAATAATATTTTACAAGGCATAGTAGATTTGGTTGCATTGGATATTAAACAAGAATGCCGGTAGTGAGCTGCAGGGTGGTGCACTCATTGCAATAATTTATTATACCAAACAGTAAAAAATCTACAAAGCCAAATGAATTTCCTACAGTTCCCACAGTTTTATTTGAAAGATTTATTAACCTTTTGACGCCTAACGTCAACTATAGTGGTCGTACCGCACCGCAAACCTCTAAAGTTGCATTTTATATATTTATTCAACAAATATAGGTACTGAATATTTTAAACATTCGTATATACTCTCCGTTTTTTTCTCTTCAAAATGCAGTTTGTTTCATAATTCTAACGTATTTGGTTCCTGTATTATTCACATTTTATATATAGTGTGTGCTGAAATTAAAAAAAAAATTCCGGCGCCAAAAGGTTAAGGATTTTAAATAAATGACGACTACATATGATCTTGTCTAGCACTATTCACTAAAAATTCGGTTCATTTTACATATAGATAATGCGCACCAAATTTCAAAATATTCTGCTGGTACTCTTGGTTACAGGTATAAGACTGCTACTGCAAAGAAACTACAGAAGTTCCAAGCAACACGTGGGACTGTACGAAAAGTTCTGAAAGGTAAAGTGAGGAAAGATACGAACATTACACTTTACGTAATGGCCTGTCCGTTACATAATATGTTTTTTTTACCCCCCTGTGACACTGTGGCCGAAGGCGGGCCATGGCCATCTTATTATGGAGGTTTCTAGATCACACACAGCGACGCACTACAGTCTGTAGGATTCCTCTGGACGAATGGTCAGCTCGTCGCAGAGACTTCTACCAGACAACATACAAACATGAATGGCCCCCGAGGGATTCGAATCCACAATCTCAGCAGGCGAGCGGCCATAGACCTACACCTTAGACCGCGCGGCCCCTGGGACCGGCAACGAAAATATGTTCTGCTAAAAGGAAGATCCACAGCACAGTTATGGATGCATGAAAATGAACCATGTATAAAACAAAAATATACGGAATTCATTAAACCCCAAAAGGGAAGAGTATCATAAATCCTGTTACTTCTGCGCGAAAAAGAGAAAAATTTAAGCATTAAACTGAGTACGAATTACTGTGTAGTGCAATTCCTGAAAGGTATGTTATGGGAAATATGTGCTGTGCAAATTTTCACTTGCATTTGAGGTATGGCATACTTTATTTGGAATGGGGTAGGGGTGATGGGGAAAGTAAAAAAAAAATAATTACAAAAGAGAGTGATTAGACTAATCGGTAAAGTAAGGCGAGCTACTTCGTGAAGGAAACTCTTTAAAGCATTAAAAACAGTGTATTTACAGTGACATATATAACTTTATACAATAGAATTTGTGCCCTTTCACCCCATATGCTATTTTACGACAGGTCCAAAGCCTCTTCCAAAGACAGTGATCTAGTGCTTCCTCTGTCAATTTCCTAAATCCTCTCGTTTCTGTAAGATCAACTAGTAGCTGCTAGTCTTCTTCATATTTCCATCATTTATATCCTTCCTTGTATATTTCCACCAATAACGTGTTTTAAAAGGACGTTCCTACACAATATGTGGCCAATCTAATTATCCTTCCTCATTTTCATAATATGTGGGACATTCCGCTCCTTGACTATACGCAACACTTCTTAATTTCTCACATCATCGGCCCAATTGATCTGCTCCATCCTTCTGCAGCACTGCATTTCAAACCTGTCCAGGTGTTTATGACCTATTCTGCGAATTTTCTATTTTCATTACCATACAAAGCAATGCTGAAAATGTAGCACCTTACTAGCTTCTTCTTTAAATTTAAGTCCAATTTGCTGGTGAAAAGAGTTGTTAAATGCTGCTTTTGCTGTGGCAAACCTGGATTTATTTCGCGTGTACATCTTGCATAATTATGTACTATGCTACCCAAGTAGTTGAAATTTTCCACATTCTCCAGTTGTTTATGAGCTATCGTAACCTGAACTGGAGATGGTTGTCTTCAGATTCTCATTCCGTTAGTTTTCTTCTACATTCATTTCTATTCCATGGTATCTTTCAATTTCAATTGGTCTATCAATCACGCCCTGTAACACAGTTTTTTCCTTAGCCTGTAGCACATGTTCATCTTGACTATTGCACAGTGTGAACTATTCGTTCTCCTGTTTTTAAGTCTCTAAACCCTCGAGAGCTGCTTTGGTAAGATATTCACTGTAAAACTGGAATATAACCAGTGAAAACAGCACCCTTTTCTAACTCCTCCTTCAGGCTTCATGCTTCTTGTCTCCCCTTGGCCCAGTCTTGGTTTAACACTTTGATCCCAGTTCAATCTGATGATGAATCTTCTTTCCAATCACTCTATATCATTTCCCTTTAGCATCTGCATTCAGTGGTCCAATTTTCAAGGTCAAATAACGTCTACCAGTCTATGAAGAAAGCACATAATTTTTCGTTTGTATCCAACTTTCGTTCTGATATTATTCTCTGCATTTCAATTGCATCCCAAATTCCTTTCCCTCTTATAAATCCAAACTAATCTTTTCCAAGTACATCCTCGATTTTCGTTTCGAAACTATTCTAAGAGTCCTCGCTACACTCTTTGCTGTATGGGTAACTGCGTGAGGGTTGTTGCACGTTGTAGTTCTTGGCTTCCTCTTAAAGGCAATCATTATAACTTCAAAAAATCCTTGGGCCACTCTTGAGTTTCGTACATGTTTTTGATTAGTTGTGTTATCATACGTTATACAATCTTTTTCCGACAATGTGAGTCCATTCCCAACTATATCATCATCTGCTGTAGGCTTCTTATTCGTCTCTTCATAGCTCTTTTCCACTTCCCTGTGCAGAACACAAGTACATTTTTCACCTGCATCTACTTTATCTTCAGATTCGATTTCTACGTTTTTAGTTCGATTAGCTCGATCATAGATCGAGAAGAATGAGATGGGCAGGGCATGTGGCGCGTATGGGGGAGGAGAGGGGGGGCGTATAGGGTGTTGGTGGGGAAACCGGAGGGAAAGAGACCACTGGGGAGACCTAGGCGTAGTTGGGTGGATAATATTAGGAAGGATCTCCAGGAGGTGGGATGTGGGCATGTGGACTGGATTGGGTTGGCCCAGGATAGAGACAGGTGGCGGACGCTTGTGAGTGCGGAAATGAACCTTCGGGTTCCATGAAATGCGGAGAATTTCTTGACTAGCTGCAAACCAGTTAGCTTCTCAAGAAGGACTCTGCACTATGGAGTAAGTGAGTAAGCTCGATCATAGAGCTCTGTAATATAATTCTCCCAAATTTTCGGTACTTTTCTCTGATCCACTATTATATTCCCTTGAGATTCTTCGATACCAGCATTTTGACTTCTATGATTTACTTTCCAACTTATTTCCTTTAACATACACGTTAATTCATAACGTCCTGCTCCTTGAAATTCTATGATTTGATCACACATGATCTGAAGATACTACTGCTTAGCCCTTTCTGCGGCACTTTTCACTTCGTCCGTAGTCTGCTTTATTTTTTCTTTCCTTCTTCATTGTTGACATTCTTACACTTCTTTCATTTATCCATTTTACTCTTCATTTTCTGTGTATTCCATGGCTTTCTTGCTCTCTTCTCAATTTACCCAAACAAATCACTTATAGCGCCTAAGAAACTTTTTTTTTTAATATATTTTTCCACTGCACTTCCGCATTCCTACTTTCACCTTCGATTGGATTGCACCGAGTGTTTCTTCTAGAGTATCTTGTACCATCTATAAAGCATATACTCCTCCAAATTCCATCTTGTTTATCCCTTTTGGGACCTTACGATTTTCTTCTTTTTGGTGCAGAACTTTGCAACCAGTAAGCTGCAATCGAAGTCATTATCTGCTCCAGTCAGTCTCTGCGCACCTTCATACTGCTTCTGAATCGATGTTTCACAAATATAGAGTCCAGTTCATGTCGATTTCGATCTTCTGGTGCCCTACCGGTAAACACTCTTCTCTTACACTCCAGAAACCATGTGTTATTGATAAGCTCATTTCTTTCACAAAATTCAATAGGAATTTAAACTCTCTTATTTCTCCTTCCTAGTCCACGCGGTCCAAACACGTTTCGGTATGATTTATGTCCAACTACACTCTTCCAGTCCTCCATTATGATGATTGTGTCTCACCTTTTCCATCCTCTTAAGAATTCTTTGATTATGTCATACAAGTCTGTCACTTTGTCATCTTCCTACTCCGACGCTGGCATGTGCACTTTCACTATTAAAACACTTACCGTTTCTGCCTATAACTTAAGAGTAATGATTCTGTCATTACACAGTATGTGTTTAACAACACTTTCCAGTATGCTTTTTTGCAGCAATACGCATACCCCTCTTTCAGCTCTTTCACCTGCAGGATAATACACAGCTCAATCGCTTTATCCCAATTCACCTTGTGCTTTCTACTGCATTTCACTGATGCCTAGAACAAACATGCGTTCTTCTGTACCTCCCTTTCAAATTATCCAGTTTGCCTTCTTATTCAAGGTCTGAAGTTGTGCACTATATAAAATTAAACAAAAGTAATTTGGAAAAAAGGTAAATAGGCTTGATTACAATGTATGTCTAAGATATACATTAAAAGCAAATGTTTTGGAACTGACATTTAAAAAAAGAATACAAGTAAAATGGGGATAAAATTACGTAATCGACATTGAAATTATTTAAGGAATTTAAAGAATAGGTAACTTAAAAAACTAAAATCGTATTTGTTGCATCAGACCTTCTATTTGTTAGTGGAATATTTATTTTTATAAGTTTGAACTTGAAAATATAGCTGGATATGTAATGGGGACCTATCTTAGAAAATGAAATTGAAGGAAGCATTGCATTTGTGTGTATTCAAAGTGTGGCGGAGAAATTCATTAGTACTGTACCTAAAAGAAGTGAATTATGTGGTATTTATGAGATAATTAGTAAATCAAACACTCAGCGGGATTTATAACATGTTATGTCACTGTACAGTATAGTAGTGCCAAGTGTGATTATTCACATAAACCACTGGATGAAAAGAGATTGTATTGGTATGTCCTATGCAAATTATATCAGGATGGATGAATATAATATAGTACTGTGGGGACACCCACATGTCATTCCATGTCCTCCTATTCAATCCCATTTCACCTCACAGCTCTCCTTCCTCTGTCCGTACCCCAATCAACACATACCGACCTAGTCAACGGTAGCTTAACCACCACAGAAAACACTCTCTCATTCCCTCCTCCTCCGTCTACTTCCACGAACAAAGAAAACGGCCCCCTGCAAACAGAACTACCTTCAGGAAGCCAAGTCTACCAGCTCTACAAAACAGTCAGTGGCAGAGCGGGCGACCGGAATAAAGGGAGCCCATTCGGACCAACGAGATGCATACGTCTGAAAAACCGACTGCGGAGGCAGTGGCAGATCACCAGGGACCCCGCTCTGAAAGCCGAAGTCAACCGCCTGCAGAAGCCGGTGACCCGCCGGCTCAACGAGTGGAGTAACGACCAGTGGAGCGCTACACTCGAATCCCTCGATTCTGAAGACACCATGGAGGATGACCAAGCGGATGATGAGAGATCCTACTCCATCTCCTCCCCCCCCTGGTCACCTCAGGGGCAATCGCTCTCTCAGACTCTGAGAAAGCAGAAGCCCTTGCAGACAATCTGGAGGCTGAGTTTCAGCCGGCGACCGATCCTTCGGTCCTGGCAGTTATTGAGACGGTTGACGTGGCGCAGAGGTCTTACTCCTTAAGCCCTGCCAGCGAACCCCTGTTAACCACTCCTGACGAGTTTTACGAAGCCATCAGGGGTCTCCAGATCAGCAAGGCTCTGGGCCCGAACGGTATACCGAACAGGGCATTGAAGCACCTTCCCAAGCAAGCGGTTTCTTTCCTCGCCCGTATCTTCAACGCGGTTTTCCGCACCCATCACTTTCCCCAAACGTGGAAGCACGCTCCAGTGATCTCTATCCTTAAACCGGGGAAGGATCCAGCACTGCCCTCTTCCTATCTGCCCATTAAACTCTTGTACACGATTGGCAAATTATTTGAAAAGATCCTACTAGCTAGGTTCTTACATGTAGTAAACGAACGCGGACTGCTGCTAGAGGAGCAGTTTGGGTTCAGACCCAGACACAGCACGTCCTTGCAGCTGGCCCGCCTCGTTGAAAAATAACCAGGAATTTCGGCGAAAAGAAGCTCACCGGCGCAGTTGTCCTCGACGTGGCCAAAGCCTTCGATACCGTCTGGATCGATGGCCTCATGTAAAAGCTAACGATCCGCAACTTCCCGTCTTACATAGTCCATACAATCTCATCCTACCTCTGGGATCGGACGTTTGAAACGTCCTTCCAGACGGCCACGTCATCTCGTCGAGGCATGCGGGGTGGGGTAGCTCAGGGGGGATTGATCTCCCATGTCCTCTTCAGTATGTATGTCAACGAAATGCCCCAACCCTCGCACCACGTTGAGTTGGCCTCTACGCCGACGACACGGCCATCATAGCCACGTCCCGCAAGCCGACTCTGCTTTACAGGTACCTGGAGTCATACATCAACGAACTTCAACGGTGGTTGAGTGAATGGAGAATCGCCATTAATGTCTATAGGAGCACCGTGATAATTTTCGCGTGTGCCGGACGGCGCGTTATCTGGCTCCGACCAGTAAAACTCTTCGGGGAACCAATCCAATGGGTTGACACTACTCGTTATCTGGGGGTGACCCTAGATACACGACTCACCTGGTCGCCTCACATCGACCAGTACAGGAAGAGGACTGCTCAAAGGATGGGTATGCTGGGCCCCCTCCTGAATAGGAAGAGTGATCTATCGGTCAGGAACGGACTCCGTTCCTGACCGATAGATCACTCTGTTATATAAGCAGCTCATCCGGCCCCTGATGGACTATGCGTGCCCCGCGTGGACGTCCACTGCCCTGTCCCATGTCCGGAAGTTACAGGTGTTACAATCCAAGTGTCTTCGCCTCGCTACTGGTGCCCCTTGGTACGTAAGTAACGAGGATCTGGGCGTTCGGCTGTTTGCCGAACACATCAGAGCCCTGACCGAGCTTTGACTCAAAGTTAGCCGATGTGGGGAAACCCCTAGTACGGCAACTTGGCAGATACTTAAGCTGACCGAGGTTTGATTCCGTCGCCTGACGCGAAATCCAAGGGCGGCAGGGGACAGGAGGCCATTCGAGGCCATCGCCCGCGATGGCTAAGTCGACAAAACGAATCGCGTTCGGCGCTGATCAGCCGAGCGCCATTCGGTTACCCGGACTGATGTTTTCCGCGATTTTTCAAATTTTATCACTCCCATACTTAGTCCAGGGCAACCTAGGCCCTAGTCTTTGGCAAGGTCAGTTAAGGCTCTCGATCTGACTTCAACATCGTTAGCATAAGCATAATCCCCTCTTAGAGTTTAGGTGTCTGTTACTGAGCCCAGCTATAGGGTCAAACGCAGGAACGGCTGACAGACACGGGGACGTCGACTTGCTCTGTGCGCAAGTCTCCGCCCCCCAGTTAACACTTTGACTTGGCTGGCTATTTTGGAACGAGGTTCATTGATTCGGAAAGGAGCAACCGGCAACACACACATCAAGAAAGGACTCATCAAGACAGAAGATACGACGCCTAACTGCCCGGCCACGTAGCCTCGTGGATTGGGCACACCACCGCTCGCCGGGCATCTTGCAGCAGCACTCAGCACCAGTCGCAACCTCCTCAACTCCACCGCGGACCTCCCGCCAACCAACCGCGTAGTCAGTGTTTCATCATCGCTCGCTGCCGACCGGGGGCCTCGTCACTACATGGCTACGCGGCTCTACTCCGCAGTCAACACCACTCAACAGCCGACGACAAAATAACGGCAAGTAAGCCGCCACCTCACTTGTCAGACGGCACGACAACTTTTGACATTAATAAATATTTACATATATGTGTAGTACTGTAGTTGTCAATACAACACAACCCTACAGTACCTCCATAGTACAATGAAATATTACAAATAAACAAATAGATGTGAAAAGACAGTAGAAAAGAAGCTGGGATTTAGTGACATGTACATTTTGGTTGTCTGAAGACAGGTTCAGGGCCCCAGTGTGTTTGAATCCCTCATTTATGTCAAAATACCTATATCCCTGTCGAACAAAAATATCTGACTGCCAAAGGGAAATTTAAAACAGGAATGTAATAAGTAGTTGCAGACAATATCTTTTTCCAGTAAATGTGGATTACATATAATGTAGCTTTAATATGTACGTGTGGAGCAGCATAAATCAAACTGTAAAATGGCGGTGGTCTTCCAACCACCGATTTAAGGATTAGGAAGCTATATTTGCACACCTACTATCGTTATGACAATTTACACATAAGTACGACTAATATATAAATGGGACCAACATGCTAGGCGAAGTCAAATGACTGAACTATTAATGTGACTATAGCATGTATGCATACTATAACCTGAGTTTTATACTTACGAGAAGACTAAGCAAACAGGGAACATTCAAAACCCATTCAATAAACTCTGTTGGTAGGGCCCAGCAATCATTGTCAGAATACATTTTCCTCAGCAGAGCATAGACAATTACTGGCAGAACCGGAAATCCTGTGGAATACAGTAGATTTATTACAAATACATTATGTACATAGTGAGTCGTCGATTTCGTGGCCTGGCTGCTGTACACCAATTGAAAACGCCACTGTTATTCACTGAATATGAGGTTGGGTTAACACAGAGCAGGTCTAGATATTTCAGAGAGAAGGGCAAATATTTGTCGGCTAAGAAAATCAAACTAATATTCCTTGATGATATAGGCTAAAGCCCATTTGATGTAGTGTCTAAGAAATGCAGGTTACTTGCTGGAGCGAGTGTTTAGCCGATAGAATTGGATGCCAGCTTGCAAATTCATACATAAACTGAGAAACCTGCTCCTGAATTTAAGAGGCCAAGTATAGCGTCATTCATCTCAAGAGCGTTCTGTCTCTTGCTTGACAGTCGGTGACCGAAGCTACGCAAAGTGTCGCAGTGATAACCTCTAGAATGCCCAGTAAATACTGTCCAGTGGTACAGCAGTTGCCGAAAATTTTGGTCTCCTGGCCGAATTCATTCAGTGTACCTGTGGCACAAGAATGAAGCGTATGTACTTGTCTAACACAACTTTATTTGTTGGTAGAGGTATGTAAATAATGTACTACATAAGGTACAACTACATGTTTCGGCTCTTGACAATGGTTTTTGGTCTCCTGGCCGAATTCATTCAGTATACCTGTGGCACAAGAATGAAGCGTATGTACTTGTCTAACACAACTTTATTTGTTGGTAGAGGTATGTAAATAATGTAGTACATAAGGTAAACTACATGTTTCGGCGCTTGACAATGGTTTTTGGTCTCCTGGCCGAATTCATTCAGTATATCTGTGGCACAAGAATGAAGCGTATGTACTTGTCTAACACAACTTTATTTGTTGGTAGAGGTATGTAAATAATGTAGTACATAAGGTAAACTACATGTTTCGGCGCTTGACAATGGTCATCTTCAGGTTTTATTTGAAATACTTAGTAAGCAGTTATACTAGACTTATTATGTGCTGCATATCGTGGTGGTGGGAGGTGAGGTGACCACGAGATCTCGTACGTGTTTGGATGTTGGGAAGTGTGGATACATGGGGATGCTATCTAGCACAAGTTTTATAATCACCGACACTCACATATCGTGACTCTATTCAGTGATAATTCTGTTACACACATACAACGCTCATACAAGAAGAAAAGTGACATCATCTAAAAAGGATAGGCTACAAGCCGAGCTACTAGTAACAACCAGTGCCTGCATCTACACACCCAGCTCCTGGTAATCCGGGAAGACGACCCAGTGAGTGCCATTATTTCACACACCACACGGCACAACGAACAATTCGAATCCCAAAACTGTAGTACCGCACTATGAATGACTCATACTAACATGCGCTGAATGACTAGCTGACAATAACTAAACACATAGCTGTGCATCTACGAATGGCCCTACTGCCCTCCTTGAGCGTCAGCACTATTTCACACAGACGGTGGACCACCTGAAGCCCTATACTCAGAACATTCAACGGTTACACACAACTCAGAAGCACCAGGAGAGCAACATTAAGCCTAGCACTTCAGTTCACCTTAATTTAGTTATTTATTCCACTCGTTTATTTACCCTTTTATTATTCCTTACATTGACCGCCTCTGTGGTCTAATGGTCAGAGTTTCTGGCTACAGATACAGAGGTCCCGGGTTCGATCCCCGGCGCTACCAGATTTTCTGAGTAGTAGTGGGTCTGGAACGGGGTCCACTCAGCC
>Ga0123352_10003530_pt1 | contig 22633 bp, 12 predicted proteins | sample TergutLab28metaG_FD_89700 | JGI IMG/M metagenome (GOLD analysis project Ga0123352, IMG submission 89700) | Labiotermes labralis P1 segment gut microbial communities from Petit-Saut dam, French Guiana - Lab288 P1 | ecosystem: Host-associated > Arthropoda: Insects > Digestive system > Gut ...
ATTTTTTTTTTTTTAAATTTTTTTTTTTTTTTTTTTTTTTTTTTTTTTTTTTTTTTTTTTTTTATTTTTTTAATTTTTTTTTTTTTTTTTTGCATAACATTCCAAACATGAATTTTAAAGTTGGTGCTTTTTATAATAACTTCTATCAAAAATGTGGTTTGTATTATAAGACAGTAAGAAATTAGAAACCAATGAAAATATAATTTTTAGGCTTATACTGTGAAAACCACAAATTTGGAATCTGGCATAATTCTTGAGGCCAGAATGATTGAAGTTAAATTTTCATTTGAAAACCCCTTCTGTTCTGTTGATTTGTTTGATGTGTGTGAGGTCCTGTTCACAAATATAATGTACTTGCACAAATAAATGTCATTTTCTACAGTTTAGGATTTTTGCCCTTAGGATAGTGTTTATGGAAGGTCAGAAGACCTTTGAATTTTGCCTTAATTTCTCCACTGCATGGAAGCTGTATTACATTCAAACTATTAAGTTGCTCTTGCATCTTCGTTAGATGCTGGAGAATGGTTAAAAGTGATAAGTAATCTCTCCTGGTCAAATTCCACAAATTACTGCTGGAATCATTTGTACCACATTACTGTATCAGTACAAGAGTCAATCTTAGGTTCAGGCATCCACAGAGAATCAAGTTGCAGATGAAGTAATGGTCATTTAATTGGGAAAGCTGATATACTACTGTAAAGTCATAAAATAAAGCCTACATGTACATGTGATAGCGTCACAGTGATACAGGGATAATGTGGTTCAATTGTAAACAAGTCATGAAGTTCAGTAATAGTGAAAGTTAACCTTCAGCAGACACACTGTGCAGGGATCATATTGAAAACAGAGGTGGTTGTGCACTACTGGATGGATGCAAACTTAAAATGTTTCCCATATTTATAGTTCATTAGGCGATCCACCCATACTGGCAATCATTGGTGTCAGATATACCAAATGGCTTGTTTTTTGCAGTAGTGCGTGGGTCAGCCAGTCATGAGACTTCTCAGAGCTGTGTAATACTAAATTTGATGTCCTGAATCTTGTAAACAATAGTTCTGTTGTGCTTGGTATACATGATCCCACAGTATAACAACTTGGCTATGGGTTGGATTTCTTGCCATGAACAAGAAACCTGTGTCTTCCTCCAAACATCCTCTCCCACCTAATATGTCATAGATTACTACAATTGGTATTTAACCCACTGCATACAGAGAGGAGTGCAAGTCCCTGAAGAATAGACAGATTCTTAGAGGTGTAAACATTCCTTAAGCTTTCTAAATCCACTTATTTCTTATCCTAGCCATCAGCTGTAGCCAAGCATTTTGTGGCATTATCAACTAATGGACCTAAAGTGAAGGAATTTGGAATTGATGAGCAAAACATGTTTGGCTTCTGGGACTGGGTAGGAGGCCGTTACTCCCTGTGGTCAGCCATTGGACTATCTATCTCTCTGTATGTTGGTTTTAACAACTTCAGAAAACTACTTGAAGGTGCACATTATATGGACAGTCACTTCCAGAAAGCACCGCTTGAAAAGAATGTAAGTATGTTTAATCGCATTCTTTGTATCATTTTCACACTTCTAATACCAGCAACCATTATACCAATGGCTACATGATGAAGTCTTCTTGAGTGACCACTTGTCTCAGCATGGAGTGAATTTCCAATATTTTGAAAACTGTCTTTACCCCTATCACCAGGGACAGATATGTCAGGAGGTGGAACATAGTGTATGTAGAGACAGTCTCCAAGAGATTATAGACATACTGTCCATACTTACAAAAATAGCCCACCCCAACGTGCTATATACTTTTACATTAGTGGCTGGCTACATTTCAGACATGAGCTTTCATTATAAAATTTATACTTGAGTGTTTTATTACTGGCATTGGAAAATGCTTGTCATATAATGGATAATGCCAGGTTGGTAACAGTCATCTTGAGTGCCCATCGGTTGAGTGGCTTTTAGTTTTCTGAATCCAAAGTTTGAAGCAAAGGAACAGAACGTTGTAGCACTGAGAATATGGTAGTACAAACTGGCAATCCGTTTAACACGCCTGACCTTATTGCACCATTGTTGACCTCTTCTTCCAAACCCTGTTAAATAAATAACTTCAGATACAGTTGTGTGACCGCCTCTATGGTCTAGTGGTCAGAGTTTCTGGCTACAGATACAGAGGTCCCGGGTTCGATCCCCGGCACTACCAGATTTTCTGAGTAGTAGTGGGTCTGGAACGGGGTCCACTCAGCCTCATGAGCCTCGTGAGGTCAATTGAGGAGCTACTTGAATGAAAAAAGTAGCGGCTCCAGGTCTAGGAAACAGAGATTAACGGCTGTGGGGACCCGGCGCGCTGACTACGTGACACCCTTCTATCCGCAAAAGTTGGCACTAACTTCGCCGACCGGCGGCGGCCGCTCTGTTGGTATAGTTTGCGTGCGGACTAAGGCCATGGAGTTACAGGTGTGTAACAGCTACATAGCTATAAAGTGGTGCAGTGTATTACATCAGTGTTTCATAAAGCCTTAAGATATAGTGGTTCGGTTTATTAAAAACTTTAAAAGGAATAAAATCCTGATATGACAAGATGTGTTTATTTTCAGAATAATCAGATTATTTGTATAGATTGTAAAATTAACTTATACCACTCGGCACTCAGCTCCTGTTAATTGTGAATGTGGTTATGCCAAGTACATAATCTAACTTACATTTCCCATGTTCAGGCTCCTGTCATATTAGCACTGTTGGGAATTTGGTACAGCAATTTCTATGGAGCTGAAACACATGCTCTACTGCCATATGATCAATATCTTCATCGTTTTGCAGCATATTTCCAACAGGGCGACATGGAGTCTAATGGAAAGTAAGTGCATCTAATAATGATAATAATAATAATAATAATAACAGCTATATGTAAAATATTCAGTCCAGTGCTGGGCGTTTGTCATGATAATGAGGAACCTTGTGGGATGTCATAACCAACTGAATAAAAGTCAAATAATTAAGTACGGCCTGGCATAAGTGTGAGATTTAAGGTTTTCACAGCTGTAACTGTTATTATCAGCATCTTTTCTAAGTGGTGACAGCATAGTCTGGTAGGTAGTACTGATGCTTCACAGGAACCAGCTGGCTCCTTCTGTTCTGAAGATGGAAGCAACAGGTTCCTTTGAAACACTGGTACATATCCACCACACTATGCAGAGTCACATCTCAGAAGAGAGTAACTTCAACTGTACAGTTCATTAGTCTATTTTATATAAAACCGAACAAAAAAAATAAAGGTTACACACTGTTTGAAGTTACACAAAATGTATATAAATTTTGCACACATTATACATGCAATTAGAGAAATGAAAATAGAACAATTAATGTTTATTATATACTAACATATGCACAAATAAGTAGTGTAAATGTATATTAAATTACTCCGACATGTTTCGGTGTTAATACACCATCTTCAGTGAGTTTACAGTTGTGTTAGCTAAAGTTATGAATTATTAAAATGATAAAATACAATATAGTAGTAGTATTGTTATGATAAAATCTTGGTAAATGTGACTGCATATGTAATTCTGCAATGAATAATATAAAATATAATAAAAATATAACATTGTAAGGAAAATGATGAATTATATCGATAAAGTTGATGGACTTACCCTGGTAATGTGTGCGTGTGGTACGGAATAAACAGGAACCAGAAGTGGGTATTATGTAATGCGATGTCTTGTGCCAACTCATACAGGGGGTTGGTGTCATTGATCTTCTGTTCTTCAAGTAATACATTTTGTTTTTGGAGGATGTGTATAAAGAATGATTCCCAAATATTCATTTTAACTCCTTTTTTATATAAATTTACACTACTAATTTGTGCATATGTTGGTATAAAATAAACTTTTATTATTCAATATGCATGGTATGAACTTGAAAGTAAAATAGAACACTTACACAGACAGTGCATACCACAAGACCCATGTGCCCTTCACCTTGTGTATTACGTACGTGCCCTGATGTTACAGCGTCTCTGATTTTAAATCCTGTTGAAGTGCACTAAGAAGACTCTTAGACATAAATTCCTTTACCAGTTGATAATACCATTGGTTCACAAAGGCCTTTATTTTCCCAGTCATCCACTGCAATTGGTAATTGGTCTCCAACTTGAACAGGCTTCACAGATATTATCCACTCGCTGATCAGTATGAAGACCACACACATCACAAGCCTTTATAAATGTCACATCCTGTGCAATACACATTTGAAAACAACATTGGAGATTACCTTTGGGAACTGAGAGCATCATTTTGTCACTATGTTTGAAACAAGTTGAACAAGTGTGATCCTCCAGAAATTGTTTCAGATTTTGATTTGAAAAATGTACTAAAGGAGTGTAAGTTTATTGCATCAAATCTTCTCCTTTTTCAGGAGGGAGTATTTTTAAATTGAAAACATATTTAAAAGGCAAAACATGTGTTAATTGTAGGAGAAAAATTTGGTACTAAATTCGTCTAACACCTAACACAGCCCTGTAACTGTTGGGTGTCCTCTGTTGTCTTTTGTATATAGAAGTGTAAAAAATTTACATGGACAAGAAAAAATGCCCTTTGCATATGTTAACTGCACCTTTGCAGCCATTTAACAATGGGCACCAAGAAACAACGGTTTTCTCTAGAAAATGTGTATCTTATACCTGGAGAACTTTTAGGTGCTGTAAGCTTTGTGGCTACTGCAACGGACTGCTGCAGGACCCTGGGCTGTATTCTGAAAATAAAGAACAGCACCCTGTACATCATTTTGTGAAAAGATTTACAATATTTCAATGGTGCTACTCCATTCAAGACCCATATGGGCATGATGGCACTGCAGGTTCATTGTAATGCAGCACCTGAAAATTTACCTTGAACTGAGGAGTAAACAGACACATATCTTGGAAATTATAAGCTGTCATAGCTCAGTTTGTAAACTTAGCAGGTATTGGACTGAGAAATGCTACACTTACAATCCAGTATTGCACACCTTCCTATGTCTGTAATTTGAATGTTTCTGTACTAGATACGTGACACGCAGTGGTGACAGAGTTACATACAACACAGGTCCCATAGTCTGGGGAGAACCAGGAACCAACGGACAGCATGCCTTTTATCAGTTGATTCATCAGGGTACAAGACTCATACCAGCAGATTTCATAGCTCCTGCTCAGACACATAACCCTATTCAAGGTGGTTTACATCATAAGGTATGTAAGTTGTGCAGTTTTAGTCAGTTTTACTAGAGATACATGAGATGTGTTATTACAACTTCACAACAAGCATATGACAGTATTTTTAAACACCATATATCAAAGTGTTCCTTTTCTGTGAAAAGTTTTACTTTGAATGTTTAATGTTATCTTACAGCACAGTGCAGCATTTTGTAATATGTTTATTGTTCTGTTGTGAGAAGTTGTAAGCTCTGTCAGTTGCTCATGACTGCTTCTAACATATTTGCAAATGTCCTCACATCTGGAATCCCCACCATCCACAAACTGAGGACATACTTAATATGGCCTGGCTACAACTGTGTATTAATCCTCATACCCACAGACTGTGTTACCCTCTATTTAATATGAAATTAAAAACTGCAAGAGTAATGTGAATGACTTTGTGATTTCAGATACTGCTGGCTAACTTCTTAGCTCAGACTGAGGCTCTGATGAAAGGGAAGATGAAGGAAGAGGCCAGGTCTGAGCTGGAGAAGTCAGGGCTGTCTGGTGACAGCTTGGAAAAAATTCTCCCACACAAAGTGTTTGAAGGGAACAGACCAACCAATTCAATTGTCGTCAGGAAGATCACACCTTTCACGCTTGGAGCCCTTATTGGTATGGAAAGAGACGGGTGACATTTTAATTGCTAATATTGTTTTTTAGGTATTGTAACCCACATCTTGTATTTAGCACTACTGGGCTCCGGTTAAATACGCATCATTATCAGATATACTCAAAAGAGCTTCTTCATGTTACTTCATTAATTGTTTGATGCTGTTCTTAACTTTCAGGAACTTAAAAGAGATACATTTAAAAACTAGAATTTGAATAAAAATCCCCACTTAAGCCAGTCATCATACAATATTTGGGAATTTGTTATATTTCCTTTCCCCTTCTGTCACTGTTCATGGTATAATTTTCCATGTCCAGTAAGTTGCTATTGTGGTAGAACTGTAATTATGAAGTACAGCATGTGAAGAACCACACCGTAACTGCCGAATGACAATGACTATGATACATTGTAGTTACGTTGAATAATAGGACTGCTAATTATGAGTCCTTATAAAACATGTTTACCACACACATGTACAGTATATTTGGAGTTAGTTTTCCTACTCTTCTGTTCACCTAACAGTTCAGAACTCATACATACACTGCCTCAAAATTTTGTCATAACACTGCATTGGTGTAACCAAATGTATTTGTGAATTTTTTTCCAGCAATGTATGAGCACAAGATATTCACTCAGGGTGTGATATGGGACATCAATTCATATGATCAGTGGGGGTAAGTCAAGTTCAAAAGCAGTATAGCTTTTCTCCTTTGTGAACTACAAATAACACAATAACATGCCTAACAACAAAACAGTTGAATGCTGCCACATTAGTAGTAGTTACTGCAAGTCTCATCCCTGTGAGAGGATATATACAAGTACCTGCAGTCACACCATGCAATGGCTGTAGGAGTGTTTATAATAGCTGACAACACATAGGGTAAGGTTTTATTTCATTTAAAGAATTACTTATCTGGATACTGAACTGTCACTGTATAAATCACCTATATATATATATATATATATATACATACATACATACGCGCGTGTGTGTGTGTAAGTAGGTAGGTATATAGTGAGTTTTCATTGTTTTCTTATTACATCATATACACACACACACAAGCAGTCTGCCATTTATCTATGACAAGTTGCCATACACGCATATAAAAAATATATATATATATGCATGCTGACTACAGGCTGGACGGTCCGGGATCGAGTCCCGGTGAGGGCAAGATTTTCTGCCTGTTCAGACCGGCCCTGGGGCCCACCCAGCCTCCTGTAAAATGGGTACCGGGTCTTTCCCGGTGGTAAAGTGCGGCCAGGGCGTGCTGCTGACCACTCACCCCCTTCTAGTGCCGCGGTCATGGAAGAGTAGAGCTATACCACTACCCACCCTCTGGGCCACATCGGGCCTGTAACGGGATCACTTTACCTTTTCATATATATGCATGTGTGTGTGTGTAGGTAGGTAGGTATATAACGAGTTTTCATTGTTTTCTTATTACATGATACACACACAAGCACAGTCTGTCGTTTATCTATGACAAGTTGCCATACACGCGTATATATATATATATACACATGTGTGTGTATGTGTAGGTAGGTAGGTATATAGCGAGTTTTCATTGTTTTCTTATTACATGATACACACACAAGCACAGTCTGTCGTTTATCTATGACAAGTTGCCATACACGCTGAACACACTGACCAAACTCGTAGCTCCATGAAGATGGCCAGAATATGCAGGAGTTCTGCATAATAAATAAAAACACTGAGCAACTTGCTGGTAGTGAAATTTGTGTGTGTAACTAAATGTATGAAAGTTAGGTCACATTTTTATAAAATCTCATACATATTTACAATGAACTGTTGTTTCAAGTGATATGCATTTTTATGACAGAAAACAATATATGCAGCATGTGCCCAGACGACCAAGTTGTGAGAAGTGACCTATAAACTTTAATCATGTGTATGTTCTTCTAAATATTTGTGTCATGAATCAGTGTAGCTGGTGATCTTGCCACTTGTTGAACCATTTAAGTACCGTTATTTTATGCTCATTTTTAGGTGTGCAAATAATTATAAACTGCAGGGATCAAACCACAAAAATGACATAGTTTTGAACTCGTAACACTTAATAGTTTTTACTTTTTAACTCGGGGTAAGGAGTGACAGACTTGACCCTGACCACTAATCAGCAGCCCTACATACAGTCAGCAGCTGGAACAGCATCATGCATATATTGCTCATTTGCAACAAGATTGTCACAACTCAAAATTTGGCATTTTTGGGTTATTGGTATAGAGAGAAACATTTGCAGATGCACTTTTGACAGGTATAGTCTCCTGAAAAATCACAAATTTTGGGTTGTGACACTGTTGTCGCAAGTGAGCAATATGGCTGGCAGTGGCTGAGGACAGGGCAGGGATGGAGAATTGAAACATACATATCTCCTCTCAACATGAAAATGATTTAGAGTCGATGTCAGATTTATATACTAGTGTATAACAACACTAATTTTCCCTGTAACCTTGCAGCACATTGAGAACTAATGCCATGAACATTAATGTATCTGTTTTTCCTATAGTGTTGAACTTGGCAAGCAGCTGGCAAAAGCCATTGAACCAGAGCTCTCTGACAAGAACCCTGTAACGTCTCATGATCCATCGACAAATGGCCTCATAAATTTCATCAAGAAGTCTGCTTCTTCTGGTTGAAATATAAATGTTCAATAATTATGCAGAGTCTATAATTCTGTAGTGCTGGTGAGAACTTTCAGAAATTGGTCATTAAAAATACGAATATATGTATAGACTAGGGACAGTTACTGACATTAGTCAAAAACTGATAAAGGGTCAATTCACACTATACGTCACGTTTCCGTTCTGTTGTGGAATGTCACCGTTCAGTAAAATTTTCTCATGTGTAATTAAATGGAGATGTTCACACTGAGAGGAATGTCTCCGTCACATCAGTTCCGTTCCATCGCCGTTGCTGAGTGAGAATGTTTGACGTGACAGAACAGGTCCGAACCTATCTGTACCTGCTTGATTCCGATAATGTGAATAGTCTACATCTCCTCCACTACACTTCGAGTGGTTGCTTGCAACGAGTGCTGCCTGTATTTGTCTTCAGATATGGATGAAAAATTAATAGAATTGGTACATAAATGTGAAGAATTATATGACATGTCAAATAAGAAGTATAGTGACAGTGTCTGGAAAGAAAAACTGGGGGGACAAATAGGTGAAGAGTTAAAAAAGTCAGGTAAGTTTCAGTGTTTTTTTATTGTGCATTTTGAAGTTACTATCATTCTATTATCACCGAAGTTCTAATAATTAACAAATAATGGAAAATGTATTCCGTGAAGTGGGCTGCATATTTGATGGAAATAATCGCAGGCCTCCTATCCCGTACTGTTCTGGAAGGTGAATGAACACGACAGACAGTGTGAACAAAGACCGTTCTGATGGAATGGTGATGGAACGGAAACGTGGCGCATAGTGTGAATCGGCCCAAAGGGTACGATTAGATTTACATGTTCAGTGACTGAAAGTCACCAACTTCAAATTTCTATAAGCAATGATCAGACTGTACAGTAATTAGTTGGGATCTGAAGAAGAAAATGTGTTTTTTATATAGAAGGAAATTGGTTCTTGTAAAGGGAAAAGATTTCATATTTAAAAAGGGGCGAACATTCTAATTTTTTATAAGGACTTGAAAGTTCATTGATCATATGCTCTAGGTAAAATTGCAATACAGTGAAACTTGATTTTATGCTTCTGAAGGCACCATTTACATACAATAAATGTAAAATTAAGGGAATGAAAATTTATGATGCTCTTGAAATTAGTGCATAAAGACTGTAATCTAGATCAATGTACTGCATTAAAATTGTAATCTAGTTCACTTCTTAGTCAGTTGCTACTTTTTGGCTTTCTGCTAAACCCTGCACATGTTGTTGTTAGTACTACTGAGGGTAGCTATCATGTTATTATAGACATCAGACCTTATTAACTATTTCCTCAGTGTCTGTGTGCCCTCCAGCGCTAACGAAAGTGTTGCACAAGGGTCACTTTGGCAAATAAAACTTCTCCAATGAATGTCGTTCGCAGGACTCTTGAATATGTGCACAGGATTAAAGAAACATGGATGTGAGGCACATAAAGCCACATTTCACTGTATTATACTGTACAATTACGTGATTCTTAAGTGTGTCTTATTTTTGTATGCAAATGACAAATTGTAGGTTATCTGGTGTATGCTGGCCATGTTCACTGCCTGAAGTAAATACACATGCCATATGAAATAAAGTGAAATGCCAACTTGATGCAACTAGGTAATTTTATTGATGTATTCCTAGCTCGACATGTTTCAGTTACATACGCCCATCATAAGGAGCACTAGATGTTGAGTTGCAGCATATGGTTTTCTGCACCGAGTTTTTGGATGGGTGGTGGTCTTGAGAGCCGCTGCATAGGTTGTGTGTATGGTGCGGATGGTGCCGTGCACCATCAATAAAATTACCCAGTTGCATCAAGTTGGCATTTAACTTTATTTCATGAGGAAGATGCACGGTCAAAAACCCTCAAGTACACATGCCATACCTTGATTTACTGTATTTTTAGGTGATTGCTCTACTCAGATTTAATTACTGTAAACTAGAACAGTATAAAATATATGCCTCAGCCATTCTGTTTGCAACCTGTAAGTGAAATACCTGTGAAATGCTGACTTTAATACTAATATTTTGTATCTCTGTAAGAATACAAGAAGTAATGAACAGGAGTCTTTAGGGTTGGGTGTCGAAGATTTTGTATCACCAAGTCTCCACTCGTTATCTGTCTGTTATTAAAGAGGACTTCACTGGCATGACAGCATAAGAGCAATAGAGTATTGTAGCCTTTCACCATGTACACAAATGCACTGGAAACACACATTTATCCACTAGTATATTGCTGTCAGATGAAAAGATAATCATATCAACCATCTATCAGGAGGTACTTGCCATAAATATAGATTACTTGTAATATTAATAATGGAAGATCTGCACCATGCTTGTAGTTAGGTGTTTCAGCACTCCAGAACTAGAGCAATCAAACAATTCGGTACTGTCAGAATCAATATAGCTACTATTAAAGATAATTAACATACTTTGGACCATGTTGATTTTTGTTGACTTCATTGCAATAATTTATAAAGTTACTATACTTTTAATGATTCAGTTACTGTATTAGGTGTTATAGTGCATCTTGAACTCAGTAAAAGTATCAGCATCATGTAATGAGCCATAATTGAAAAAGGAATAAAGATCATCTTATTTCATTTACCCTTTGCTACATATGCCCCTGACCCATTCCCCAATTCCAATGCCCCTGACCCATTCCCCAATTCCACTAATTCACACACACAAAATATTTCACCTTAGTTTTTATCTTCCATACTTCAAAAGCTTTAGAAGATAAATGTATGACGACAAGTTCAGTTTCATCTCATGCACTGTTGCTTCGCACATGTAAGGAAAATATTACAGAAGAATTATAGCTTTAATGCTTCAGATGTATACAAAGTTACCAAATTATTGGGAAATGTGTAAGAAGATGGAAAATAAGAGAATACCAATTTCACATGCTGGTGTAGACAGAAAAGGAAGGAAGTAAGACAACTGACGATTAACTTCATGTGTAGATGAAATTATTGGGAGGATCGTAAGTGTAGATTTCAACTTAACAGATCAACCACTGATGAGATATTCTGCATGTGTCAGATACTACAGAGGAAACATGGGATTACTGGAGCAGTATGTTATTTACAAGACATCAACACAACCTGTGCTTCAGACAGGAAGATGGTTCATTGTACCCATGAAACTAATGAAGTTAATTAATTTATTGGAGTTTCAATTGTTGGTAATACAAACAGAAACATAAAGGACACTCACCCAATCTTCAAATGTATAAAATACGATCTGTATAACTTACGAGAAACACCTGTCTGTGTACCTTAAGTTGATGTAATTAAACTTAAAAAATGTCAAATCCTCAAATGTTCTACCACCTTGTTTCCTGCCTTCTATCTTCACATGCTGCTTTATTCCTTCTGGTGGGGATTAGAATGTAACACAACCCAAAACTGTAGCCAAATTGGAAGCATAATGGCTGTTGCAACTGGAAACACCCAGTTTGCATAAACAGAGCTATCAACCACTGCATAAACCAGTGCTTGACATGTAGCACTGAAACCTGGAAAACAAAATTAACAGAAAATTTACTTTGCACTGTGGTATGGAAAAAGATTTGCCTGCCATACAGGCCCAATATTCTGTCTAAAAGCATGTCCATACACACCTCTTTCCAGAAGTTCAGGAACTGGCTCATCTGGAAATGTCAGTGCAGCGTAAGACATAACAACAACAGTCAGTAAACACAGGGGATGCAAGAGCAGCCACAGTGCTTTTTGTAGAATATCCAGGATCCTATATACACAAAAATCAGAAATGCTGGTTAACGGTATACTGAAAAAAACATCAGTGAATGTGAATTGTATGATCACATCCATGTATCTAAAATGTTAAATGAATTAAAAAATATACCCAAATACAGTACACATACTTCCATGATATATTTGTTTGCAATTTTGCATATGCACAGCAGTAAACTGACAGAAGCTGATAATGAAATATACACTATAGCCAAGGCAGTTACCAGTTTGTTGTTAGTTCTGAAGATACTTAGAAAGTACCTATTTCCAATGAAACAGATACCTCTTTCCAGCTCAGTAAACCAAATGGTAACTTTTCATCCTCCTCCTGTACTACAAAGTCCAGCCATCTGTGCTGTAAGGAGACATACCCTCCAGACCACATTCTCTTTGTTAGCACTGAAGGTTTTACTATTTTTCTTGCCATTCCCTTCACTGTGCCTCAGAAAAAGTAAAGCTATATTTTTTGAACAGTTCAAAAAATGCGAACATTCAAAGTGGATACTTGAGGGTTGTTTGACCATTCATCTTCCTCATGAAATAATGTGAAATGCCAACTTGATGCAACAAGGTAATTTTACTGATGTGCGTGTGATGGCACCATCCGCACCGTACACGTGACCTACGCAGCAGCTCTCAAGACCACCACCCATCCACAAACTCGGTGCAGAAAACCATATGCTGCAACTCCAACATCTAATGCTCCTGATGATGGGCATATGCATCCGAAACATGTCGAGCTAAGAACACATCAATAAAATTACCTTGTTGCATCAAGTTGGGATTTCACATTATTTCATTCAAAGTGGATATAACATGAGTGTATTCAGTGTAGGTGTAAAGAAAATGTGGAACTGGAAATGAGTACCCTGAGTTTGGCAAGGCAGACACAATTATATTCAGAGTAAGTCATCAGAGAGTTAAATTGCGGGTTTAAATGTTACTCTAAACGAACTGCCATCTTGTTTACCCCTGAGTATTTATATTACCTCAGAATACTTCCAGGCCTGTACTGACTTCTGGTTGTTGTCTGTCAGCTAAATGTTTTCATTTGTACTGACAGTTCAGTTAAAACTGCTCATCTGTCACATTCAACATGACTATAAACATTTCTAATCTACCTATAATTAGGTCCCACTTAACACATTATTTCGCACTTCACCTACCTTTACTTCACAGACGGCACAAAAATGCCCCGCTGAACCTGTTTGTTCATGTTTATCACAAAACATTTCATACCTAAAGGCAAATAAGGCACTGTGAATTGGTGAGGTTTGTGAATCCTAAGCACTGTCATGTCTAAAAGCACATCTGTGTATCATATATCTACCCTAATATTTATAAACCTGCAATTTGTGCCAAAACACATAATGCATATGTTCAACAAAACTATCCTTTTCATAAATTCTCTCACTGTGTACTTAAAGGCAGCTCAAACAAAGAAACTTTACATCTTGTTATGGAGAGGTTTTACTTCCTGCCACAGACAAAGGAACAGCCACACTTCACCTGTTTCGTGTTGGTGCCATCCACAAACCAGGAGGAACGTATATAACAGTGCTCAGAAGTGCCAAAGAAAAGTTTTGTAGTGATGTACAAAGTAGAAGTGTAGCCAGTTCAAGTAATGCAAAAATGTTGAGCACTGTCCAACTTTCTGCTGTTGCTCCAACACTGTGGAAAAGAAGGGAAAACATATCCTCTCCAAATAGTATACTGGATGGTCAAAAATTCATCTCATATACACTTCAACAAAATACTTTCATAAGGTCAGTTATTTACAGTATATGAGAACTGTTCGGGCTGTAGTAGAGTGTGTTCAAGTGGTACCAATGGATGCTAAGGTAGGCAACCCATTGACACACCAGCCAATGGATTCCCTGCACAAAAAAGTCCCTGGGCTGCTACGGGAATCACTGTACCACCACACGCTTGATGTCTCTGTATGACCTGAATGTAAGCCACTGAGCACTTTAAAATGAGCTGTTGAATGTGGTGACACTGCAGGTTGTATGCAGCATGGTGCAACACCTTGCAACAAACTCAGCATAGCATGTCCCGGACAGTGCAAGCCACAGCAAGATAAGCATTGCTGGGACATACGACTACCCGTCATGGGCATGCTGGGACACTTTCTCTTGATGGTGACAAACATCGTACTGGGTTACACAGAAGCACTGTGCACTGATGGTAACATCAGGCTCTTTAAAGAACTAAATGGGTGCAAACAAGGGCATCAGGACCAAAGGCTGGGGTGTGGTTCCAGCAGCAGACCAAGGGGTTCTTACCAAAGAGTACCCAATGGCTAGAATGTCAATGAGGTGCCTGGCTCAATGCCCAAAGAACTATTTCTAACTGCCTTTACTCTTTTGCCGACTATCAGTTTTTCGAGAACTGCTTAACACAAGTTATCTATTCCTTTGCCCAGAACAATCCCAGATTTAATCTAAACCCTCATACTACAGTACATTTACACAACACAAACAAAAATAAACTCAACATATATGTGACATGTACTGCTGAAAGAAATACTTTCATGAATTTTATCCAGTTTCTGGATCTTATTTTGCAATAATCCTAACAGAATGACACATGACATGAGAAATTAAATAGATTTCAAGTGACATAACTGTGAAGCTTTTCATGTACACATCAAATGAATAAAAATGGACCCAAACCCAGATCATTAGGCATGACATGCTTCATATCCTATTTCAATGGCAGACTGATGCCAAATGAAGGGAAAGTATATCTCAAGCATTATTCACATTCCTACGTACCCTGACTCTCCCCTCTCTCTATATACATGCTGTACAGACTATTTCTGAGCTCTGGCCCAATATACAAACAAAATCAGTGGACACTTCAAGAAAACATCAATGTTCAACCAAACTGAAATAACTTACCTGCCAGCAAATAGTGGTATAGCAAGCAGAGACAGAGATATAACAAGGTATCCCACATATACAGATGTGTCGGTGGATAATCCAAACTCAAGGCCCAGAGAACTAAGCACTTGAGGGGAAGACAATAAGACTATGCCAAGAACATGTGTTGACAAAACTGTCATTCCCACAGGAACCAGACTGAAGTGGTCCGATGAACTCTGGTAAAATAAAAACATGTGGCTTCAGTATATATATATATATGTGTGTGTGTGTGTGTGTGTGATTATAATATAAAAAAATTAATATGCCCCTCTAACACCCACACTAGTTTCAGGTGCAACAAAATGAAATACTTTGAATCATTCTTATTAGCCTATTTATGGGTTACAAGGCGAGATTATAAGGGACACATGTAAAATCATACACTAGCGTTTGGCATAAATGATCTTGCCGAGTGCTCCCTCTTCCAACTGGACAAAGGGGTAAATAATTGTTCAGAGGCTGTGTCTGCTCCTGGTTATGATGAAGCAGTATGTCCCACTTGGGGTGTGCTGGTAGCATGTATGACAGACCTTTTCTCTACATCTTCACAATAATTACTAGCATTACCTAGTGAGCCCCACAGTAAGTACCCCTTCCTTTCAAACAGGTGACCAACACAGATCTACCCTCTGACATGCAAATCAGTAAAGAAGTCCTAGAGTATATACTTCCTGGGAGTAATTTATCTACATAACCTCAAAGATTTGTACAAGCAGTATGTTTTTAATTGCTGCACAAACAGAATCCTACACAGAATTTGAGGGCATATTCCACATGTATGTCTGAATATTTCAATGGTTATCAGTCAAGCCAAAGACTACATAAAATGCCATCACCATCTTGTTTTATATTATGCACAGAAAGAAAACCTTAACAAAAGTTAATATTTTGCAATGTTCTAACACTATCCATCATCTCAGCACCTCTGATTAGGTGGTATCACTCCCACCTCATTAGCTGGTGTGTCAACTTGTTGTTATTAGCAACTGTAGGAAAACGGAACATACAACAGCATGATGTTTGTATCAACTTTAGTGACAAACCTGTCAACAGTTAAAAAGAACACACACCACACTAAAAGAACAAGGATAATGGACACTGTATGCATGCAAAGACACATACTTTATACTCCATAAAACTGTGCATATCTGTACAAGCATCAACTATTAGAATGATCAATGAATAATGAACTGGAAAGGACATTGAAGGAAGCAGCTATGGACTGAATGGACTGACTTGAGGTACTATGGTATTTGCTGGGAATGACAGAAACCACAAAAAGTCTAGTACAAAGTTGCTAGTCTCTAGCCCAATATTTAGACCATGGCCACCCTGCACAGAAAGCACTCAGCAATAATATATGGTCAGACAGAACTGTCATAAAGCTAATTCTTGTTTCATGTTTCATACTGTAATCGGTAACAAACCTTTTCCTGAGGACAATTATGCTGACTTTTAACTTCTACAGCTGCTTCCTTTTCTGCAGGTCGTATTTTGGTTGGATCTTCCTGCATTTTAAGCCACAGAGCAAATGCTTTAATTATTAACCCACCACAAAGTAGCCCAAGAGGTGGCATATACATTCCTGCAAATTAATGTGCAACATTAAACCTCAGCCTTGCACAAAATGAGCAGATAGATGACTTCAGATACCTGGTATTATGTATTACCGATCGAGATGAATCTGTCTGTAGCAGGCAAAAGGTAGAAGAAATATGACTGATGAAACCGTTCTAGCAGGTTATTTAAACTTCGAAATAATCCTTCCAGTACACTGCAAATAAATCACCAATATATTTAATATTAATTATAAATCATTACCATCCAGTCACTGTCATTAAAATTGCTGGTTGGGGGACATACAGCAAATTCAAGCAATTTCCAGTTTTTACACAGTTCTGCCCCATCACCAAATAAAACAATTAGCCTAGTGACTAGGCTACAGGACAACTGTGGAATTTGGTATTGATTCCTGTCAGGAGCAAATACGTCTCTAAAGAATAATGACCAGCTCTAAGGCCCACCCAGTGTATATGGAAGCTTTTTCCCTGGGGTAATAAACAGCCAGGGCATGACAACCATTCACCTCTATCTTGCATTGACTTAATTAAGCACAGAGACAACTCTCATCCTGCTGTCTATTCCACTACATCTTCAGCCACTCTCTACTTCAAATTGCACTTATTAAAAACACAAAAGCCCATCACTGTAACAGCATTTCTGTGGAATCTATACTTCACTTACCGCCCCATTTGGAAGTAAAGAGCTGGACTGCCTTTCCCTTTCTTTTCAAAACCTTCCAAAGTCACGGCCTCAATACCAAACCTATTGACAGAAAATGGCACGCATTAGAAGTTACATACCCTCCAACTTTTGGCCCATTCTAACATGCTACTAAAACATCACACAAGCCTGCTTTACTTATTTTAAAAGGAAAGGAATACTTTATATACACTTATTACACAACTGGCTGTGTCATTAATCCACCAAGTTGACTGAAACAGCTCTTAAAATCCTACAAAACCACGGCTTGTTTTTGTATCATTTTATATATACAATTTACTCAGTAACCCCATGAAATACAGTCCTTCCTGTGAAACTCGGAGTCAGTCAGTGAAAACACCGAATGCACTTCTAATCTCCTGAAAGGGGGTGCTACCTGATCAGCTCATCTCACCTTGCAACTTGTTACAGCAAATACAAAAATATTACTCAATACTGAATGGTGGATGCTGGTTTTGGTAGATAATGGAAGACATTTAGGAAGCTCCAATTTCGATTCTTGAGTCCACAAATTGTAAGTTGATCTGTAAGTCCCCAAGCTTTCCCTTGGAGCAAAATTGCCTCTAAAGAAGTCTAAAACACCTGAGATTGATTCCCTAAAAATTATAAAAATTCAAACCACAGATCATCAAAATGGCAATACACAAGTTCTTGAAAATGTACAAACATGTGGCAATGTACCATATTGAATGGAATTTAATGTATCTCCAGACACAATTTACACCCAATTTTGAAGGACTACAGTTAAGAGCATTTTTAAACAAATATCAAAGTTCACCTATTTCTGGAGATCATTCATCAAAATGTAATTTGTTCAAGTGTCCTTATAAACAGACAGCAGTATAATGTACACTCAGCTATTCATAAATCACACCAACAGTGACATACGCAATTAATTTTGACGAATATGCAGGAATGCTGTGTATTTTATAAATTTACTAACCTATGGAAAAGTCCATGATTCCCATTTGGAACACCAGTTGCTTGTGTGGTAACCATTGCCATTAATATCTTGAATGAATGTAACCATTCTTTGTACCAGTTTCTGTAGTTACCATTTTCCTATGATATAAAACATAAATATTTTTAACAAACAACTAAACAGTCAGGGCTCTTCAGATTTATAACCATATCTGTGTCTCACCATATCATTAAGCTCCTGTTTACTAAATAACTGTGGGCTGAGATAATGTAGTTGGTACAATGACTCGCTAAAGGCTGGACAAGCTGGGGATCAAATCCCAGTGGGGGGCAATTTTTCCACAGCTGTCCAGACTGGCCCTGGAGCCCACCCAGCCTCCTGTAAAATGGGTACCAGATCTCTTTTCCAGGGGTAAAATGGCCAGGGTGTAGAGTTGACCACCCACCTCTATCTAGTGCCAGAATTAAAGAAAGAGTAGAGCTATACCTCCACCTCCCATGTGGGCCTTCATAGACTGTTCTAGTGTGAACTCTACCTTGTAATAAACTGTAACTTGCACCATCAAAATGAAAAAATAAAGTACCAACTGAACCATCAATATATGATCTAAAGTCTCCAGAGATGACAGAAGTTATTCACTTTCCTTAGCGTTTCCTCCTGCTTCACATAATCTAGTCCTTATTCTGAAGTAGGCAGTAATCACAATTACTCATCACAGAGGTGGAAAAAATTAAAATATGTACACTCACCTTATTTTTGAACGTATGCCTGACACCCTCCTTGGAGCACATCCTGTGCACTAAGTTCACCAAATCCAAGTTTGGTAACTGACCATTCAGACCCTCAATTTTCACATCAATATAACCAATCTTTTCAGCATGAAGTTCCAGATTTATGGCAGCCTGTTAAAGAGAAAATTAATGTTTAATAATGACTTAACCTATTTAGAATACATTCTTTCCACACACATGATGACCTACCGGTGGGCACTGTCGTCACATCCAGGTGGTACAGGTGTGTAACTGACTAAAGCAGACACCCTGGAAAATAATTAACATCAGTGTTGGTAGCCATGTTGCCAAATTTGGCACTATACTTGTGAGTGTTTCTTTCCACAGTAAATACAGATTACAATTCATTCTTTCCAGCCATGTCCCCTGCAACTACTCCAAAATGTTAGTACATTTCTTCCATATTACATGGTATCACATTCATGATAATATACATCACAGTGACTGCTGTGAAAATCCTCAAATCTCATGTCAAATTCCCTGCTTTTAAGAAACATAAATATTTACCACTATACTCACAAAATCTAAAACCTGGACCATATGATGTGTGTCAAATCCAGTCCACCCCTTTATATTTTATTTCTAAGACCCGTAATAATACCTTCCAAATTAAAAATCTGATGCTGCTGTCCATATTTCAGGACAAGCCATAGAATTCATCCATGTCTGGGATTCCTCCTTGTATGTCATAACATACTACTCTTCTACAGTGGGGGCTTTTTAACCCCATGCACATACCCAATGCTACAGGTATGCCCCTTTGCTGTTCAGAGTGCCTAACTCAAAATATCTGGAGTGACAATCTGCATCTGGAGGCCACTGCCTCCATCTGCAACGTAAAAACATGGCATGCCATGATGTTAAGGAACCCCCTAAACATGAAGAGGTCTTTCAAAAAGTTCACTGTGTGATATTAAGCAAATATGTTGGATATTTATTTCCAAAAAACATACTCAAGTTCTAACTGTATATGTTTAATGGCATTTATAACAATTATTACAGATGTTCGATATTGTTAAAGAGAGAACCTGGGCTTTCATCCATTCTCAGCCAAGTTTCTTCACTGTTAAAAAAATGATATACAAGAACACAATAACACAGAGGTTACAACAGGCATGTACAACGTATCCCTTTGAGACAGATGTCTCTGAGAACTTATGGGTTAAAGATGTATTATGGAATAATTCCATCTGACAATCATTATCAACATATTTCAGTATCACTCACATATATCCAAGAACAACAACTTATTATTACCTGTATTGCTCCGCCCCTTCCCATCATATCGCCATGATCGAGAACACCACTCCGCCCACAAGTGGCTTTATGGTAAGCCTCAAGCCATGCTTGCACTCCCAACTGTTCATGCTCAGTCACCAGAAAGATCACATCTTTTGCCCAGTATTTCTGACCTAAATAATAACATAAATCTATAGAGATTCAGCAATGCAAATTTCTCAAGGGTGCAAATAGTAGGGCAAAGGTCTATGAAAGTTAGTAGCAAGCCTTCAGTAACTATTTATAAAACTGAGGATGCTCAACTCGCAGTAAAATTGTTATCATCTTCACTACTACAATTTTATTAAACACAAAGATGCAACATGTACTCAAAAATTCATTTTTAAATAGATGATTGTTTGAATTTGCATAATGCATGGGTGCACAAATTTTCCAAGAATCTGGAAGCCACTTCAAAATGCTAGGCACTGGACAGATGGCATAAAGCAAGTTCCATGCTTAGGATCCACAAATATAAGGCTCAACCATACAAAACTTAGTCACCACAGTAACTTGATGCTTGGGATTTGGGCACCTCTGGACTAATGTTAAGCCTTCAAACCACGATTTCCAAGGAAATGTACTATAAACACAAACAGGCTACATAAACATTATTTTGACATAAAAAACTACCAATCACATATGTAAAGCATAAAACATGTTTTACAGACACCTAAAATTTCTTTTCAAGACATTCACTTTTCAGGAAATAATTGCATAACCTAAAAAATGTGTAAAGGCTCTAAACAATGTACATTTTAAAGTATATGAAATTTATACATGGTTATACAGGTGTTAAAAAAGCAGCCCCTAAATAAAGGTACAGGTAACAGCTGTCCATGTCCATGCCATGAAGACATAAGGGGGGGGGGGGGGAGAGGTATAGTTCTTATTCTTAATCTGAGTATTATTTGGAGATGACTCCCTACATCTAGTGGTTCTTCAAATAAATTAAAGTGAATCCAACTTGCACATGGCAAAGTCCGACTATATTACATAAACATCACACATGAAGCTTCAACAAAACATGTCAAAGTATTCAAATATTTAATGATTGTCGTTCATCACATCAGTACAACATTTCACTGCCAAACTAACAAAACATGTTCTGACTACCAAGAAGTCATCACTAGATGAAGAAATATGCCATTCTATTATGACTTCCAATGAAATGGTGTACTGTCAACATGATTAGAAACAGTTATGGTAAGTGACAGTTAATAGATACTGGAATGTTGCAAAATAAGTGGCTAAAAGAAAAGCAGCTATAGCCAGTATAATTTATCCAGTTTTATGAAATGTACTATTCATCTACAGCATGGAAGGTAACTTACGTCTGAAATATTTTGCAAGGGCAAGCATGATTGCTATAGATGGTGTAGTTCCAGGATGAACACTGGTTGGTGGCCGGTATGGGACACTCAAAACTAGAGCCTCAGTACTTGAACTACGGGGAGCACGCAGAATTGCATAGACATTCTTCCCAGCATATTTCTGTATAAATTTCAAAGCAAATCTTGTTGAAATGAACTGGAGATTTCAACAGAACACAGCGCAAAATAGAGCAGATTTTAATAGAAACCTTACATATATACAAGGGTTGGATAAAAAGTAGTGGCAACTCCCCTATAGTTTTGAAATGACTTTATTACCTGAGGTAAACACATTTATATTCCTTCAATATAATCTCCCCCCATGTGTACCACCTTCTGCCAAGTTTATGGAAGGCGTCGTACACCATCAGCGCGTCCACTTCTGTCAATGTCCAGCAGTGACCGCCCTACAGCACGAATAATCGCCTCTCTTGTGTTGTAACGTATCCCTCACAGTGGTTCTTTCATTTTGACAAAAAGATCATAATCGCATGGACTCATATCGGGTGAGTATGGCAGTTGTTCCAGTATCTCCCATCGCCAGCGGCGAAGGAGATCCGTGACAACATTGGCAGTATGAGCCCTTGTATTGTCATGAAGGAAGATAGGATTCATTGCCAACAAGTGCTGTTGCTTTCTCCTGAGTGCTGGACGAAGATGATTATGGAGGAAATTGCAGTAGTAGGCAGCGTTTACTGTCTGTCTTTGAGGGACAGTGTGGTGCAGTATCACTCCATCAATGTCATATGCCACAATGAACATCGCCTTCACATTACTCTGTGTAGGGC
>Ga0123352_10003532_pt1 | contig 22631 bp, 16 predicted proteins | sample TergutLab28metaG_FD_89700 | JGI IMG/M metagenome (GOLD analysis project Ga0123352, IMG submission 89700) | Labiotermes labralis P1 segment gut microbial communities from Petit-Saut dam, French Guiana - Lab288 P1 | ecosystem: Host-associated > Arthropoda: Insects > Digestive system > Gut ...
AAAAGTTTTCAAAATGGGGTTGGGTTTGGAAGTTTTGGGGGGCCTTCAAAAATTTAGGGGGGGGGGGGGTCCACAAGACTGTGCCTTGCAATTGAAACCTCCCAAAAGATGGAGGTAGCAGTTTTCTCCGAAACGACAATGTCGCAGTCTTAAATCTTACCGACGGGAGAACCTCTTCTCACTGTGGTAGCTTCCTTACGCCCAACTTAAGGTTCCGCCCTCCCATTGGTTAAGAGACTGCGTGGATCGCAGACATTTTCTTTAGCGGTGGTGACTCGAAGTTGGCAGCGCTTTGTCGAAAACCAAATCCTGGGCATTCAGCATTGCACGTTGATATGAATCGTCTACATTACTTTGAAGGTATATGCGGTTTTTTGGTTGCTGTGGTGGTGGTGTTATTACTCCTTACAATAGATGTGCAAGCATGTAAACTGAAATTTCCATTCATCGTCCATAACAATAAACCGTGGAGATAAAAAATATGAGAGTTGTGGTTGGGGCCCACTGTCGGCCTCGTCGTTGTGCGGAAGAGAAAAATCCGTTGCCTGTGCCGGAAATCAAACTCAGCGCTTCCAAGTTCGTCGACCCCAACTGTACTGGAAAAAAGAATTTCAATACCGTTTTCACAGCTTTTAAACCGCCATTAGTAACTCAAATTACTGATATTTACAAATCTTGACCCATAGGTATGTTGCTCATACCGGCGCACTTGCATCTCACCTGTGAAGTTAATGCCTCTGCTGATTAATCTTTTAAGATGTAATATTTTTAAGTGTAACGAATGTACGTTATCGGTTTTTAGGACGTGCAAGCAAAACGTTTGAAATTGCCAAAGTGTCTTCAGAAGGCTCATGGATTTTCCCAGGCTTTTGATTTCGAAACAAGAACTTACATAGTGTTTTCTTGAAATTCCACCGCTGATACAGTAAGCCTAGCTGAAATTGTATGTTAGGCCTATATGAAACTCCTTGTATTTTCGGACGCAATTTTCGTTGGTACATATTACGAGGACGGTGTCAACAATCGCCTTGCATATTGTATTCAAAATGCATATTCAATTATATTATATCACAGAGGATCATCAGTTACGGCTGTGAAACGGAAGTGTGTTTATTTTGCCTTGCATAAAGAAGTAGCCTTAACAAACGTTTAATGTTCTAAAGAATTCATTTAATTATGCTTGAATTATGCTTTCACTTCAGTGCTTGCATGGCCGCCATGTTGGTATTTGTCTGAGACGGTGATAACGTTTCATGTCTAGATCATCACGCACAAGGTGCCCAGAGGGTTCCAAGAAGTTAAGGTTCCCAGATTACGTGACAGTGGCCCAAAATGGTGGTAAGGTTGTCAGCCTTACGCACCGGCCGCTTTTTACCCCCAGGAAATACTCCTGGTACTCATTTCTGTTAGAGGCTGAGTCGGAAGAGTTTTATATGAATGAAAAAATTCCAATGACACCATCTGGAATTGAACCAGCGACCTTCCGATTTGTAGCACAGCACCTTAACCACTGTGCCACCGCGGTCCCCGTCATGTTTGGATACTTCGTTCGATAGTTGGGAACTTTTGAATCCTGAAATTCGTCCATGTAATATGTATTGAGTCAGCCATGCTTCTCAGACAGCTCTACTTTCCAGTCACAAAAGACCAATCGGTTATCGCTCCGTAGGGTAACGATCGCTGTTTTTTTAAGCCGTACGAAACACGTAAATACAATGCGCAGTTCTGTGATGTCGAGTAATCTGTTCTTCTTGGATGCGACTGAAGTGTAAATGGGTAAACGCTTCCCAACCTGTCAAAGGATCTAGGTTCTTCATCTTCACGTGTCTGATAGTCCGTGAACGTAGGCTGTACGTATTATTACCGCTGGGCGTTAAAAGGTTTAAGTTGAGTAAACATATACAAGCAGTGAAACTGTATAAAGATGTGTTCCATTTGTTGATTTACTACATCACAGCTTAAAGGATTGCCAGATATTTGCTGTGGCTTTACATCAGTGTTCCTCAACCGCCGGTCCGCGGCCCGGTACCGGGCCCTGGCATCAATTATACCGGGCCGCGAGAGGTTGTCCTGGAATTTCTGAGCATTTTTCATGAATAAAGGTTTTATAGTGGAAATATTCTGAGGAGAAAAATATTCGTGAATGTGACGAAAAACTATGGCCTGAGGAAACTACAATATGCTACAAGATTTCATTAGTCCAGTGATTGATGACTAAATTAAATGTAATTTTATATTTGTCAACATGCCACGCCGTGTACATAAGTGTACTAATACTCTTTATGATTATGCCATAATTAATTATTAATACTTGTGTTAGTTTAATGTATGAACTTTTAAAAAATGGAAAGGCATTTACGAGTAAATTTGTTGGGACCGGGCCCTCATCTTATGAAAAAATAATTTACCGGGCCCTGGTCCCACAAAGGTTGAGAAACACTGCTTTACATGACACTTTGGAAGTTGGTATTGCTCCATTTTCAGGTGACTGCTAATCATACCAAGAGGTTTCTTTTATTGCAATATTCTCGTATGCCTGTGAGCTGGGACTGGGGAAGTCAGTGACTTGTGTAGAACATTGACAGAGGAGGGCTTTGTGTAGTATTGGCTTCGTTTACTCTTACAATGAAGAGAGTAAGCTAAAATGTCGTAATATGTGCTGTCTCCAGAAATTAGCACGTCTTTGTTACTTCCGAACGCCTCACTCAGATGAAGATCAAGGAGATGAAATCTAGTCAGTCCTGTGAAGAGAGTTTTGCACAAGCACAGAGGGCGTACTCATTACACCACAGAGGGCATGCAATTGCTCCAACCTTCATTACTGCAAGGTCGTCCGTGCATAGACCTGCAGAGCATTACTCATACGAGATGACAGACAGCAAACTCAATTTATCGTGTCCCGTTGCCTAGAAGATTTCCAGCTAGTGTCCTGCTTATAATCAGTAATCATTAACCGCCAAGTACACTTTTTTGGGGGAACCCCAGAATTGTGTATATAGATAATTATGGGCTTTTCGAAGAGTGATTATTGATCGTATACATGGTGATGTGTCGCTATTAAGATCAAAGCCAGCCAAACAGCTCGACTAATATACAATTGATGGTTGTTTCCCCAAGGAGTGTATTTGTTGGTTAATTATTGACTGTATGATAGAGTATACGGTGATACGAAGCAGTGCAAGATACCCTCCTGCTTGACTGTGATTTTACTCTTTCATAGTGTTGTTTTCCGGTTCCCTCAAAGTCTTAAAATCGTATATTTGGGTGCCTATCAGAAAGTTCATGTGCCTTCCAAGAATTCAGATACTGGTAACATACGATACGTTATATTTCGAAAGCAAATCATTATTTTGATTTGTTACCGACCTTCGAAAGCAAGTTTGGACAATTATTCGTTTCGTAAGAATTCTGTGGCGCTCAACGTCTGTCCTCTAATTACCTCGAAAACCACAAGACATGATAAAAGCGTGTAAGACGCAGAATGCGTGTTACATTTTTTTTTTCCAACAGCTTCTGTTCGTAATAATTTTCCCTCCGATGAATAGTGCGTAGTCACGCTCGTGATGCGAGCAGTGATACGTGTTTTTGAGTAGAAGGTAAAGCAGTTCCATTACAGGCCTGGAGTGGCCCAGAGGGTTCCGGGAAATTAAGGTTCCCAGATTTCATGACAACGGTACAGAATGGTGGTAGGTTGTCAGCCTTACGCACCGGCCGCCTTAACCCCCAGGAAATACTCTTGGTACTCATTTCTGTTAGAGGCTGATTCGACCCCAGGGCCATAGTGCGATCGGAAGGATTTTATATCAATGAAAAATCCACTGAGACCAGCTTGGATCGAACCAGCGACCTTCCGATTTGTAGCACAGCACCTTGACCACTGTGCTACCGCGGTCCCCCATGATTTGAGTAACGTGTCCATTTAACATGCATAGATCCGTGCATCGCTAATATATTCACAGAGTACAACCAACAAGACGCAACTTTTCTCAATGATTTATTTCTGTAAGACGCTTTACATGTTTCAGACGGGTTTTTCGTCCATCATCAGGAGCTTAATACTGCACATATAGCGTCAGGCAATTGTCAGACCGTTACTACTACCTGTCGCTAGCCTGGCCAGGCTAGCAGCAGATAGCAGTATTGGTCTGACAAATACCTGACGCTGTATGTGCAGTTTTGAGCTCCTGATGATGGACGGAAACCCCGTCTGAAACATGTAGAGCGTCTTACAGAAATAAATGAATTGTGAAACGTTGTATCTTTTTGGTTGTACACTGTGAATAACATGTCTATCTTTGGTGGTGGTGGAAGTGTCGCGGTGGGGAAGAGACAGAGGATAATAATATTCAGAACAGGTAACATGCTTTATTACATCTCGCAAACCGCCACACTTACTACGGTATTATTGGGCATGAATGCAATTTCATTCATATCTGTTATGTTTTCTTTTACTTGCTCTGTAGGTACTGTTCTTCAGTTTTGTTGATTTTCTTCCTAACAGATGATGGAAGCCGTAGGTTGGTAAAGGAATTTTGGTGCTAGATCAAGTAATTTCTTACTCAGTGTTACCTGTTATGGACACTTCATTTTTGTGTATAATTTACAAAGCTTTAGGAGAGGGGAGAACGAGAAGGCTTGACAAATCTCTACTGTTTTATAGAGGACTCACGCCCTGTACCTTTCAGCCGTTCTTAGCGTGTGGGGCCTACAGATGGACAGACACACATGGCCAGCCTAAAGCGCCCTATACACTCTCAGTTAAACTGAGCTAGATTTTACCGTGTGACGTCGTGCCTGACGGGAAAACTGAGTAAACTGCGCAGTTTTGTCAGGCAATAGCGTAGGCCTCAGAACTGACCTATCCAGTCGTCTTTCACGCAGAGAACTCCGCAGTTCACTCAGGGAATCCCACAGTTTCCTCTGTTTACTTTTCGACACCACGATGGCATCATCTCAAGGCAACATCCGTTTCTAGCAATTCATTCAGCAGATGAGCATCCTATGATATATTCCTTTTCAAATACCACTTCTTACTCCACATTTTACGCTTTCTTTTCTTTTCGGATAACATTATGGCCGATGTGGCTAGCAAACAGCAAACGACAGCCTTGTTTTTATCTACCACGGTCACACGCACAAGAAGACACACAGAACTGACAGAAAAAAACTGACAAACCTGATGGGAAACCTGAGCTGTGCCAGAGAACGTTCAGTTCAGTTTTTCGTGCAGTTTTTTTTTACACAGTTAAACTGTACAGTTTAACTTAGAGTGAATGGGGCCCTTTATGCGCCCGGTAATGCAAATTTCATTGCGAAGGCTCCAGATTCGGAAATGATATTATATGTTATGATAGAATTTGACTGTAGTTATCTTTAAAAAAAAATGCGACATGCAATGCGCAAGCATACATATAATTTTTCTCATGTCTTGCCCTTGTTTCTGTGTAGTGTCAGTCTCATTTGTCGAGAGTGTTCTTTCCTTCCCACATCCCATTCTCCTACCAGCACCCTGTTGAAATATCTCCTCTGGCTGGTAGAGCACACGAAGGTGATTAGAGAACTGACTCTCTCGGAGTAAATGCCAACGCAAGCGAGGCAAATTCTGCCGCCATGTGAATTTTTTTCGCGGAACTCCAAGGGTCCATGGTACACAGTTTGACAATAGGAACTCGAGACATGTATTCAGGACGTTCGCTGTTTTATTCGTGACTAAATCATCGAAACAGATCCAACAAATATTCAACCTTTCCGCACTTGCGTCGTGCACAACTACTGTACAAGTTATAAGTTCTGCAAATAACGTCGCGCTGTACGAGTAAATAATCCACTCGCCAACAGGCACGTGTATTTTCAGAGTGGGTTTTCCTCCCAGTAATTGGCGTCTCCCTTTTGTTACAGCAAACACGCTCGCCGTCACCCGAATTTCGACCCGTCAGTTCTGAGACAGAGGCGAGCGCCCAACAAAGCATTCTCCATCAATTCGAGCGAAGGAACACCATCAGAGGTGCTGTCTGACTCCATCCCATCGCCTTAGTGACCCCGCCACACTGCAAGGCGACACCGGCTCTGAAGACTTTCCGTTCCTGATTCTTGTCATTTGTTGCCCTCGTCATGACGTAGGATGCAAAGGAATCGCTACAGTTTCGTGATTGGTTCAGTGTTTTTGTCCCCTTTAGTATTGGAGTTCTTACTTTGGCGTACGATATTTATTCCCCTTTAAAGTTTTGTATTGTGTTTTCTGTTGTATGGTTTGAATCTCATAACTTTTTTTTGTTAGTGTTGCTTGATAAATAGATAAGACATGAATCAAGAATAATAATTTGGCTTAAATGTAAACTGCATTTCGTAATGCAGCTGTTTCTTTATACCTTGTTTTAATCACAAATGAAAATTACTCATGTACGTCAAATTATGCTTCTTGGAATGTGTTTTAATAATATCAAGAATACTTGTTACGTAATAATACATAATACGTGGTATTAAATTTACTAAAATACCACCCTTTTATTGTGATTAATATAAAAGACTAAGTTATAGCTCATTTAGAAGATTTTTTTTCAAGCTTGGAGCAGGATTGGGGTGCCAGTTTACATCAGTAGCCTGTATGTTTGGACAATGATATGAAAATGTAATATTTTTGTATTGTTTTCAACGTTCAGTCATTGCCCCTACAATAGTATGTTGTGTGAGGTTTAGAATGGCTTGCATTGAGGCAGCCCTATAACCAGCAGGAGTGCCATCACACAATGATACTTGACATCCTGAAGTGTCAACTCGTTCGTGAAGCGTCTGCTACTCAAAGGTACAGTTTTAGCATTAGGCCTAATTTTTAATATATTTTGTAACACTTCCAGTCAGTTCCATACAAAGCATATGTAAAAAAACCTCATATAAGATATAGCGTTAACGAAGCACCAATGAAATATTGCTTTATATATATACACACCTATTTAACAAACCTGGAAAACAATAGTGTTCTTTTAGATCTCATCTGTGACTTTATTAAAACATCAGACGTTTGAGGAGTCGTGTTTAATAAAGAAGATATTGCTCAGTGCCCTTATACAGACAGAAGTCGTGTGTCGATTGAAGCTGGACAGCTTTATTAATGTTAGTACATGTTTGTTTTGTATTGAAGAATAGTAGTGTCCTGTGGTCCTTGAGGTCTGTACAGACAGTCTGTGTCATCTGAGCGTGTGAGTATACAGTACAGTGCAAGGGAACGCGACCCGGTATATGAAACACACAGTCAGCTGTTCCTGTATAACGTAACTAAATACGGTCTTAACGAAGCATCTGCAACTCTAGTGGACTGTAAACCACAAGGTGAGCAGACCTGTATGTTTGTCTGGTTATAAACCTGTGAGACCATGACGTGAGTAATTACGACTGTATTCATATCTCTTGCATATCCCACGTCGCCCTTTTTCTATCCTTATAGTCAGATTAGCACAAACCGACCGATATATTTCAGGCCTTCTTGTAATTATTAATAATAAAGTTATGTATAATCAAAATGGAAGTTCTGTATGTGAAGAATGATGATCATGAGTTCGTCTCTTCAACAAGAAATTGTAGAAAGCACTGTAATCCCATTGACTATTTTAATAGGAACTTTTAAGTGTGACATATATATACATATATATTAGATTGCGGTATAAATATAACACAAACACCAGTTTTTACTTTAAATAAGTACATAAGTAGTCCTTTCAGTACAGTCTGTACTTTCACTTTTGAGGTTCAGGACGCATGATGTTAACATGAATTCGTTCATCAACATTGAAGTTTCATTTAGAGACTCTAGTAGACCTTTTAATTATGATTGAAAGTTACTTCTTTTGGGGATAGTATTTGTTCAAATACTGTCATGAATATGGCATGTAAATCATGTTTTAGTGTTATCTGACTAAAAGACTGTAACCATCCTTCAGAACAACCAAACCTATTGGCCTATGTATGCAAATTTTCAGAAATACATTCATGAAAAGGTGAAACAGTGGTCCACGTCCACAGTGATATGCACTTTGTACAAAAAGAACAGAATGTCATTTCGGTATCTTCTGTTATGTGCAGGCAGGGTTACGTGATTCTGATTCACTGCAACTTTTGAAACAATATGGTCACTCAGGGAAACCTCTTTATGTCACTAAACTTGTTCAATATATCACCATTGTGGCTACTGACAGGAACAGGAACAGTACACTTGTAGTATACATGAAGGCCTTGTTTCAGACCTTAGTTGTGTACCTGGAAAAAGTGGGCTTACATCGAAAATTATATTCCCATCAGAAATAGGGGGCTAGCATAATAGAATACAACTAGCCAAACAGCATCAAACCAAAAATGAGAGTGCATGAATTAAGAAGTTGTGGAAATTGATAAGGGGCGTTACAGCAAACGGGCGTAAAACAAGCCCTACGTGGTCAGAATTGAATTTTAATTCTACGAAGACAATTGGAACATCACACACACACACACACACACACACATGTGTGATGCTATATAGAATATTCTTAGTAATTAACCAGCTTAATGCACAAAATCTTGTTTTATATTAAGTTTATTATATGCCTCTACATGTTTCGAGCACTATGTGCTCATCATCAGGAGGTCAAAATTGTATTATACAGCATCTGGTATCATCACACCTGTAGGTGGCCGTCCGGTGCGCAGACAGAGAGAGGACCTGTGCACGGGACGGCCACCTACAGAGTGTGACGATACCAGATGCTGTATGATACAATTTTGACCTCCTGATGATGAAAGATCTTGTGCATTAAGTTGGTTAATTACTAAGATTATACTGAGATGCACGTTCAGCAAAACATAAAAAATATAGAATATGTCTCTGGACCCTATGTTGCTAGTAGTTAATTTGTTTAGGAAGGGAAAGAATCTAGGGAAAATGATTGAGATGGGGAGAAGTGGTGGAGCCATATTGTTTTTGAAGTGAAAATAGTATTGCATTGTCAGTCAGCCATACACTGGGTGTCTTTATAAGCTGTAAATTGACAGCACTGGATAAATGTAACAGCACATATGTCAATGTCAAGGTATAATAAAGAGGACAGGATATGAAAACTACCATCATATCAGTTTGGGTCGTCGTTTCACCTTTTCATTGAAGCATCCCTCTTCTGTGATTTAGCAGTTTCCGAAGGGAAATTATTCATTTTTGTGTGCGAATTCTAGCAGAAAATTCTCACGCTAAATTGATTTTTCAGGCGTGGTAGTTGAGCCTATTTAAACATGACCATCATTATTTATCTTACTGTTGGTCCAATAATTCCAGTGTTGACCGATGTTGGTCAGTTACAGAGTCAATAATTGTGCTTCTGGTGTAGAAGTATCAGAAGTTGCGTCATGCAGATTCTCACTGGACGGATGATATCTCTTCTAAGAATGAAAAGTACTTTTTTAAAAAAAATCTACTATTTTCTACTCACTATTTACATTCTTTCGCTTTAGAGGTAACTTGTAGAATAATGTAACTTGTACTTATTGCTGCCTTGTATTGACAGATGCATGGGCCACCACTTCAAAATGGTTCTTTTGTGACACAAAGAGGGGTTTCGTTATGAATGTTTTGGATGTGACTGATAAAGGTCATGTCATTTTAATTGGCCTGGGAGGTTAATTTGAGGCAGAATGACATGTCACAGTGCATCCTGGAGTCACCAAAGAAGACAACTTCATTTGGAGCGCATGCTTGCTCTTATATGCACAGTTCCTAAACTAATATAAGCCCATCAATCATTTTGAAGTGGAGGTTAAATATCTTGTCGAACAGGGTAGTGAAATTTTAAAAGAAAGCATTCAAAGGTTTTTCTTAAGTCATTCTTAATCCTTCCTAGATATATTGTACCAACACTGAAGATGGTGCAAGTAGAGTGGACCCATGGCTCTAGAAAAATGTTGGTATATGTCCACAGGTGGCACGATTGCTACAGCATTGGACCTATGTGGAGGATGATGAAATCTGTGGCATGACAATGGAAGTACTTTTGCGCATTTAGTGCCCCTGGAAATGGAGACCAACTTTGTGTTCAGTTTAGTAAATTACAGATTCAGTGTAGCTTCCAGCTCTGAAATTTTGAAAAAGTATTTAACTTTGTGCCTATCTTAGGCAACATAATGTGGCTCTAATTTTGTTTTATATATTTTTGAGTGAAATTGTTTTGACTGTGGAGATTTTGTGTGGATTATCACAGTCTCACAGAACATTTCTTTGAAAAGGATATTAGAACCCTCTTACAGATGGTTTAACTTTTTTTCTCTCCCTCTCTCTCTCCCCCTCATTCAGCATATGAGTCCAATTAAAAGTACCACCAAATAGTCTGCATTGTTCCGTACATGAAGGAACACTGTCCTTCTGTGTATTGTAAATGAATTAGCCTAGGAATGAGAGTGAGGGATAATTAGTTCATTTAAATTGATTTCATGCCTTAATAAATGCATATATATATATATATATATATATGGTAAAAGTGGACAAACGTAAAATCTTTATGTCTGACATTCACAGGGCCATGCATTGCAATATATTTCAATAGTAAAACCAACTAGATGCACCAATGTACCAAAATATTTTATTTTGGAATGGCACTCTACATGTTTCGGATGGTCTTTCCGTCCATCATCAGGAGTTCAAGACTGTACAGACAGCAACAGGCATTTGTCAAACAATATCTGTTTGACAAATGCCTGTTGCTGTATATACAGTCTTGAACTCCTGATGATGGACGGAAAGACCGTCCGAAACATGTAGAGTGTCATTCCAAAATAAAATAATTTTGTACATTGGTGCATCTGGTTGGTTTTACTATAGAGATCCTTATGTCTGTCACTTCAACATAACCAGAGTTGTTTTGTATGTTGATAACATGTCATGCCACAGGCAACATCTCTCTTGTAGTGAAAATAACTGTCTAACTTTGCCTGCACTGCAGAGCCTTATTACTATTATTATAAAAAGTGAGCATGAAACCTTTAGCAGAGCTTGTTTGTATCTTAATATTTGGAGTTCTCAGGGTATAGCTCAAGTATATTAAGCAAAATAGATTGTTCTTGTCTAAGGAAAAATATCGTGGGCACATCAGTTTAGAACTCTTCCACTTTTCAAAACTTCTAACCGAAACCCCGCGAATCACTTCTAAAAATATGTGATTTATGTGTGTGTGTGTGTGTGTGAGTGTGTGTTTGTGTTTGTGTGAGACAGAGAGAGAGAGAGAGAATTATTGTAGTGTGAATGTGTGTTGGGAGCGAATCTCTGCATTGATAACATTAAGTAGAGCAGACAACTTTATTGCTTTGTAGGAGATAACATGCAGGCATTTAACACTACTGTCATCATATTTTATCGCATTATGACACAAAGCAGTCATGTTTTTTGGAACATATAATATTACAGTTTGTGGATACTACTTGTAGCAAGTTGAAGACGAAATTGTAGTTTGATTTAAAACCATGACAGGTTATAGTAAGCAGAAGGAAAGCAGAGGATTGGAGACTGGTGGAAGATGTTTTGTCACATTTATTAGGATTTATTCTCAGTGTTAAAATCAGCCTTAGAAATAATTCAACATTTAAAATTAGTTGCTCTTATGAATTAAAGAATTGTAACTCAGTAGTTGTATTAAAAAATGTATATATCTTGCTGGACCAACATAGATAGCATCTCAGAGCCAGCTAGAAGGAAACGTGTGGAGGGAAATCTGTGGTGTAAAAATGTGACTAATTGTTTACTAATGAGCCATGCAAATATGATTAAAGTTTGAATTAATTTTTATGGAGCTCAGTGAGGGCCAGTTCGAAGCATGTTAATCATAAGAAATGCTTTCCATGAGGTAACAAACATTTTTACATATTATGTATAATTGTTTTTATTCCTGCCTGTAAGATGATGCACGTGGAGTAATGAACTTCATGTCTGAGAAAATTGATGCAAAAAAAAAAAAAGCAAAACAATTATATTTGTCTTATCTGTTTTCTTCACGCATCTGACATGAGCAGAATTGTTTTAAAGTTTCTCAAGGTTTGATTGGATAGTTTGTGTAATCATTACAAATTAACAAGGAAATTAGAATTTTTTGGACCTGCATTGGACATTAGTGACTGTGCCCCACACCAATATGTTCAGTATCATAACGTCCTAAAAAGCCTGTATCTGCAGAAAAAATTAAAATTACTTTTGCCATTTATCAAGTACCAACATCCTGTATTTTAAGTGGCCTACAGTGATAGGCACTAAATTTATCTTGGATGTGTTGGTGGCTTGCCACTGCTGTTTTATCACAGATAAGGATCCATCTTATTACATTGGAGTCTGAATTATTTTCGTTCCATAGGTAGTAATTGCTGATACTTATAATAAATCAAATGACTTACATTACCACAGTAACTTATTAGGCCTCTGTGAACTGCATCCTCAGTCCCTGTGTTAGGCCATGGACACTTTGTTTTACGTTCTGCCCAATTTGTACTTCTGCAGTTCAGCCATAAATATTCTGCTTTACATGTTTACAGAAGTTTTGTATGCATCACACTATGTGTTTCGGTGTGTTCCTTGCACCATCTTCAGGTGCGGTACAGGGATATTTTATACTTCATGCTTCAGTATATCCTAAGATTGAGATCTCTATGTAGTGTCCGTGTATGATATTGTACCATACTGTCTAAAATTAAGTATGTGCCATGGAATTAAAGTATGAGAACGAGAGTGTTGTGTCAGGTAGCAAATAAGTAAAATTTTGTTGAATTATAGGTTAAAATCTCAACCGTGATCAAGATGAGGCTAGAACCAGTCACACTGATAACAGGTCTTTGCTTTTGCTTTTCAGTCGTATGGATCAGTATGAATTATGTGTTTCCACTGTTGTGTGAATGTAGAATTTGTGGGGTGGGCTGTTTTTAATATCTATGCTTGTTGTTAGATGTGTAGGGGTTGATGTTTATCTCACCAGTTTCAGTGATGGGTCTTTTCAATGGACTGGGAAGTATGTGTCACTGTTCAGTTGCTGGTTAGCCACATAATCATAGAATAAACATTGTCACTACTTTTGTTCTCATCTTCATCATTGTTAAGATTTTAATATGGATTTTAAGAGAATTTTACATTCTTTGTTACCTGATACACCAGATCTTCTTTTCATATTTTTAGTGTATAGTTCTTCCTCTTCTTCTTCTTCTTCTTCTTCTTCTTCTTCTTCTTCTTCTTCTTCTTCTGCCATTGGCACTACAGCCAGCTGTGGGCTTTGGCCTGTCAAACAATGTCCTTCTATTTTTTCCTGTCTGCCACCAAATCTGTCCGTCTTCTCACTACCAGCACTTGAAGATCTCTTTCTACTTCCTCTTTCCATCTTTTCCTGGGTCTTTCCCTTCTTCTTGTCCCTTCCATTTCTTGAGTGAAGAAGATCTTTTTGGGCATCCTATCCTCCTCCATTCTCTCTAGGTGACCTAACCAGTTTATCCTTTGCCCTTTTATCCATTTTACTGTATTTTCTTCTTTGCTCATCTCTTCTAGTTCTCGATTCGTCCAACTTTTTCATTCCCTGTTTTTATATTTAGGACCATATATTCTTCTAAATATTTCCTTTCAAAAATTAGCAGAGCTTGTTCTTCTTTCTTCATCAACGTCCATGCTTCCGTTCCATACGACACTACCGGTCTTATTAGTGTCTTAGTGTATAGTTACTTAAGACAATTTCTATGTTGCAGTGTCTTACACAGTTATAAGCTTGAGATCTCAATCATAGGACATGTTAAAACATGAAACATAAAACAATCCTGTAATTCGCCAGGAAATGATTCAGGGACTGGACTAAATATGTAGTGTGATATATACACTTTTATAAGTTTTGAAAAAAATGTTGTGTCAAGGGGAACCTGTCTGGTTTAATTTGATGACATTGTTAACCTACAAATGAATAAATCTATATGAGCTGTGACTTTTGCTCAGTTTATCAAGACTTCTTCAAATACCTTGTGTTCCACTTCTTGGAAGTCACCTTAAGTGCCACTAAGAAATGTGACACTTATAGAGAATATTCCCACAGAATTGAGTAAATACTTGTTGCAAGACATTGTACGCATGTAACATATGTAGAGATCAGTGACAGTGTGAACACATTCACTCTGCCTAAGGAGTTAGTTCCCGCAGGCTCAAACAAGGCGTGCAGAATGATTGGTTTTAACTACATAAGAATAGGGTGAAAATAGAATTAGTCCATAGGGCCACCTATTACTGTGGGCTCATAGGGAAAGTCAGTATTTCACATTACATGTTTTGGCTGAAGTCAAGTGAAAGAAATAATTGTAGTTCGTACCGAAATATATTGATACTTCCACCATTGTAGCATTTCCCACTACCATGCTGCCTAATATTCTCACACTCATCATTTATGGTACATTTATTTGGCAAACATTATTTTATACTGAAGAGATAACCGGCCCAGTTTTTTCAGAAGTGTTGTGATATTAGAAATTTTACCTGATTTTGTTTCCATAGTATGGAAAAAGTAATTGACCTGTAAGTTTCAGTACAGAAATTGTTAATTTTACGTAAGATTTGTTGTTAAAACGACATCATTTGTGCCAGTATGAGAGGAAAATGAGATGTTGGGGTGTAACTTGCAATATGGGTGTTATAGAAACTCTGTTCACAGTATTATTTTCTGTGAGATATCCAACATTTATTTGCATGTGCACCATGTTTTGTGGCCAATAGATACAACACAAAATACAGTGTCACCATATAGTTTTATTGCATTTAAAAATGATCTTCATCTACAAGGTAAATTGTCCATGGGAGTGCAGATGTGTTCATTTATTACCTACAAAGCCAGATGAACACATATGCAAACTGAACATTATACCAACTCTGTAATTTTAATTTGGTTTCATAGTTTGAAAAATTAGAATATGATAATGGCAATATAAGGTAGAACTTAACACTAATGATTTTTATTTAGTAAAGATTACATTATAGTCCACAGTGTAGGGCGATAACTTATAACAGTGATGAGTACAGAAATAATAATATACAAGTGTATTACTGCTCATGTTATTTCAAGAGTACTTAACTGAAACCAGAGTGTAAATATTATTCATGTATGTAGTGTCATGTAAAACGGTACAAATACTGAACATGTATATTTATGGATATTTTAAGAAATAAAGGGTATTCTACAGGAATAATTGTCCATTTATTAACCGAAAATAAACTATAGTCTTTTCAAAAGTAATAAGTTCTATACCCCCCCCCCCTTAAAACCACACCTGTTGTTGCGTAAGAATTTCCTTTCAAAAGACAATAAATTTAGACCCCTCTATTTTGTCGAAAGTTGTTAAACATGCGTAATGATAGTCTCATCCAGTATTTCATGCAAGGGTTTGGTAAAGGCTGAATTCTTCTTTAAGGGCGCCAATGGATCAACGGAACGCGTGACACCTACCATGTGCCTGATGTTGTCTTGGCAGAATGATACCGAAGCACCTCTGTACAATGGGTACTTCTTGTGTAGCTGAAACATCAGAATAAAGAAATAAGGATCACTTACAAGAAGGACAGTAAACACGAGCAGCAGCCCCACTTCGATCTGTTCATTCTTTTTGAATGGGGACGTAGAATTCCGTCGAAATAAAGAGTAAGAAGAAGAAGAAAAAGAGGGGGAAGAGGAAGAAGAGGAGGAGGAAGAACAAGAAGGTGTTTATATGGAGTCGTTAATTGTACTGTTCAACAAAACTGTTTCTTTTCTGCTTGCCCGTCACTTGGGTTTCTATGTGGATTTTGATCTCCTGAGACGAAATCTGGTTTGGGAATAGCTCCTGTCATATAAGGATTCCGAGAGGCTACTTACATTTTCTTGGTCTGAAATCAGTTTTTCTTTTTAATGCTTTCATATTCGGGAGAAAACTGAGAAACACCCAGAATTTCAGGTAAATTTGGGATTCATGTTTATTTATTGCAATCAGAATCAGTTACTCCCACTTTTACTGTACTAAATTAGGAAAAACAAAAATTTCCTACCAAAAAACAACCGAATCATTTTACACTTTCTTTCCTCTTGTATTCCTCTTTTAAGTTGCCAGAGCCGGACTCAATTTTTCTTGGTAGCCTTTTTCAGTGGGGGTGAAATCTGTCACCTTGTTCATCACTGACGGCTCAAGGGTTGCTTAGAAAAAATCCAGAAGACGGAAAAGGAAGTGTAGTTTGAGTAACGTGTTGCATCCCGTGTTTATGAAGGTTTGTAGCATATTTTTAACAAGCGTCCTCTAATTGGGTGCCTTATATTTGACAAGAAAGTTGTCAACAACTGCTACAAACGCTTCCCAAGCAACCTTTTGAATCCCTTGAGCTGAAATTCTTCCTTTATAAATCTTTAATTCGAGGACTAACGCAGATTTCCTTTCTGGTTCTGGTTTCACTGATTTGTCGAAATATCAATTGCAGATATTTAGACGCCTTACCTTCATCATAGCAATCTTGATGTGTAAAAGAGGTAAAAATATTTTGGATGTACTAGCAATGTGTGTCTGACATGCTTTTGTCCAAGGGGAAATTGCTGACGCTTGGGCCCTTCTTTTACAGAATAGTGATGATCTTTTGTGCGACTATCCATTTCACACATAAAGCGGCAGAGCTTGGTAAAACCACGCTGCATGCGAACAAGGACGGCTGTGACTTTAAAATCTCACCAAATATTCCAACAGTGTATGTTATGTTATATATAAATGATGGTAAGTTTCGCGTTCTCTTGTAATTTTTGTATCTGAGCAGCATGAAAACCAGTTTCTGATGGAAATTAAATTTCTGTGAGACGAAGAATACCTTTCAGGCTTACCTGGGATGCATCAGTGAACAACCGCCGTTCTCCCCTTTTTGATTGAGCCCCAATAGTTTCATTACGCCATTAACATCTTTACAGGGTATGGACGGAATAATGGAAACAGTTGTGAAAGATGCACATTTCTTTTTTAATGCGGAGTTGGGCCACTATTTGCCTGTAATGCGCCTTGGATCCGTGATAAACGATAATATTATTGAACAGGTAACATATTTTAAATACTTGGGGTACCGTATATCAGAATACAAAAGTGATTTAGAAGACAAACTGCAAAAATATAACAAAATAAACTGAGCAGTAAGGAGACGTTTTGGAAACGAACAAAGAAACAAAATTAGAGTTAACAACATTACAGCTAAAGCAGCATTGAAATTTGGAAGTGAAGCTTGGGTACTGAAGGAAAGAGAGGAACAACGTTTAGAAGTAGCGCAGATGAAATTTTTTAGACACTTACTTGGAATAACAAAACTAGATAAAGAAAAGAATCAAAATATTAGGGAAAAAACGGGAGCACAGAACATAGTAAAGGAAATAAAACAGTACCAGGAAAAGTGGCTACAACATGTACAGAGGATGGACACAAACAGAATACCAAAACAAGCACTACAATATCAACTAAAGGACGAAGGAACATAGGGCGACCGAGGAAGAGATGGAGGGACCAACTTCATCTTGAGGATTAAGGAACAGGAAACACGCCTAACCCTTCATGAACATGATGATGATGATGATGATGATGCACCTTGGATCCTTCTTCGAATAGACACGTAAATTCAGAGTAGTCTCTTAGTGGACTGTTGTACCAACCTTCATGAAGTACAGCTTCTAGTTACTTGAGAGACGATGGAGAAAGGAATCTGCTTCCCACCGTACTCTCTAAAACTGCCCGCAATGGTTCGGTGATATTTAAGTCTGGTGATTGTGCTGGCCAGGGACGACGTTGAAGTGAATATTCAAGACCAAGATTGAACACTTCTGGCTGTGTGTATGGGCGAATTGTCTTAAAAAAACTGCATCATTGTTAGGAAACAACAGCTGGACCATAGGATGCACCTGGTTACCTAAAATGTCCATGTAGTCACTTGCAGTAACTCGACCACTCAGAGTAAGACCAGCATAATACCAAGATATCGCTGCCCAAATCATCACAGATCCGCCTCCATTTTGCGCAATTGGAATTAGGCATTCAGGATTATAGGCTTTTTTGGGCGTTCTCCGGCCTGATGCGAACAAAATAGAGGACAGCTCATCGGACCAACAAATCAACAGGAGTCCAGGTTTTATGATCATCACACCATCTCTGTCACCTTTAGCGTCGTTTTCAGTAATTAGACGTTTAGCAATTGTACCTGTACCGTGGATTTTGGATTTGTGAAGTTCTCCGGACTGTTTTTGTGGAAACAGGGTCTTTAAGATAAATATTGAGTTCTGCTGTCACCTTTGCTGCAACAGTTCTATGATTTTAGACACAATCCTCTTCAATGTACGACGATCCCTTTCGCTTAGTTGTGGTTTTCGGCCATTGTTCCTCTTAACCGATGATGTCTTCCCGTGATTTGTGCGTGTCGTCATAACCTTGGAAACCGCTGCTCTGGGTGCACCAAATAAAATAGCCAGTTTGGTTACAGATGCTGCGGGTACACGTGCACTAACAATCTGCCTTCTTTGAAAATCTGACACGTCTCCCATTGTGCAGTACTTTCGTTCGAATTGTCACTAAACACTAACTGTAATGCACTAACACTGGCACTACAAAGCGTAAATGAACAAAACAGTAATGAAAGATACAACTAATGTTCTTTCAGTGCAGCCAACACAATTTTATACCCATATTGTCTGTTTCCATTATTTTGTCCATTCCGTGTATATCCAACAGTGTGCTACTTAGAGTTTCCAACAAAACAAAATACAATATTTTATGTACGGTGATTACAGCAGCAACCAATTGAAGCACCTGGATAATACGTAAAAAAGAATATAAGTTAAAAAAACTGGACATTTCTTTAAAGCTGTGGGTGACAGAAACAAACTACAGACATAGTTGGTGATCTGAAGATGAACTCTATCGTTTTTAGGTTATGTTAATCCAGTAAGCAAAATCTTCGTTAAACAGTGTTAACCTATTGAGCACACTTCCTGAACACTTTGTGGCTGTAATAATATGAGGTTTTATTTTAAAGTTGTGTGCTGCAAAATTTTAGAACTTTTATTAGATTTGTTTATCAGTTCCTTTCGTAGTAGTATCCGTTTTGTGTTCATCTCTCCAATTTGCTGAACCTAACGCATCAGTGCCTCGATCTCTTCGCCAGGGCCGCCGAAGCGATTTCCAACCCCGGTCAAAAATTTTTTGGGCCATTCAGCAACGGCAGACCGGCAGGAGAGCAAGTAAGGAAACAAAGCAGACAGCGTTGTACGCAAGGTGGTCGCTGCCGCAAATGCCGTCAACATGACAAATCATTACCTAATTACATGTGATAGTACAGAGAAAGTCAGAAAGGCAACATAGGGGTGGGTGCGGGTCTCCTGCTGGAGCGTCAGGTGCCAGTAATTTGTACCGGCTTTCGCCTTCCATCGTCGGCATTGGTCTTGGCTTTTCGGACGTCTAAAGACATGCACCATGCAGGCGAAATGTAAAACTATTCACAGTAGCTACTACTAGGTTACGTCACCGACCGCTGCTAGAGCTTGTACAGGCAACCATCTCGCGGGTTAATATGTGTGTAGCTGAATGTTATTGTCCACGCAAGTGTCGTGATAATACCTTATATTAAACCAAGACTGCTGTTTTCTGCATTGTTTCCAGTTTCGTATTCTCTATGGTATCATCCAGTCAGTCGACACTGCAGTAAGAATTTGATGTATGTTTGTCCGTGCATCGTTGTATAAGCCTAGAGAAGAAAACCAACTAGATGCTACTGAATGGTTTATTTCGCTTGTAATCTGTTCAACATGTTTCGGGCACTTATATGCCCATCATCAGGATCTCGAGACTATACTTGTGTTATTATCGCACATGGTGTGTTATGCATTGGTTGCTGGTGGTCGGCGGTCAGGTGCAGGGCAGCAGGCTATGCGTCCGGCATGAGGGAAGTTGCTCGAGCAGCTTCCCTCATCCCGGACGCATAGCCTGCTGCCCTGCACCTGACCGCCGACCACCAGCAACCAAGTTATCACACACCATGTGCGGTAATTAACACAAGTGTAGTCTCGAGCTCCTGATGATAGGCGTACGTGGTATAAGTACCCAAAACATGTTGAGCAGATTACAAGTGCTATAAACCATTCAGTTGTATCTAGTTAGGTTTCTTCTCTAGGCTTACTGCAATATGAATTAGCCTCTTTCAGTGGTCTGCAAGTGTCGAATGAGACGTCGATATTTCGGAAGAAATCGTCAAACAGTTGTACCAACCGAACGTAGCGGTGTAGTTGTGGCTGCACTGTATCATGATGGTGGGCTTAATTACAGAAGGGCTACCCTCATAATCTTTTCGTTTTTCCCTCGATGCTTGCAGCGGATTCCAGAACAGTTCACTAAAATTGGTTACGGCCACTTCTACGTTCATCCAAACTGTAAATGTGTAATATGCCGCTTCATAGCCCGTGCAGTTAAGGCGCTACAGACACCTAAGTTCATGTTTCCAGAGGACAGATTCAAGTGAATTCGTTTACTGAAATTCACAGAAGTGTACAGAAACTAGAATTATTACACTACGTGAACATTTTTGATCAATCATAGGCAATCTATGACTGCGACGAGATTTAGAAATTTCCTGTACCACGAATACATGAAGTTTATGGAGACATTATCCAGACGGCCGACCATGCATTAACCTATATCTCGTCACTGCATCATAAATCACGTACCTAACCCCCGTAAAATTGGAGAACTGAGGTCTATATTCGCGTTCTGCGCCAACAGTTCTCATCTAAGAGCAGTCGCTTGTTACACTGAGATTCGGCTCACGCATTTTTCTTCTTCTCTCTGTTTTTAAAGTAATCTTATCCTTATAATCAAGCACCTAGAACCTGAAATTTCGGGACTGCCATAAATTATACAGTAATCAGACGTTAAAAATCAAAACAACAAAAATGATTCGAAATTTGTTTTACGTGTTTTTAATCACATAACGGACGTACATATTAAAAACTGGAAATGGATAAGCAAGAAGAAGGTGGAATATGAGTGGGGAGAAAGTTTACGCATTTACTTGTATAAAAATGTAATTTAATTGGTAAGCGAAAGGAAGAAGTAGTAACCAGGCTTTTTATATTACTTCTGGTACTTCAACAAAAAAAATACAGCGAATAATCAGACATCAGGTTAATGAAAAGTGCAGCATGATTTGCTAGTTCACAGCGGTGGTTGTTGATCTCACTGTCAGTCTATGAACTCTGATTACTACCGACAGGATTACACAGTGCAGTTTGTTGCAGTATACACACGTCATTATCGTTGGTTGTTGAGTCTTGTAATGAGATTTCAACACACAAACAGGAAATGATTCACTCTTCCTATACTTATGCTTATTACAGACAAAATTTACACACCGTGTAACAGTTCTCTCTCGTTGATTTTATTACTGTCTCTGGATTTTCAATACACGAGTGCCAATTTCTGGCGCTCGTTTATAAATGGCGTGAAATTGACGATATCAAACAATAACGCTTATACTCGTAAATCCATTTTAAAACACGTTTGTTTACATTTTACGCGATTATCAGGGCAGAAATAATGCGAAATGCAAAAAGGGGCACGTGTTTGATAGCCTTGGAGTGTGTTCGGAAAACACTGATAAATATACAAGTCTATTTTGACTATACGAATCCCGTACGGGCTCCAACAGTTACAGTTCTCCTACGTTCGCGTATTTCTTCTAATTATCTCGAAGACCGTAACACTTAAGCAAAAAATGTGCTGAACACATAAAGAGGGGTTTTCACTTTTTTTTTTACGTTGGTTCGAAACGTCTTATTATAAAACTCACTGAGCAAAATACGCACCAGATGAGCTCAGAAACACGTATATTTACTTGGTTACTTCAACAATGATGGGAAGTTCCAGGATTATGAAGGAACCACTCAGAATCGGTTAAATCCAGTCAGTTATTCTCACGAGAATCTGAAAGTTATTTTCATGCTAAACAGAAGGGGAATAATGGTTTTAACAGTGTGCTAACAGTTGGAACAACTGGACAAAATTTCAAATGATACGGCCTAATCATAAAGCGGTTAGCTGGACTCTACAGGCAAACATGCCAGTAATGAAAGTAAATTCAGTTACAACCAACAGAAAATGTTTCAAACTTCATGAACGCGCACCGTATCCCGAAGAGGACTCATCTATCGACAATAAGATAGACTCAGGCAAATACCGTACCCAGGCGGCGAGCATGTACCATGTGTAAAATAAAGGTAGTTACTTATTTATGAAAGAGAAAATTTAACAGATTAATAACAGTTGAATAAAGAGAGACCAACTTGGTGTCTCTTGCTTTATTATTTCATTATTTAATGCTCAACATGTTTCGGATGTTAATACATTCATCCTCAGGAGCTTGCGACTTATTTGTTGAGTTATTTCATGGGTTGTATTGCTCTGGTAGGATGTGTGTTGGTGTGGTATCCGGATGCAGGCTGAAGTCTGCATCCGGATACCACACAACACCACCCCAGCCAAACCACAACGTAACACCAACACACATCGAACCAGAACAATACAACCCATGAAATAACTCAACAAATAAGTCGCAAGCTCCTGAGGATGGATGTATTAACATCCGAAAC
>Ga0123352_10003534_pt1 | contig 22624 bp, 12 predicted proteins | sample TergutLab28metaG_FD_89700 | JGI IMG/M metagenome (GOLD analysis project Ga0123352, IMG submission 89700) | Labiotermes labralis P1 segment gut microbial communities from Petit-Saut dam, French Guiana - Lab288 P1 | ecosystem: Host-associated > Arthropoda: Insects > Digestive system > Gut ...
ATGTGCTCGAAACATGTAGAGGCATGAAATAAAACTTATTGTGAAACAAATTTTGTGCATTAAGTTGGTTAAATACTGAGATAAATATACTGAGATGCACGGTCAGCAAAACGTCAAAACTTGGTGAAAATGTCCGTGTCTACTGCAGGAAGGCACAAAAACGAGGTACATTTTCACACATTCTTTATCTCAACAGCAGGTGGCGATAAGTAATCTGCTTCATGCCCTGGCAGCTCTATTCTCAAGGACACGGACCCGGTACGCAACAAACCCCGCCTAATAAATTGACATTTTGTGAGTACAACGTGGAACTTTCGTAAATACGTATTTGTGCCTCCTTTAGGTTGGCTGAGGTAAAAACCTATCGTCCTGGTAATTATTCAGCAAGGTCACTTACGTAACTTTCATAAAAAGTATGGAGTAGGTTGTGTTCTTATTTGAATATTTACGAAATCCCTAGAATTTTCTTCACGTTATGTAAGACAAAAACAACTGTGTTCTTGCAAGCCCTCAGCTGCCCAACAATAGCAAACAATTCTCCCATATTATTAGTTACAATAATGCTTGTTTTACAGCAATTATTTGCCGTATTAAAAGGACAAACTTAACTCCAGGACTTCGAAAATCGGTGGACTCTGACAGGTTTAGATTATGTAAGACGGAGACAAAAAATACCCGGCCTTGACTGGGAGTCAAACCCGTAACTACGACTTTTGATAACAGCGGGGTTTGAATTGTTCCACCATCAAGATAGGCTGCATTAATATTACAACACATACACACTTAAAGCAAGCCGGTATTCAGATATTGTTAAGAATTTTCAAAAACAAAGAAAAACACCGCATTTTGAAGCGTTACTGGCAGTAGTTGTAAGTATTATTCGTTTAACCTTTTGATGCCTAATGTCAACTATAGTGGTCGTACCGCACCGCTAACCTCTAAAGTTACATTTTATATATTAATTCAACAAATATAAGTACTGAATACTTTAAACATGGTATATACTCTCCGTTTCTTTCTCTTCAAAATGCAGTTTGTTTCACAATTCTAACGTATTTGTTTCCTGTGTTATTTACATTTTATATACAGGTGTGCTAAAATTAGAAAAATAATTCCTGTGCCAAAAGGTTAATGAAACGGGCTAAGACTTCTTCGGTTATTTTAAATTGGTTATAAGCCTCATTCTTATACGGACTTCCGTACAAAAAGAAGAAGGGAAAATAAACATATTGTGCTTATTTACGAAGTTTGTATTTGAATGCGTTATGTTTTTCTTTTTGGATCTGTTTTCTTTTATTTTGTAAGTTTACAAAGTATGATTATAAAACCTGGTGAAAAGAAACATGTGGGAGTCTATGGCACGAACTGGAATTCAGTATTAAATGGACGTTCGAAGAAATTCAACCAGATGCTAATATTATGCAGTTACTGGTTTGTGAACACAGTAATGCAACTTCGGGTTTCATAAAGCGCAGGGAATTTCTTGATCAACTCCGCGATTGTCAGCTTCTTATGTAATGTGCTCAATGGAATCAGTTATCTCTGTTTTACTTTACTGAAGCTCCCACATAAGCAGAAGTAACGTTACTGGCTATAGCTTAACTACTTAAAACTGTCTTTTGAAACAAAACATGTCAAGGAAAAATCTCGTTCTAATGACTTCAACAAAACAGCAAGGAACTACTTACTGCATTTACACATCGCTTGTTATGAAACACGGCGGACGGACCTGCAGTATTGCACACGCAGCCCTACACATGCAAACAAAATACTCCATGCGTCATCCCAACGCAACTTCTTGACCTCAGTACTATACAATACACACAAAATGAAATTCATATATGTACAATCAAAACAATATCTATTTGGAACTTTCTGGTCTATCAATTAAGTTTACAAATTGCAGGCTTGTGACAAAGGTGGAAGAATCACGTGGGACTAATGGAGCTACAGCCCCTTTTTAAATATTTCAGAATTTTAAACGTGATTTAAATTTCGCATATATATATTACATAATTTACTTGAACATGAACTTCCTCGCAGCAAATTTCCCCTCCAGAAAATAGCAGTTGAACATTTAGTCAATAAATGTAATAATTTTCATTGAACTCGAAGCTCTGTGACCACGCCCAGTCGACGTAGTCAAGAGCCAATAAAAAGCACTGCAGCCCTCAAATATTCCAAATTTACACTATTTTCATTTATTAATGAAGGATCAGACCACGAGATCACTATTTCGCCAGTGTGCGTACATCTGTGTGACCCTACGTTTCAAATTTTCAATCAGCTGACTTATTTTAAATAGAACTTATATAACAGTGAAGTATATATAACAGTGAAGCATATATAATCAGTCACAACTGTGTTTACGTATTACTTCATTCTTGAAAAATGTTTCGGTTTTCTGGAAAGCCATCTTCAGGAAATTAAAAAATACAGAAACAATACATTTTTTAAATAACACCCATTAGAATGACGCCCCTACAATTGTCCTTATTTGTGCACTTTTGAGCTGTCTGGTGATAGTCTTCCAGAAAAGCTGAAACATGTAAAACAACACAAACACAGCTATGATTTAAGATCTGTACCTCACCCCTGTTGTTCATATACCACAACTTGAGGTAACACGTGAAGAAAATCTGTATGAACCTGATGCCATCACAAGCAAAAGTAATGCCTTATATTTCAAGTTTCCTTACTAATTAACTTAACCGTATACAGCAGAACCTCATTTCACAGGCTAAGATTGCTCAGATAGTCAATAAATTCCCCGTGTCTTGAGGAACCTAATTTTCATTACCGTATACACAACATCCCGCCACATCTGTCTCTCTCTCTCTTTCTTTCTCCTGAGCTACATGGACCCAGACTACACCCTTTCATTATATGTATAACCCATTTTGGTATTACCTTATCACCTAGGTTTACTTATTTCGCAGTGGACTCTTTCCTTCAGGGTCTCTCTCTAAAAGTTCATAAGCACTTCTTTTCTATGCGTGCTACATGCCTCACCAAAAAGGAAGCACCATATTTAATAATAACATGGCATATACGCATATATTTATGAGGATCGCAATGCACTAGCAAAACTTACTACACATTTTTGAAATTATATATAGTAAGAAATTCGCAAGATAAACAATTTTCTCTCAGGCAATATTCCGTGGTACGTAAAAAGACAAAAATTGGCTGCTTGAAAAGCACATTTAAGTGTTACTTTTACGATAATAAATGGCGAACCCCAGGGTTAGGCATTTGAAAAATGGTATGGAGGTATCTTAAAATTGATACAATTAGACGTACGCCCAAGGTGCAAAATCCCGCGACAGACAAATTTCTGTAGGGGAAATCTGTTACCGAAACAAAGAGTATATAATATATTTTCATTTTAACAATTTCTCACCTTCAGTTTCTTGTTCGTTTTACTGTAGGCCTGTCAAAGTACGTGTGAGGGGGTATTCACCTGTTTCATCGGTGAGTGAACTTTCTCTCCACCCATGCGACACAACATCTTTACTCGAAGATGGTCAACCAATAACAAAAGTTTTCACATTTGTACTGAGACAATTTATGCGGTAGGTGCAAACACATATACCGTATTTATGCAGACCTGTATATAGGAAATACCAATACGCAGTCAGACCCGGATACCAAAACAACAAAAACGAAACAGAAATATCGTTGTTCCACGTGTGGTGATATTATTTGTGTTTATTGCTCATAAATTATCACAAGTCCTGTTTTCTTGAAAGTGTTTGTGGTGCAAAGTTATAAATTCGAACTAAATTAAACGAAAACATAAGCGCACACATTACTGGTGCCACCAAATGCATACAAGTGTACTGACATTAGGTTATACATACAGTAAGTTCCTATACGTTTCGGCCAGCCATACGGCAGTCTTGATGGATGTAAAATGCAAAATTTAGATAATTTAAAGTACAAAATAATATTTTAAAAATACCATACTTTTAACGTACCTAATCTTTGTACTTTACACTCCTGAAGATGGTCACACGGTTGGTTGAAACATGTAAGAATTTAAAGTGTATGTAAACTAATTTGAATATACTTGTGTACATTTGTTGCTATCATTATTTTGTATAATCGAATAATTCATGAATCATGAATCCTATAAACTAAGTCACTATAAGTAGAACTTTAGATTCAATGTTTATCCTATTGCTCGTCACGTCGGTACATCCACAAGCACGTCTGTTACGGTGAGTCGTACGTATCATTCAGGACTACAGGAGAAAACGTAAATTTTCATGGGGGAGAGGGGTCTGACGGAAGAACTATTGTTTTTTCACACACTTATATTGAGGCCAATCTGACAAATAAAGCGTTGTATAAACTGTTCTTAGTTTACAGATCACCTTACTGTCACAGATATTATTTTTATTTGAATTTGTTATGTCCATTTACTTTTGTATGGCGTGAGATCGCTTGTTGTGCACAAACTATTTCTTACAGAATCACCACCAAATTTAGAAAATGCTGACATGTGGGGAAAGGAGAAAAGTACGGCACCAGGCCAATGAGGATCAAACTGGTGTCTCAGATGAAATCTTCGTCTTGTCATACCTTACTGAATTGAGACGCAAGTTACACTAAAGACGGCCTGCAGATAATTTCCGGTCAGTGGCTGCATGTATTTCTTTTGTTCTTTCACTGCAGAGCTCCTTACAAGACAGCGAGAAATGTGCTAAAAAATGCCCTGAAGGCTTCTGAGAAGGGGAATTTTAGTAAACCCATTTTTAACCTCGACACCAGTTGGAGAAGAGTGATTAGCTGCATGCTTCTAGCGCTTTATTCCTGGGATGACAACCAACCTGGTACGTAATGACAACGAGAAAATTCCCCGTCCAAGTTAAAAATCGAACCCCCATCCTTTAACCCATAGCCATACATTATATTGACTGAGCTACACCAGCTCACACAGAAATAAATAATCCAAAAATTGAATATGACAAATGCATTATTGTCAACTATGTGATGCACTTAAAATTCTGAAATATTCCAAGGGGGATGAGAATTATAACTTAGGAGAAACCCAAAAACATATGCTTACTTATTTCAGTGAAAAATGTGGTTCATACATCCGATCCTACGCAAAATGCAGTCCACTCGTACCCAAATGGGCTATTTATTTTCCAAAGTTATCATGGGAGGTACGCGTGCTCTCTCTGTATTCCATTTTGGAAACTGTTGTGTATACATGAATTCATCTACTGTGAAATTGGCAGAATAAAATGTCTGAGCTTAATACATGTCAAAACCTAAAAAGAAATGTGGATTATAGAGTTGGTCTCCTTTACAACGGCTATTTGAATGTTCGGTCCTACCAGAATTACAGTACTTCATATTCCTCTGGCCCAGCAGTAAAAGCAGGACGGGTGTCACACGACGAAATGATCGGAGGGTAAGGAAAACCAAAATATTTATTCTGCTTCGTGGTTCAAATTCATCGAAGACACGGTAACCCTTTAATTACTAAATTAACTTGAATCATATTTACATATTCAGCACGTGCCGCACAGTAAACACTCTCCTTCTAGTTACTCAATTATTATACCAACTACTGCACATATATAAAATTTATAAATTTAGGACCGAAACATGTCGGAGCGTTTTTAATGTTTTTATGTGTAAATTTGATAAATTATATATATGTGCAGTAGGTGATATAATAATTGAGTAACTCAACAACATGCACGGTGTAACAACGAAAAAACTCTCCTTCTAGGTTCTGAAAACCACTGAATTATGTACAGGAAAAAAAATCATCTTTTGTTCTGAGATGCTAAACACGTAAGTACAGTCTGTAGGCACAGTACTTCATGATTGAATATGAAAACTATGGGAGCATATAGTACGTTTCAGTCACTGATGATGTGCCCGTACTTATTAAAGTGGGGTATTACACCTTAAGCGCTTTACAAATAATTTTATTTTGAGACAAAATAGTCCACATTGTTGCAGAAAACCTCAGAAATAACAAGGAACCTACCTTTGGCCCAACCCGTCAGCACGTTTCCAAGATATGCCACCTTGTATGTTGGATCATACTCCGTGATCGTGACTGATCTTCGCTTCCATAGCTTCCCCAGGGACAATTTCAGGGATCGAAGTGTGCGTTCTCGAAAATCTTTTCCGCATATGCTGGTGGATCCTGTTGAACCTGCCACAACACCATCTTGACACAATGTCAGTGGCTGCTGTTGTTGAGTCATTGTTGCATATCCACAAGCCACTTGCACTTATGAATTTATTTCACTCTAAATTTATACTATCATCAAACTGGACATGAAGTGTTGATAGTAAGCCTTTCACAATAGAGATTACTTCAACCATTGTTATTAGACTTGCGGTGAGAAGGTAAATCATTTTCTCCATTCACTGAACTTCTGATCACATTACATCCAGAACGACCGAACGAGAAGTTATGCAAGTCGTATTGTGATGCAATAAATTACTTCGCTCAATTTAAGAACTTAAAAAGCCATAAGATAAACACTCCGAAATGTAGCACTGTCATCTCAACACATGTATTTCTGTAGCACAATTTATTTACTATTAGCGTTATGACTCTTGACAACTTGTCAGTTGCGCAAGTACTTGCTTCTACACCCCGAAGCAGGTTATTTATTTTAATTGGCACATTCTGATGCGGCTGTTATTGAATGTTCTCATGTAATTCTTCCAATAGCTCCGTCAGATAACGTTTCAAAGGAAGTTGTCACTCACCGCAGGTTTCATTATGCCTGATGCAACTCAGCTGGTTCGATAGTGACTAGGTTCATTAATGAAACACATTCCCTGAGTCAGTCATTTTCCAGTCATCTCGTTTTGCCTCGCAATAGGAAACTGTACTGTTCAACTGAGGAAAATAAAGAACTAAAACTAACAGAGAGGTCACATGTAACAGCAAGAAGGAAGTGGTTACTTAGCTGGAAGTACAACGTCACTTCCGTCTCCTGTGTCTTCAAGGAAGCCAGACATGTGTTCTCATCTTTTGATCCGCCTCTCAGAGCAGAACATATGCTAGATCTTGACTCATCATCTTTGAAGTGCTTTGACTCTGTAGACCACAAGTTCTTTAGCCTTCTATTTTAGCCAAAGAGGCGGAATGTCCACTGTGGCTGCTCTATGAACACAGGAAGCAAACTAACAGCGTGCATTTTTCATAGTTTTTTTCGCTTACACCACATTTTATTTGATCATGTTACACAGTACACCGTTTTGTAAAATTCTATGTATGGGTTCTTGAACTAATCAGCAAATAACATTCCAATGGTTCTGTAGTTGTATTGCAAGAAGAAACGAACTCTTTCGTCATATGCGCAGCAACAGATAACATTATTCAGTAATCTTATGCCTTTAATAACACTGGAACTCCATCCATTCCGACGACTCCCGCAGTTCCTTGGACGAGATAGGTGGCGCAATTCATCTGTAATGTAAAACAAACCTTGTTAATAACTCCACAGTATGAAACAGCGTCATATTTTAAGGTCTGCACTCCCATTTCGTCCCTTATAACCGAAAAATGACGAGACTGTTTCCCTTAATATTCCGCTGAATTATTTCCGTTTCATTCTTTACCATCAATGGTCAAGCATTTTCCTATTCCACCTAACATGGCAGGCAATACGACTGACAGTTAATAAGGGGGTAAATAAAAGTGCACCCTTACTTCTTATATGTCTTAATCTGTTTGTGTTTTCATTACTAGAAATAACCTCGACATATTTTTACGTGCATGGCGCCCTAGAGTGGTCTTTTTGTGAATTAGACATTTACAAGCAACGAAAGAAACAAAGGGGATAAACTGCCTTTAAGCAACAAAACACGTTACTGTCACCGAGTGATCGGACACAAGAACGGTTTTACAAATACCGCGATAGGCTTGTACACGATCGACGACGTGAGGAGGTTAGATGTAGAATTAAAGAATATGAAGTAACCTGTGTCAATAATGCCCAATGAGAAAAGAGCTTCTTATTTTCTTTAAGAATATTTTTGAGAGAACAGCTGACGTTCGCTGTTTGGACAAGGATAATCCGAGAGTTTAGGTAGGAAAAGGATGTGTTTTTTTAAACAGCTACTTTTTTTTTCATTTCAAAGGCCTAAAACGAGAAAGGAAAAGTAATAGCTCTGCTGAACAGTTTCGTATAGCCGTCATAAGAACAGTTCCATAGTTTCAGTCTATGTCTTTTGTTATTACACACTTGTGATCATTTAAGTTCAAACTGTCTTGTTTTGTTACTGTTCAAAAAGTCTGTGGTTTGTCCAACTGCAGATTTCCAAAGAGCTCTTCTTGCCAATCATTATTTTTTTTTTTTAGGAATGTAACCCCAGCGGTTGGCGGTAGACTGCTGTAATATTACCCTATATGGTACGATCAGAATTTCCCCATTTAAGTGCATATTCACACATTTACCCACAAAAGTATTATTTTCTAATTTATGTTCCTCTTAACGATGTATATACGAACCAAGGTTAGAAAGACTGATTTTTCGAAACAACGATTTCGTTGCAGTCAAAGGTCACTCCGATTTAAACGGAAGAGCGACCGACTCTTTCGCCTTAGTCACAAACCATTCGACATTACAGACGCTCTAAATCAATTTCTTTCCGCTTTTATAAGTTTCAACTAACACTTCCAAATAATAAATAGCGTTATGAAACGGGCGTTAATGAATAAAACGCGATTTTTTTTCCCATGGCACAACTACCCCTGGGGGGTAGAGGCTTCATGATCACACTCGGACACATCACACTCGGTAGGACTCTTCTGGACGAGTGACCAGCCCGAAGCAGAGAACTCTGACGACACATAAAGATCACAAGAGACAGACAGACATCCCTTCACCCAGCGGAATTCAAACGCACAGTCCCAGCAAGCGAAAGGCCACAGTCCCATACCTTAAACCCCGCGGCCAATGGGATCGGCAAAACACACATTTACTACCCACAAACTGAGATTTAAAATTATCAGTGACGCAGCTACCTTTCAGCTGAGCAACAACTGCTATTTGAATATAGTTATTCAAGGATATGGTCGAAGTTCGGAAATAAATAGATTCCCTACACAACTTGTGCTCTTACATAATTGTAAATCTATGTTTTTCTATGGTGGAATATTATTACTCAACAATCTGTGATGTTTTACGCACTCTAACTTCTTAACATTCTACAAATCAATGGACAGAAGATCCCAGCATTCGAATTACGGTCAAGGAATTTATTTTCATCACGAAACGCAAGCACGTTCTGCAACTGGCCATTGTTTTTTAGCTGGGTCCTTCTTTTCTTGCTGCTGTGACTAACAACAAGTCACCATATATTCGACGTTCCTCTCGGAGCTGCTTCGAAGAAAAGCGAAAAACGTGATTACACATGAGGCAGTAGCATCGAAATCTATTGAATTTTGTGAGATGAACGGCGTCACGTAAAATCACCAATGTACTGATTTTGTCTTTTGAATGTTTACAGTTATAGACCAAATCCATATCTGAATACAGATATTGCAGCAACCAGTGTCTTAAGCATGTATTAGAAACTAACAGATTCAGAATGGCGCACTGTCACAAAATCTGATGCACACTAAGTCATGAGAACTGGGTCATCTTCAATATCATACGGCACTTCAGCGTTCTTTGGGCTAGAAATAAACACAGTAAATTAAGCATGCCTACACGCTCATGTCTCCTAAGAGATATAAAGAAATACGAGACGCGAGTACACTGAATAACACAGAGCTTCATGATTTGCACCTCTCACCTAAAATTATTAAAATTAGTAGACCGCGAAGAAAGAAACGGACTGGGCTGGGCGGGACATGTGGCTGTTGTCGGGAAGAGAAAAATGCATTCAGGTTTTTGGTGGGTACACCTGAAGGAAAGAGACTACATGGTAGACCCAGGTACAGGTGGGAGGATCAGAACTCATGGGCTTCATTAATCTGTTTCGATAAAGGGACCAGTGGAGAGCTCTTGTAAACACGGTAACGCGTCTTCTGTATCTAAGGAAAGATTAACTGAGAGAATTATGTGATAAACAGTTCTTACTGAAGCCTTATGCAGTAAAGTATACAGAAATTCACTTCGATGTCATTTCTTAAAAAAAAAGTCGAAACCTAAGCCTGATTAGTCAAAAACAAACTTCATGGATTACGGTCCTCTTTGAGGGACTTGTCAGAAAATTTCATTAAATTGCGCACCTAATTCGAAGACCCATGTTTTGTTTCTGAATATTTCAGGTTTTCAGAATGCAAGAACACCGCTACCCCTCCTTTCACCACTCCCCTATCAACTGTGAAACAACCCCTTGTTGCCGTTTTGTGACTGCGTATCCATTTAAAAGCAAGTAATGCTCTACAAAAACCTTTCGATTTCTTCAATATTTCTCGTGGATCGGAATTCACCGACCTTCTCTAAATTACTCCTAGATTCTGAACCTCTTTAACTCAATATACATACATAGTTCTCTAAAAGAGTAGCTGTTCAACCACTGCAAGCAGACTGATTGCCAAAAAATTCTCGAAAACTCAACACAAACTTTTGGCCTCGCAGCTGGCAGATACACTGAAATTTTTCACAAGTATTTTAATAACTACGCCTAAAATTCCAGACGTGTCTTCATTTCAATTAGATTCAATTTACTGTTCATTATACCATTTAAACAAACATTCCACACAGATTTATAAAGTATAGGAACCACCAACAAATGCAGTTCAATTTTATGACGTACTGTTATTTTTAATATGTTTAGCAACATGTTTCGGCCAGTAATCAGCCCATCTTCGTGGTGATAATAAAAGAATGCAATTATAGTTAATTCTTGTATCATCACACTGAAGATGGCCGGATTGCTGGCCAACACAGGCTGGTGAATATGTCACAAATAATAATACATCATAAAATTAAAGTTAATTTGCTTTTTATTTACCAACATATGCACAATTTTGTAAAATATAATGTAAAACCTCAAGTGGTTAAAACATTAAAATTACATTAAGGGCTCCAACATGTTTCGGTTTTTTCTTTAAACCATCATCAGGGAGCTACTTTTCCCACTAAAGTTACTTATATGCTGTACTGTTATGTTATATTGCGATGGCGTGATGGCAGCATGTCGTGTCTATGTGAGATGTTTTCGGATATAATTGGTACTGCTGCTGGTCCTTCTTGTGTCTTTCAGTGACTGCGAGTCAAGTAGCTCCCTGATGATGGTTTAAAAAAACCGAAACATGTCGGAGCCCTTAATGTAATTTTAATGTTTTAACCACTTGAGGTTTTACATTATATTTTAGAAAATTGTGCATATGTTGGTAAATAAGAAGCAAGTCTGACACACTATGCACGGTGAAAAGTTAAAAAATAAAGTTAATTTGTTGGTTGTTTTTACATTTTAAAATTATAATTAATTCTCGGAATATGGAACATATTAAAGGAAATCCGTATAGAGTTTAGGAAACAACTAATACAAAAACTCATGTTCCTTTCCTTTTCCTTAGTTCCTTCCGAAAATCTGATCAAAATATAAAGATACATTCTGGATGCATCCATCAAAGAACTTGTTCCAGTGATGGGCTCTTTTAAACAGGGCAAATAAACTTTATGTGTCCAGAAGAGACACAGAATCTCTTGACAAGTCAAGAGATTATGCACATCAGCTTCTCACAAAACAATTTGCTCAGTGATACTCATTTAGGCCTATATTTTCTATCACCGAATCTTTATTTTCTAAACGATACTTCTTAAAGTCGCGAGCACTAATAGGGTAGTCAATATATTAACTACATTACAGACTGGACAACCAAAGAGTTCTTGCTCGATTCCCAGCATGGACAAGAGACGGTTACTTATTACAAAACGTCCAGACTTTATATAAACTCACTCAATCTCCCTTTCAATGGGTAGTGGGTCTCATCCCGGCGGCTATAGTAACAGAACGCGGAGCCAAAGCTCACTTCAATATGGTACTTAGTTTTACCTCCACTCCCCCTTACACCTTAATGGCAGGAACAAGAACATTTTGACTCTACCTCTCCTTTACATCATCAAAAATATGTCACACGGATTTCAGCTCGTGAACTGCTTTCAAGATCGACCTTCACAATATTCAGTAGTTATTTGTGGGCCCACATATAGCTGCCCTCCTCCACGAACCCAAATCTGCAGCCACATCCACAAACTGAAAAGTGATCAGATGATACCCTTGAATAATCACACCGCAAGAAGAAGTGATTGGAAATTCGCAAGGTCGATTGAAAAAGACGCTGCAAATTTTAATAACCTGGTGGACTTGGGAACACAGCGGACATAAATTGTGCTCCGTATCTGACAGCTGCAGACACTCCCCGACTGACGCAATTCCAATCCACGTGACTTTTCAATGACCTTAGTTTAAACAAGACAGCCAATCTGCGTATAACCACCGTTGCCGTGGAAAGCAGTAAATAATAAATATTCAGATTGCGTGTTTGTAGCCTTAGGTAACCAGCATGCAATGCCAGTGTGTTATACTGCTATCTGTGGCCTGTTCGGCTGTACAATACATTTCCACATTATCTCATAAACGGCAAGATATTCGGAAAAAAAAGGTCGCTGAACATATAATGTGTGCTGTGATGTTCTCTACGACTTTGTATGAAACAGTTTTCATTATCAGAATAGCTAAGCGAGATATGATCAAAAGTGTATATTGGTCTTCATGTAAAGTGCCCGTTATATCTGTTCAACTTTTAATAAAAATTTAACTTTCTCAAAAGATTTTTTAAATATACTCATAGAGCAAATTTCATGAAAATCCATTCAATGGGAGTCGAGTTATTCCATGAGGACAGAAGGACGGACGGACAGACATGACGAAGCTAATAATCGCTTTTCTCAGTTCTGTGAAGGCACCTGAATGGTACAAAAAAAGAAATAACAACATTTTTGGAAAGCTTGTCTACTCTTTCCTTGTGGGAAGGAAAGTGCAATAATATGAACTTTGTGTCTGAATATTGCTGGGCGATAAAACAGACGACGGGGTGGTCATGCTGCTGGCTATCAGGTTCCAGAATGTTGGAGTGCAGATTTCAGCTGAATTGCCTTGTGTATGTGTGTGTGTGTGTGTGTGTGTGCATATATATACATGTATTTATTTATTTATATTTGACCATACATAACTCGTATACTCAAGTCCGACTTGCGCGGGACCTTCTGGAACGTTAACTACTGTTTTAAGTCAGGGAGGGTCACTAGGCCCTTCTAATCTCGAACTTAACCACGCAGATATTTCTGTGTATCAACTCCGTTCAAATTCAAAGAAGCCACAAACACCTCTTTTCCTGCACCCTTCGCACCCTTCGCGAAGCATCCTGCAACTCTCATACAATACTGGCGACATTCAAACTGGAAATTAAAATTAAGCACAATATAAACATAAATATTAACGAGTTAAAACGCGTTACTTTCTCGATTGGGCTTAAATCCTTTAAAATTACGAAAAACTATTGTTTGAAAATTTTACATTTCGGTGTAAAATGTGTCAATCAATATTAAATATGATAAATTTTAAATTCAAATCTCATACACAGAAGATCCAAAAATTGCCGATCAGTGTAACAGAGTTCCATACGCGATTCGTCAAATTACTGAGTCCTGTTATTCGGCACTCGAACAGCTGATATGATTTTAAAATAAAACGGTTCGAAGTTCCGCGGTTCATATCAGATCTGTGCCCTATGCTGGGTCTCCAGTAACGTATGGCACTACAGCTGCAGCACAAGTTTTCTCGGCGTTGTTCCTTCACACTGAACGTGACCAATTTGACCGGTCTTACGCAACAACTCTTCTTGTTACGACAATGATCCCACACCAGTGACGGGCACAACAAGACGTCTAGCTGTTTAAAGCAAGTAAATAGAAAGTTTTTTAACCTTTTGGCGCCGGAATTATATTTTTTAATTTTAGCACACCCTGTATATAAAATGTGAATAACACAGGAACCAAATACGTTAGAATTATGAAACAAACTGCATTTTGAAGAGAAAAAAACAGAGAGTATACACCATGTTTAAAATATTCGTACTTATATTTGTTGAATAATTATATAAAATGCAACTTTGGAGGTTAGCGGTGCGGTACCTCAACTATAGTTGACGTTAGGCGTCTAAAGGTTAATTCATGATTTCAAACTTTCGCCGTGTTCTGAATGTTGTATGCATATCTAGCCACCTACGTATGAAGATGGAACATAGTGTTCCGAAACGTCGGCATATAAAACTCAGACGCCGGGGAATTACCCAGAAAAAGCATACATCTTTCTCAGTTCCATCAATTTTTTTCGGTTCTTATCCAGCTTGGCATTCAAAATCTTCTGTAACAACCTACAATCCTCCAGTCTAATCACGTGGCTCAGCCACTCCAATCTTCCGGTTTTCATCTCTGATATAATATAAATTTTGTATATAGTCTAACTTATCTATCAAACGTTGTCGGCAAGTCTCCACACATTCCTTACCTTCGCACTGAAAGAATGAGCCCCTGGCTGCTTCACTCTCAGTGAAACTATGCCTGCCGCTCATTGGACAGAAAATAACAACGTTAAACACTTGAGCGTACAAAGGACAAATAATATACATGTTGCGGCTAGTACGACAGTTGTTGATCATGCAGACACAGAAACATTTCTAACACTCTGAAGAAGGAAGCAGAACGTCCCTCAGAAACATCGGTGTATACCCACAGTTTACAAGGTGTCGAAACTCAAGAGGACTGTAATTTAATAACAGCACATCTAGTTAATTTATCAGAGTTATTTCTGTTTTTCAACTCACACACTCATAAACGGAGGCAGAATCCACAGGCCAATTCCTTTAGCGCCCATATTTCGGTCGGCCATTGTTACCTGTGTCATGCATGCATATACCACTCTCTTTCTGTGTATGATGGGTCTATTAAGAAGAGTGGATCAAAAATATTTAACCAATTGGTTCCTAAAATTACAATCACGTAACGCCAAATATTTTGCTTGATTTCTTGCACAGAAACTTCAATTCTTCAGTGATATCGGGTTGCTATATTTGTGGTTTTGTGTTGCAACCCCACAGTAGAGACACGAAATCCTTCCATATATATATATATATATATATATATATATATATCTTCGGGCTTATATAAAGAAAGGAAGAGTCACTTCACTTTTAAACTTTTTCCGTCATTCATTGTTTAAAAACATTCAAATCTGCTGTTTTTTTCCCCTCTAAAATGGAACTCTCTTCTTCCTCAGGTAAAGTCATTGCGCATAACCTACTCAGCTGGGCCGTTTAGATAGTGCTATCAGTCTCTGGGTCCAAGGATCGATTTCTTCCATTAGTGAACAAGTTGCTAAATTTTACAAAGCCCATGAATAAGGAGTGCAAATAGCTCTAGTCGAATAAGAACAAGATGGTCCTCTAATGAAACAGAACACAATTGTGACACTTGTCGGCTACTGCGACGTGTAATGAAAAGAGTTTTTGAAAAAATCACCATGTTTCACAAAACAATATCAATTCAGCTAATTTGCCATAATATAAACTGTCAAACGGGATACAAATAAAAACTACACAGCATTCATCTTAGGTCCCTCAGGCCCTCTGATTGTAGCGTGCGAAAATCTGTGCACTAGGTCAACTTCTGTTTGTACTGGACTATACGTGCTCTTTTAGAATGTGTTACAGATGACGTCAGTCACACACACAATGTGAGAAATAAGAAACAATAAGAAGAAGAGAAAGCACTAAACAGAAAAGAACAAGGGAAATTGATCTAAACGAAACTCATGAATGTGTGTCACCTTCGTGGCGGACCATTGTTGAAGAAGAGAACGAAACAAAGCAGACATTCTGCAAATATTACTCTGCGATTTTCAAACTAAAAACGTTCATGGTTAAGTAAGAACGCTTATATGTTTCATCTAAGAGACGGAGAGTTCTAAGGCACAGACCGTACTCTTTCTGACAATGCACTGACATAGGTCTACTCGTTCAAAAAAAAAATGGCAACTTCAAAACAAGTTGCAAAGGTGATGCAATATATCCATACAATTCTTTGTTATCATTCGTCTGACAGGTGGTCGGTATAGGGTACTTGGTTTTAGCCACTCGCTACAAGTTGGAAGGTTCGGAGTTCAAAACCCAGTTGGGAAGAGAATTTCCGCGCCGGTCCAGACCGGTAAGGAGCTTCCTGGGGGAAAGCGGCCGAACCCTGGTATTCACCATCCACCCGTTCTGGCGCCGAGGTTGCCAATGGGTTGGATCTATACATCCCTCTCACCTCTGTGCCTGCACAGACATGAAGGGGTGGCCTTTGTCTTCACCTCCTTCTGATCGGAAGCTTAAAGTTATACCGTCAAGTCAAGAGAAATAACGTAACATCAGGTGTTAAAAGAAACAAGATGGTTCTAGCCTCAATTGAGGTACTTGAATCATGGAGTATGGAACTGGCAAAAAAGGTAAAACTGTCCATGTGCACGCCTTGAAGCTAAATGGGTGAATGGAGGTTCAGTTCCAGTCACTCTTCATATCGGAACTAAGTGGAGATGAGTGGTTAGCCACATTCCCCGGCTACTTTACCTATTGAGCAGCAGGTTGGGAGTGACCTAGAGCCCTCCTTACCTCTTCGTCAAGAGATAAATCCATTCCCCCTCCCAGGATCGGAACCCCAGATCATCCACTCCGTAGGAAAGTTACGATAGTAACTAGGCTGCCCCAGTTCTTGAGGAATGTTATACAAATTACTAACGAACTGATGGATGTACTGAATGTTCTGAACAAGACAAATACCGTGAAACAGTTAAGGCTTCTCTTAGACAGCAAACCTAACATGAAAATCACAATTAGCACAATTAATATGCATGAAATTGAAGCAGAAATAGGCATCATGACTTCCATCGTGACAGTAAAACGTTCTTCACGCAGAACACAGGTGATGACGGTTACATCAAACAGGACGTGTACAATGTATGGTAGAGATAAGCAAGGCAAAAAAAAAATATTTAATTGCAAAATATGAAAACAAGAAAGTACTTGGAAGACTTCGCCGACATGTGAAGATCGAGCAGTCAGGTAACCGAAAACATCCTCTCTTATTCAAAGGGAAATTCAGGTTTAAACCAGTTGACACTTGCTTGAGTCAACTTCAGGCCTTGTTTCTCACTTCGGTACGCTTGCTCTCATTTCGAAAAATTTAGTAAATTCTGTAAGTAATGTAGAAATTTACAACTTAAATTAATATACACTTTACTAAACGATAAATTGAATTTGGCCACTACGTGAAGGAGAGAGTGAGATCTCGTCTAATATATTCAAGTAGCTCAGGGCAGAGTTCGTTCATGTGACCTTGGCAATGAAACTTGCAGTTTCATAAAAGACGAGTAATTTCTTGAACAGATGAGTGACTCTGTACTTCTCAAGGCCTCTGTTCCATGTAATTAGTGACAAGAGGTGAAGTAAACTTGGCGTTCCGCACGCCACATATTTGGTGATCCCAACGTAGCACCACAAGTACAGTCAGACAACTTTACTACCAAAGCCAGTATATTTTATCCTTTGCAGTACCGGAATGAACATTCAGAGTAACATTATGTGCTTTTGCACGGACTTCGAACAAACAGCGATTATTTGTATACCCGAGACGGAGAGTGATTACCGAGAGGCGCGACAAGTTTTAAATATAATTCGGTTTTTCTTAGACTTTATTGAAGGGAACCTTCCGAAAAGGTGACAAATGGATAGAGAAAAAGTAATGTCACTGAGATTTTTTAGTCTATTTACAACATACACTAACTTATAACGAAATGCACGTCGCTTCTCTCAGTTCAGCACTTTTACAGCTGATAATGCATTATCTTAACGTAAAGAATAAAGGTAAAGTTTACCCTACAACAAGTCATGAAGCCCCATAGGGGGAGTAGAGATATAGGTCTCCTCTTCATTTAAATTCGGCGTTGGATGGGGACTGGTAGTCAGGGAAAGAGACCCAGTATCCGTTGTACAATAAGGTAGAGTGGGCCCCAAGGCCAGTCTGGACGGGTGCGGAAAATCTCGGCTCCACCGACATTCCATCCCTGGACCCTCCAGCCCGTAGCAAGTCGCTACACCGACTGAGCTATCCCAGCCCATATTATCTCAACGTAGCTTCTGGTACAGTTACGGTCATAAATTTGAACCCTCGAAAGCTTTCCAGCCGTCAAGTTTAAGTCTCTTATTTCATGGGTTGCGCTTTGCCTTGCCCATTGTTGCGAAAATGTTCATTCTTATCTTTAGTCTTATGCTTTCTCCCTACATGAGGGTTAACGCACATTAGGCCTATACCACACGGTAGTCGGCATGCGCATTGCGGTGCTTAAATTAGCGCTGTTATCAGTGTCGTCAGCGCTAATGCATTTCACATGTGTTTGGTAAATACATTATGCTTAAACACGTCGCTGTTTGTGATTATCATGTACTTAAAAATTTCAGAATTCATGAGTTAAAATTAGCTCTGAAATTATTAGTAATACAAATATTTTCCGGCTAGTATGAAACTACATTTGAACCTTTTAAAAAAATCCGTTTAAAAATATATGTCGTATTTTTGAACGGTTCTAATGTATTGTTAAAATAGAGAATAATTACGTCAAACATAACTCAAGAGATAATTTCAACCACAGAAAGTTTAAATCTTAAATAATGCACTAATTTTTAGTAACAAAACATTTTAGTAGAATAGAGAGTATAATGATAAATTTTGTTAAACACGTGTGAATTGCATTAGCACAGAAGTACTGATGATGAAGATAACAGATATGTCTAGTAATGCGTGACCTAATGTGTATTAAAGGATAGTGTGTGTTATATTAAATTTGTTTGAAGAAGAGAAGTGCCTGCGTAGGCCGCCAGGTTGTTTAATGTATCCGATTTAAAAACATTTGAAGGCTGACATTCAATCGAATTTTGTATAATCATTCAGCCCCTTGCTCACAGCGAGCAGAGTTCATGTCCATTGCAAACACCAGTCACATAATGATCAGTAAGATAATAAATGACAGATGTTATGAGCATCACACGAAGCACATAAACACAGTGCCCAAGGAATGCAAGGTTCCTTGATGTTACATCAAGCGATACATACGTAGTTACCTCTGGACTAAGCTGTTAACTTAATCTGCTTCCTCAGAGCGAAGATATTTTTAAAGCTAAGAAGAGTCATGATAGGCAGAACTATTTGTTCCTACTTTTTAAGAGTCATTCAGACATTGAACGTTCTTAAGTAACATATTTTGTCCACCATTTGTGTCACAAGTCACTACAGAAAGGGGAAAAAAAATATTTCGAAAATTTTTCTTTCTGATTTACGACGTCTTATAGTCTTGAAGGTGGTTACAAATATTCCGGAGAGACCTTCTGCCTCCATCTTAAGGTCCCGCCAAAACACGAGTAATCACATAATACAAGGTTTCATAAAACAGACGACCAAAGTCTATATGTTCACATTAGTCTCAAGAACTGTGAACGAGACAACAAAGAAGTCAATATTTAATAACATCCCAAGCTGAATGTTTTTTTTAAATAAGCACAGGGGCCTTGCAGACGAGGGCTGAGATTTTTTTAGCCTACTGGACATCCGGGGTCACGGATCAAAATCCCTGGTCACGGATGGCTCTATACATATTTCTTATTTCTTGTGAGTGCGTACACAAATCGAAAGTGAGTTGTCCTCACTGAAGATATTTCACCGTGTGACTACTACTACTACTACTACTATCACTACTACTACCACCACTACTAATACAACAACAACAACTACTACTACTATTACTACTAATACTAATATTAATATTACTTATACTTTTCGTATCTTATTACTATTGTTAATATTCTCCACTGTCACCACGATCCATGCAGGACCTTGGCCTCCTTCAGGATCAGTTTCCAGGCACCTCTATGCCTACCTACTTTTCGCCAGTCTCTTAACACCCACTTTCTTTATATAATTTTCAAAATCGCCCAAACACCTCTCTCTTGGCTTTCCGACGGACGTTGGAAAGCCAAGAGATGTACGGTGCAGATGTTGCCGTGCACGGCAACATCTGCACCGCACACACGACCTACGCAGCGGCTCTCAAGATCACCACCCATCCAAAAACTCGGTGCAGAAAACAATATGCTGCAACTCAACATCTAATGCTCCTGATGATGGGCGTATGTACCCGAAACATGTAGAGCTAAGAATACATCAGCAAAATTACCTAGTTGCATGAAGTTGGACTTTCACTTTATTTCATGATAAAGAAGCATGGTCAAACAACCCTCAAGTTTCCTTAGGTTTAATGGTTTGTCTTACTAATGATTAGTACATTCTTGTTAATAATAGCAGTCTGAATCTTAGATGTTTCTTACAAAACTAGCTGGACCCTTAAATTTCCCCTTGAAGTCGTTCTTAAGAAGTTTGTATTCATTCAGTGAGCCAAGAAATTCCCCGCCTACATTTTCCAGCGTGCTCTTCCTTTGGATTATACGACCAATACGAGATTCGAACATCAACCATGTTCTCTACTCATCCCTTACATGCTTTATTTGATAACTCTCTACTTGATGAACTTCCATGATTGCGAGAAAAAGGCATAAATTGAATTTACAAACTATAAAAATCAGTCAGAAGACAAATCAATCAATGACATCGATGTATTTTTATTAATTAAAAAATTTGCCTATCACTTACAGCCTGAACTTTGCTGATGAACAACGTTTAACTCTGTTGATTCGAACCACGATTAAGTAAATTTCAAAGAACGAAATCGGCGTATATCTGTTTATTTTCAGATGGCGTAAGTAAAACTACATTCACAGGCCTACATTTGCGCCATTATTACATTACAGTTGCAAGTCATGTTACTTTACGTAACATGAGCTCCAAACCAAGAATTAAATAAAATTGTAATTAAGTATGCTCAGGCTTCTGGATCGCCACAACGTTAAGTGACGGCGGTGTGTTGGTGTTGCGCATTTCTTTCAAACTGTCGTACTCCGAGCTGCAAGTACTTGCGCAACACGCCACTCCATATCACGTGTCACTTTAATTGTGGAAGTATCTGTTTATAACTCCTGACATGCAGCGACTACCTTACAGGACGTTCTTCACGATTACGTCTTGCCACATCTGCTCCAGTCCATTACACGTGACGTCAGCCGTCGACACCGACACCACGAAACAAAGACCTTCAGAAGTTGTTACAATACAATCTTTTCACAACATTTGCGTCTTCTATAGGAATCTAAGTTTATTAAAATATTATGTAATTCCAACAACAATTTTAATATTAGGCCCCCTACGTACGTCTATGTCTCCGAAGTGGCTTCTTCACATGTTTTTCCAATTACTCGCAAAATATTGTAAGCTTTTCTTATCGCCTTGATATAAGCTGTATCTTCCGCCAACACAGTCCTCCGTAATTTCATTTCTATTATTTTGTCATCATGATCCTCATCTTTGACCTTTCTCAATCCTGTCCCCTCCTTTCTCTTAGTTTCAAAACTACCCTCCAACTCTGTTCTTTAAGGAAAACACGGGTTCTTCCCTTAGACTGAAAACTCACACTCGCTTAAGGACAGTAGAATCGTGGTGCTGTACATCTGTACGTGTGCTTTTAGCTACACTATCGGAGATGTTGATTGGTTTATAGTCTATTTGGAAACAGCGTGGGAATAACCGTAGGTGCAAGATTCAAACCTTCATCAGACGCACTCTGAACTAAAACACCTGCACAGGAATGCTTGGTTACAGCTGCTGACATTCTCAAAACACCTACACATATTGTCACATAGGGTGGAGACGTAATATTCAGACGTAATTAGCAAATCCGGGAAATTGAAAACGTACAGTATGTTATCTAGCATAGAGAAAAGCCAGCATTTTTCTAGCAACTTACATGGAAAAATCAGAAAAATAAGTAGGAAAGCCGGAAATTGCACACAATGAAAGCAACACAAGTTAAAAGACTTTATATCATAACATACGTAATGTTCCAAGAAGTACTTACTAACTGTAACACAAAACAACCATTCCAGTTGGAGTCTAAGAATTAGATGTGACAATATAGCTACGTAGCCAACTGATAACGTGTACCGTACACATATTTCGTATAACAGCTTACAAAAGTGTCATCACAATACAATGATGAACGAGTTCCATACAGTAATTACAAATATTATTTTTCTCCCGTTGAAGCATAGCATATAACTCGTTTGTTTCGTGTGCTACTATTGAATTACGTAATGTTATAGTCGAACACGAAGCGCAGTTTTCCTCATGGGTTAGTGTGCTGAGCCTATGAACAGATGGCGAGTGAACTGAGTCAGTTGTTTATTGACTAGAAATATATAGACAGCTTATATGCAAAGTAGTAGTAGCAGTGGTAGTAGTAGTAGTAGTAGTAGTAGTAGTAGTAGTAGTAGTGGTGGTGGTGGTAGCAGTAGTAGTAGTAGTAGTAGTAGTAGTAGTAGTAGTGGTGGTGGTGGTAGCAGTAGTAGTAGTAATAGTAGTAGTAGTGCTGGTGGTGGTAGTAGTAGTAGTAGTGGTGGTGGTGGTGGCAGTAGTAGTAG
>Ga0123352_10003535_pt1 | contig 22620 bp, 10 predicted proteins | sample TergutLab28metaG_FD_89700 | JGI IMG/M metagenome (GOLD analysis project Ga0123352, IMG submission 89700) | Labiotermes labralis P1 segment gut microbial communities from Petit-Saut dam, French Guiana - Lab288 P1 | ecosystem: Host-associated > Arthropoda: Insects > Digestive system > Gut ...
AACAACCGAAACGTGTTGGAGACCTATGAATGTTTTTAAAGTGTTTTAACCAAGTGAGGTTTTATAATATTTTAAATACAAAGTGCATTTGTTGGTGTTTTAAGTGAATATATAAAGACAGGCAATGTTCGTTTAAACGGAACACTGATCAGGTGCGTTCGTGTTACCATTGTTGCAGTGGAAATGCAGTAAGTATTACATAGTCTGAGTGCGTGTTTGTAGACTTCGGCATCCGGCAAGCAATGCGCGTGCGCCATATTGTCATCTGTGGCCTGCTCAGTTGTACAATATTCTTCCACATTATCTCATATACAGCAAAACTTAAAGTTTTTAAAGATAAAATGTGTGTTTTGAATTTTGTCTGAAGTATTTCTCATTCTAAGGAGAAGTGAGAGAGATTTGAACAAGAATGTATATTGGTCTTCTATTAAGTTACCCATTATTCTTTTTAGATTTTAATGAAACTTGAGTTTTCTCGACTATTTCCAACAAATACTCAAATATCAAATTTCACGAATATCCTTCCAGTGGGAGGCGAGTTGTTCCATACGGACGGATGGACAGAGAGACACGATGAAGCTAATAGTCACTTTTCGCAATTTTGCGAACGCGCCTAAAATCCACTCATTGTCGGAAAAATATTTATATGTACTTCTTTCTTCGTTTTTATGTGAACTGACTCTTGCAATGTGCCCAGGTACTGTATACACAAACTGCATAACGGCTGTACAATACTGTAAGGCAATACCTTAAGAAAATGACTTAGTCGGGTTCTTGATACTGTTAAATATGTTCACACATGGACATCTAGATGTATAATATTATTACTTCTGAAGCCATCCCTTCGCGCTGATTCCTGAGCTCTTTAGCGGAGACTTGTATGAGTGATTGGTCGCCTATTTCCGCGTCCCACACAGTAAAGAACCTGAGTTTTCAATCAAATTTTCTCTCCGACAAATTGCTTTCACAAAAGCTAGGCAGACAAAGTGCAAGTACCTTTGTGTCCGTTCCTCCCCCGAATATCGAAAGAGCATCGCTTCATTTGAAGATTCCCACATTTCGCCCGTTTGTCCTCACAAGAGCCCCAGAGTAGAGGAGGACGTACAGCACAGCGGAAGAAGGATAAAGAAAGAAAAAACCGAATACTAGGAGAAAAACATGAGAAAAGCATGTCGTCGTATCGCTTTGCCCACCACAAATCTCAGAAGGATTATTCTAGTTTCGAACCCGGGCCTCCGACAAAGAACAAAGACAATTAATTATATATATATATATATATATATATATATGTGTGTGTGTGTGTGTGTGTACAATAAGTAAATAAAAATGCAAAGGAAGGTAAATTAAATCCTGAAATAAATTACACAATTACACAAACACAGAAAGCAACAGATCCTTACAGTCAATATGGCGGAATAAAAGAAAAACAAGAAACCGAAAAACAAACATATATGAGAATCCTTATTAAGGGCACTTTAACATGTAAAACAATGGTATGGCGTGTGCCAGCTAAAGAGACAAATCAGCTAATGAATACTGAAATGCATTCCGAGGTACTCGTATATTGGCTGACGTATCTAGGATGGACGAAGTTACGAGCGACACCGTGAAGAAAAGCCAGAAATAATAAAATCGAAAGGGCTGTGCTGGCACAGACTGGCGCAGTGAGGGACAAACCGCTAAAAACATTAGAGCAGTGGGTACCTGCATTAAAAGAAAAGAGACGACTCCCAAGGAAAATCAGGCTTTAAATAGAAGTGGCAACGAGGTAGTGTAGTGGATGGATAGGAAGGAATGGACTAAACATAGGGGAATGCTTTGATTAGCTTACCGTAAGTGGCAGTGTTTTTTTGTTCATAATTTTTCATTGCCGTTATTTGCATCTATATTTATATACATATTATTCAGTTCCACTTGTAACATAGTGTAAAAATTTATTCAAATTGCTTACAGGGACAATTTTGTAATTTATCCTTGTACCCAGTCTATGTACTTTCTGTACAATAATTTTTTTAAGGAATGGAGTTTGGGCAAAGAAAGGCGGGTTAATAACGCTTATAGCCTCGTTTTTGCCAGCAACACGACACGAACTCAAACATACCAAAGACATGGAAATCTCGTCAGATGATTACAGAACTTTCTGTCATCCAATCGGCATTCAATTAATTTTCGGAAAGGTTTCCTTAATATGTAAGACTTCTTGTCCACTGTCCTGAAAAGACAGACACTGCATTCTGGTACAATTATTAATTCAAAACTCTCAGACCTATGCTCGAGAAGAAGGAAGGCATTATCACCAGCATCACACTTCCAAAAAAAAACTTGACATAATTAGAGTGGGACTTCTGGGCGAAATCAAAGTTATTTCTACACACAGTAGTTAGAGGTCTCTCGTAATGACTTATTCGAGGACAGACTCAAACGTTATGAAGCCAAACGCATAACCTGAGTTGCCACGACTCTTCACTCGTTACTGATACCCATTCTCCAGAACAATTTTCACGGGTGTCATGGAAACACATGCTCTGAGTACAGGACTAAAGATTTCTGGGTGACGTAATGCTGTTTTGCTTCGTTAGTTGTTCCCAACGTAGTGCCTTGAACTTAAAAGGGCAAAGAATACAAGCTAAAGCACATACCAGATAATCAATCAAAGGTATAGTACTTTCAGTGTAAACACAAATGTTTATATACTGCACAAAAAACCTACGTGTTTCGGGTGTACAGCGTAGACATCATCATGCTGTCTAAAATAATGAAATGGTCTGAGATCTAAAAATCTTACAGATGTTATAAAAACAACACATACATACACAATGTAGGTAAGTAGCCTTCGGGATAAAAAATTGTTAGGAAGTTTGTAAAATTATGTTTTAAAAAGATTGAAACAATAATAATATACGAATAATGTTTTAAATATTAAACGTAGGATAGGCACTTCTAGTGCAGACGGCCTGTGTATAACTTATTTCTTTGTTTACAGTGGTCTCATGTTGAAACGTAGAATTTTCTTGACTAGGTTCGTATTTTAATTGGTTGTTCTCTTTGTATATTAGAACTTTAAATTATATTGGCATTTCGGTATGTTGATATATTGATACAGAATATTAAGGTGAAATAAAAAATAAATTTAAAAAATACTAAAAATCTTACCTGTGACTGAAGCAAGTCATGCGTGTGTGTGTTTTTTTAAATTTACCACTCTTACAGGGTTTTTAAAACAAAATTTGACAAACTTTTTAAAGAAATGTTATTCCCGAAGGTATCTACCTACATTATGCATGTTGTGTATTTTTATCTCACAACACCTGTAAGGTTTTGAGATCTCAAACCACTCACATGTGAATATTTCCACTCTACTCTGGCAGATACCCTGATGATGGCTATGCTCTATAGCCCAAACATGTTGCCGTTTTGTGCAGCGCATAAACAGTTCCGTTTAGATTGAAAGTACTATACCTTTGGTTGATTGTACTGAGAACGCAAAGGGGGTGAATTGCCTTAAAATAAACTACAACAAATCCCAGAGAATTTACATTCTTTGAAACACCGCTGTGAGAACCTCAAATGCCGTATGCTCTGAGTGCCTCATTGCAGAAGGAACCAAGATACCCCCTAGGCCTAAGCTGGCGGTATTGTCCCCAGCTGTGGAAGACAGCTTTGAATATGTTAATCACGCAGCCAGGGGGCAGTCGTAGGGCGGGCGTCTTAAACCCCATACAAATAAAACTAAATAAGAAATTTCTAAACCATTATGTTAAGGATGTTTTCTCTTTCCCTCTCCCACCTACAAAACTATGAATAACAAGGTTAAGGTTTTACATACTACTCCCTACGGGTACCGAAATTGGTCTCCCTCTCTACGAGAACAACACATACTGATTTGTTGGACAGGCTAAAGAGCTGAGGACGACATTAGTACCTGAGAGAGATGCAGTAATACGAGGATGAAAGAATCTGTTATTTACACAATGATGACATTCCCTCTTCGGAAAATGTAGTCTGGATGATCAAATCAAGTAGATGGATGAGAAAAAAAATCAGAAGCCTATTCGATATTTTGGTAAGACAACATGAAGGACACTGAGTATTTGGGGACTTTGGAAGTAGAAGGGAGAATACTGTTAAAATGCACATTAAAGAGGAGTGGGTGAAAATGTGAATCTCATTCCAGTGGTTGAAGTAACAGGCTCCAGTGAGCAAGGAAATTAAAACCTTCTGGAAAACCTCTTGGCCAACTGACAGACAATAGCTTCTCAAGACATACACTTCTCTATGGAACAATCTGTATCTATTTTGTGCCAGTACTAAATGTATCAGCTAATAGTAATAGTACCAGATCATAACGGAAATCTAAAACGCAAGTCCATACTACGGAGGTGGTTTAATGATTCCCCTGTAACAATGTCCGTCCAGTAAACCGGAAAGAGCTAAAACTTACTACTATGACAAGTGGAACACAGGACCGACAGTTTGAAAGGATATTCTGGATATAATGGCAATGCCACCGAGGATTTTTGTTGAAATGGAGTGCAGAGTTACTGCCATACCCGTTTAGCCAACCCCGCTCCAGCCACTTTGCTTCATAATCCGAAAGGAATATTTTGTGACCTGGCGTTTCGATCTAGCAGTCCAGTTGGGCCGCGTTTGATGCAAATGTGATGAACAATCGAACAGTCAAAGGATTGATTTAATTACTTAAATGTTTCATTTGAACAGTTGAATAATGATATCAGTTCGTCAACAAACAGACAGTTTGAAATCCACGATCAGTTCTCAATCTCACTTTTTTCGTGCGAAGCTAATAGACATTCACGAAGAGAAATCAACGTGAAGGAATTTCGCGGACATTTCATTGAGCAATTAAGCTCAATAAAAACAGATGGCGTCCTCATTTGACCTTACTGATTAGCAGCAAAATATTTACAGAAATAAAATTGGGAAGGCGTGTTCTTAAAATTCATACATTTCACAAATTTCAGACATTTAAAATTCACTACTTTTGCAGATAAGTGCCCGGCAGTTTCAAGAAGTCACCGCTTACTCTAATAATATATCTAATGCATTTAACAGTAACACAGCACATTTCTCGGCGCAATTAAAAACCGCAAAAAGAACTACCGTACTTTGTATATTCGTTAAACCTAGAAATTCCTTTGTAATGTTGTTCCATATATTTAAGTAATTAATACTAAATAGTCTTATAATTGTCTCGTTACTATTTGGTTTGTAATATAACACAAGAGGCCAATAATGATTTCTGTTTGTTTCGTTTCTAAGCCAAGCACAGCCCTCGGAGTCCCCAAGCAAAGCTTTTTACTCAGGAAGTAACCCTACATCAAATTTTTGTACAGGACATCCCGTTGTGTTATTAAACTAAGAGACAACAAAACAGTATTTTGGTTCCAGTCAACACAACACTATTGTTGTCTCTCTACATCAAATTGTTCAAAGCTGATCAATATGAATGTATGTGCGTACTGTGCTCTTATAATGCACAAGAAGAGCCATAAAACGCAATAATAATAATAATAAAGAAAACACTATAAGGACGTAAACAATCGACAGAACATTGGACCATACCACTACCGTAAGTAAAAAATGCAGTATTTTCAAATTTACATCATATATCGCTCCTCTCATTCATACATATGGGATAGATCAGCCAGTCAAGTGACCGGATACTTGCTGTAAGGTTGATATTCGATTCCAAGTCAAGATCCAGCCTCTTGTCCAAGTTGAACCGCAATCTCTTTCGCTAGGACAAAATGGGCAGAGCGAGAAGTTGACTGATAACTTTTTAATTATGTTCGGTTTATTTAACGATGATTTTAACAGCCCAGATTATATAGCACAGAACAATAAAATGATCAGTGAATAATGAACAGGTAACAGTTATCGCTTTGTAGCCTGTCACGTAAGATACACATTACACCGTAAAACGTTTCAAATAAAAGTTCTAGACCGTAGGCCTAAAAAAGAGTGGATTGCATTTCATGTAAAAATTTTTGAACGAAGAGATGTCACTGACAAAATCGATAAAGTTTGATCCGAACTTAAAGCAAAACGGAACGATACGAAGAACAATTAAAATTACCAGAAAAATTGTAGTATGGGGTGTCCGAACCAATTTCAATTTAAATCCACTACTTCCGGAAATGCAACACAGGGGAATTATCATGCTCCGATACTACGCAACTACTTTTGGTAAGGCACGCAAACAAACGTATTCAGACTACTGGCTGTTCAGATACAACACCAAGTAACATGGTAGGTGTCTACCACTGTTTCGATGGACCATGTTCCATCCACACACAGGGTGCGAGAAGTGCTAACCACCTAAGGAACTCGTGGCAACATGACACCCTGGTGTAAACCTCAAGAAACAGAAGGAGTAGTCTCAGTTAAAAGAGGGTGGTTTTATGACAGGCGAAAGACCCTCCAGTTATTTAGGGGGCACCCTACCACTTTGCAATCAGGTTTCTTGCCATGTTCAGTCCTCATTGATGGGCGTGCACAGAATGTCAAGAACGTTGTGTGTCCCTGTTCAGCTGACTGGAAATTATTCCAGGAACGAAACAATTGAATAAAGTTAACAAAATACATAAATATATATGATATAACGAATAGGGCAGGCAGGCCTACAACTCCAAGCATTCTTAACCTCGGCGCTACGGTAAGAGGTCAGCTTTAAGCCCCAGTTGTCTTACTCCGGGAAAACAACCTGCGGTATCCAGTGAATAGGTGGCTGAGTGGGCTCCGAAGCCGGTCTGGACGCCCTGGACACGAGAAAGACCTGTTATATACATAAACATCCGCGATTATTTTTCCAAAAGCACGCCAATACAAAAGCATAAATAACGCTTCGGAAATTGTTTCTGTCTTCAGGTAAGGATGTGGGGAAGCACCCTCACGTGACACACATTGTCCAGATGGACAGAACCAAGTAGGTGCCTTTAAATCTTCTTACCTGTGGACGGAAAAAGATGCAGCTGTGATTATTTTCGTACTTTTGCACTTCTGGTACACTCGATGATGGGCAAAGCCCAAAAGCCAAGTAGCTCTTCGCCGAAGGATAGACGCCTTCAGTTTTAATTTTCTATTACTTCCTCTCTTCTGCTTTATATGTTGAAGCTCATCCAATCATATCTTATTAAAGGCCGAATGAAAATCATTCTGACGACAGGGACATGTGTCCGCAAATCCTAGGAAGCAAGAGAGCTGTATAAACATGAAAACGAAAACAAAAATTATACAGAAAAGCTACTTTCTCTCGAATTCTTGTCCTCTACGACGTAAAACAGTCTCCATATATCAGAGTAACTTTACACTCTACTCTATTCAGACACCCCACGGATAGACACTTGTGTTCTGAAACGGTTCGTTTTTAGAAATGTATTATTTTACTTCCGCGATCCTGCCACTCGGTTAAGCGAGAAGCCTGTTCACATGTAATGCAAACGCTTTGCTGCTGTGCAAAGCGTAATTCAGCAATTAGCTTTCCATACGTCACACATTTCGCGCCCCTTGTACGTAGTGCCAAACAGCCATTTTCTGAAGAAAGAAATTTCTCGGAAATACGATCAGCGAACAAAGATTTCGCTGGTCTGAAAGAGTAATGGTCAGGGAAAGTCACTACAATAAAGGGCCAATGGCAATTCAGCTGAGCAGAAAGTCAGTAGTCATGTGTCGCGCTGGTGTATTTCTTTTATTAGCGTACTACAAGACCGGAGCAGCGACCTCTAGCTATTTCATGTTTGGGACGAGATTATGCAAGAAATAAGGCGAAAACAGGGCCTGATTCAGTGTCTCTTCAGTTGCTAAATTCTGGGATAATAGGAAAAGCTATTGGAGATCTAGGTAAGAATAACAGTAGTTCCCTGCAGATACCCTTGTCTTTTAAGGTATTCGTTTGCTATTACGGTTTGCCAGAAAAATCCTTCTGAAAAATTCCACATTTCTCCAACTCTACACTGAAAAAATCAATGTTCAGTTGTCATATGACACAAAAATACCAATAAATGGTGGACAGGTATAACTTTCTTTTCCCCGCGGCGGAGCAGCTCGATGCCTTATTGTTGAGGTCTCCAGATCACACACAATTAGACACACATACACACCCAGTATAACTCCTCTGCACGAATGATCAGCTCGTCGCAAAGGCTGCGCCCTACACAAGACACAACACACATAACAGACGAATATCCATGCAGATTTCCAACTCACAAACCCAGCTATCGAGCGGCTTCAGACGCATGCATTAGACCACATGGACACCGGGATCGGATCACTTTCATGAAATACGTTCATCTTTGAAAGAATTCCCTTGCAGTTTTGTACGTCTCATTGTTACTGAAATTTATTGAGTATGCATAGAGAACTGCCGTTCCTAAAATGATCACATAAACAGCATCACATAGCTGCAAGTCATATAAGGCCTTTTCCATTATATTTCGTTAAGCAGACGCTACAATTTAAACAGTTTAAAATAAAAAGGGCAAATCTTCATAAGATCTATATTTTGTTTTAGCACCAGTCTTTTCTAAGATGAGCAGTTTTTGAGGGAAGTGGTATGCGTCTATTTCAGACTCGTGTAGAGGGGGAGTTATATGCAACCATTAAAAATCGAACGCAAATTCGCGCAAATGAGTGTACATTCCAAATACCAAATTTAATCAAACACCATCTAATTGTTTCAGAGATTAAACAAAGAGGCACCGCCCCCTCCGCCCCCCCCCAAAAAAAATTCATTCATGAATAGAAGCAAGAAAACACAACACAGCGATTTCTAATAACATTTATCTCAGGATTAAATTAAGTTATAGGCTACAATTATAGACCATAACACACCTTCCCCGGTAAAAACTAGTAGAATTTAATAACAATGACAATCTTAGATTTTTAGTGTCTGCGATAAAATGGTTCAACATAAATCAAAACAAAAGTCGTAGTACAATTACTTGTCCCAAACTGAAACCAAAAGATTTTAAAAACCGTCTTATGGTACCACTTAGGCAGTAGGCATTCTGAAGATTGTACTGTCAATGACACCGTCCGAGGTCAAAACCCTAGGTGCAAACGACATATTAATTTGCATGTTAATTAGGACGAACTGTTATAAAGGCACAGATATGACATGTGGTATTATATTGAAGGTACTGGAAGTGCATTATTGATAATCAATAAGTAAACACACTAAACAACACTGCACTACAATACCACACAATACAATGGAATACACGCACGTAAAGCCTAACACACGTAATATAAGGCACGTAAATGACTTTAGCGAGTAGAATCCCTGTTCAGCCAACCAAGACAGACAGTTAAGAAAATCGAATGTCCAAACCTGTGTTCGCAGTAAGTCTCCCTTCAAACCTACACTGAGACAGCTGATTCCGGATTACATGCTCATATCCTGTGTATTTAATATTCAATTTAATATTATCCGCGCAGGTACGCTTACGTGTCCCAAGTGGGCTCCGCCTCTCTGTTATCTCGGCTAAACAGCATGCACTTCTCATCGTCCCATGCGTACTACATACAACCCCGTATCTCAGCCTCCATTACTTGGTCTTCTAACAAGAGATGAGGCTGGGTGTCTGCAACTTATTAAGTTCCTCATTATTCAACATTCTGAATCCCCCTAATACTGTTTCTCTTTCAGGTCCTAATATTCTGCTCAGCACCCTCATCCTCAAACACCATTCACATATTGTGACAAAAACGATAATGTTGTCTGCGTTAACCCTTTATACTTCCACAGGGGAACTTGGATAGGTCGGTTGGTGTAATGACTGGGAAAGGCCTCCACGGCCAACAAATCGCGGTTAAATCACCAGCAAAAGCAGGAGATGTTTCTGTTCTCTAGAGTGTCCAGAGTGGTAAAGCAACCCACCAGCGTCCTAGTCAATGGCTGCAGAGATCTTTTTACCTGGGGATAAAGCGGTCAGGGAGTAAAGCTAACCACTCACCTCTAAACAGTGCCCAACTTAAGAAGTAGCGGAACAATATCTCTACTCCCCGATATGTCTTCATGGGGTGGTGCTTATTTAAGCACAGGGGCAATTTTCGAGTCTAATAAGGAAATGGTATGGGAGCACAGAACAAAATACCCAGTTTGATTAAGCGCTTTCAGAGCAGACCGAAGCCTGCTATTCATTTAAGACAGTTACCTGCATTTCTATTAATTGTTGCAAGGGTTATGTATGGCAATACACGAGAAACCGCTCATAATTCTAAAAGTTTATCTTTTTTAAACGTTTGATAATTCCAATGTTATTTTTATTTTTATATATTTTATGTAAACGTGGGCTCCCAAAGTAATAGCAATCGACATTGTATGTTCAGTCCACATGTCTGATGAGGCCTACCTCACAATTAAAGTTACATTCGAAACACGCTGTAAGTCAGAATAATTGTACAAAAGATCCAGCTGTGCCGACGGGAAGTGCATTATATTTATATGCTGATGTTACCTAACCTAACATCGACATAAACTGCTTTCTGCAGAAATAACTACGACACTCTACAATTATTCACTTACAATGGATACAGGCGCATTTAATGTGTTTCTGCAAAGTCACAGTACCCATTTGAAAATCCGAAGCATGAAGTATTCAGTGGGATGCAATTTCTTGATGGAGTGAAAATTCAAAGAACGATGCCTCGGCATAATTCCGAGTCCTTGACTGTTAGAGTTTAAGAAATACCGTGATCAGGGTTGCCAACATCATAGCAATTAGTAATTAAGAACATCCACTGCGAAAAATGTACAATAAACTACTCAGAAGAGGTTGTGTTTTTCAAGCAGTGCATGAAATATTGTTTAAGGCGTGCGTAATAATAATAATAATAATAATAATAATAATAATAAAATTTTATTTTGCGGTGTGTGTTTCTACGTGACATCACATTATGGTCTGGGATGCTGACACCGTCGCTCTACAGAACACTTACAAGTCTGTTTATGCGTTCACACCTTCTTGGACGTGCGCATCTGGAAATGTTTTATGGCCGGGACAGCGCCTTTCTGATACCGTACCTATGCCTTTTAGCAACTCGCAGACGCCAAATGGGGGTCATCTTGGTAGAAATCCATACTGAAATCCTCCTGAACCGTTTCTTTTTTACATTCACTTCACCTTATATTTGACCTTCCAAAAATCTGCAACACGCACACTTATTAGTTTTGCCTGATCTATACATTTATTTTGTGACAATTTATTTTTATTTCGTTATTTTTAAACTTCAAATTGTAATTAAAAATTAAATCAAATTCTTAAATCAAAACTTTGTTTTCCTACCATATACACATTCTAAAACGCTCTAGACAAATAAAACAGTAAATTTCAGTGTTTTGAGATATTCTGGAAACTTCCCTCCTATTATAAACCCACCTCCGTGAAGCAGCCCCCTTTTGAGAAGCTAATTTTTTTTAAAAGGCAGAATAGTTTATTAGTTGAGTTTCAAATACACTTGTTTGGATGCGGCACACAACATGAGGGTTTTGCCAGTGCACAACCACTATTCTGCTAAAGACTACAATTTATCTACACTGTTGCTTATGTTTTGAAAGATCCTTGTCTCATTCAAGCTGTTTATCGTCTATCGATCCTGCGTACAGCCCAGTTATTGCTCTCTCCCAAAACTCGGTTCTGCGAAAAGCTGATATTTGCGCAGCCGCTCCAGTAATTTCCTGCCGACACCGCAACCTCCACTACTACAAGCATGTGAAACAAGCAAGATTCTGATTTCTGTAAGGAAATTCTTCAATTCAAGGGACCAATATAAATATAGATTTCTTGGTGCATTTAAACAGCACGGTAGGCCTACATCTGTAAGGAGGGTAGCTCATAAAAACCATTGCGGATCGCCTTCCATGTACTTTGTTACCATTGTTCGGACATAAATATTATCAAATATTAAACATAAGCTGAAGTTCATGGAATCCCACACTCATTTACCCCCACACTGCCGGTCCGGTCCGCAATATGTGGTAAGACTGCATGAAGCTTCGTCGCGACAGAGTCACGGTCGTTTCTATTCGTGACCTTCATCACATAAACATGCCGTGTTTGCGTTATTAAAATGCAATTAAAATCCGCCACAACAAAAAAAAGCACATTATTACAATTTCTCATGTTATATTCTCGCTCGTGAAGAGTGGCAAGTACCGCGGCGGGAAGTACAACAGTGCGGCTGACAGCGAATATTATATTACCCTTTATGCTTTTTGTCATGCATCTTCGAACGAGCGAAATTTGACGTTCTCAGCCGGTAGGTGTGAAGAGTGTCTTCTTATATCTTTATCTACAGGATAAAACAATCAAACAATACGGTTATCTTAACAAACAAAGCACTTCCAAAACCCAGTTTCTAATAAATACTGTAAGCAAGACCGATCAATGGTGGACGTCCCAAGGCTACACATGGTGGAGATGGCCTCCAGATATGGTGGGCAGCTGAGAATGTGAGTACACCGAACAAACAGTCGCTGACAGCCGACTGTAACCGTCAGGGAACGCAACGTAGAATACACTCTGCTAGTTTTCGGCTTCCTCATCCGAAGAGCGTTGCGCACAGCAAAACAAGAGAATACATCGCTCCAACAGACTCTTGGGCCTAGACTTTCTGGCGTCGATAAATCAAACTTGGCATTTTGTGCCGCATTATCAATATCTATGTGTTCGCAATGCCTTACATCTAATTTACACGTCATAATCCTCACTGTTCATGAAATTCTGCAAGTGATTTACAAACGAGTAGCAGGCTTTACACACAGAACTTAACAAATCCACGCGTCTGGTTGTGTCACTAGTGAAGAATAAAAGTCGAAGAACGGAAAAGTCTTTTAATTAATTCCTTAACACTGATTTGGCATTTTCTAATTTTACGTCGACGAGTAAACTGGATACTAATGATGTTCCGAATACGATGACAACATTCATAGCATCTAAACACTTTCTTAACTGGAGATGTGTTACTCACGTTAGGCCTACTATAAACAATACCTGCAAAAGAAATGTTCAAAAATAAAATAAAAATACGCTTAAATTAATAAGCAAAATAATATACAACAAAGAAGCATAACAATAAATATAACGAAAAAGTTTGTCACACACATTATACAACGTAAGGCACGGTAATTGCAAGCAGTAGTGTGCGTGCGTGCGTATGTTTATACTCTGTATGTCTTGTAGGGAATGTCTGGCAACAGAATTTCTGTGTGATTGGTGAAGTGGAAGAACATATGTTGCTCTCCCGTTCTCCACAGGCATATGTGCATGTGCATACACATTACAGAACACAAGTTCTCAATTCACGATTCATGTCTTCTGGCATGATACCCCGACTCGTAGTTACAGATGTTTCGGAACATCTTAATGCTTCTATCTTCAGGACACTATACTCCTACAAAAATCTGTACCAATATACCAGTCGATATTGGTGCAACATCGCAGAAGGCTTCAATCTTCTCCTTTACTGCCTAAAAAGCTCTCCCTAAAACAGGACCATGAAGGCACAGAGGGGCAGTAAAGGTAAAGCTCCAATCTTTCTTTAACCTCGGCACTAGATGGGGTAGGTGATACCCCTGCCGCTTTACCCCCGAGGCTAGGTGGGCCCCAAGGCCGGTCTGGATGGGTGGGAACAATCACGCCACCACCAGGATTCGATCCCCGGACCTTCCAGCCCGTAGCGAGTCGCTACACCGACTGCGCTATCCCGACCCACTCCTTACCGCCTAACATATCACAAATGCGGCAAACCAAGTCACTGGGCATCACATCCAGACCGGCAGTGTGGCCCACCCACCTTCTCGTCCAGTGGGTTCTGGTGATAAAGCCCTGGGACTTGAATCAATATTCACCCCCATCTAATGGCAAGGTGCTAAACTCGTCAACCTTTACCTGCAGCGCAGTGCTTTGACAGAGGGACAACGTTATATAAAAAACTAAACTCCGCAAAAATGGCAATAAATTTCGTAAACAATAACACTGCATACAGGAGAAAGCGCATTCCCTCCGAAGGTGGATGGAACGATCAAGCCAAGTCTTGTTTTTCTTGCATCGGTTTGATCACGCTGCCAGCCAAACCCTTGGTCACGCTCGAATGCCAGAGTGCGGACGCTGTCAGAATTTCTTTGGCTATCGCAGGTTTAGTAAAAAGTCCATCTACCTGTGTATAAAATACTGCAACAAAGCAGAAACTACACATTACAATCGACAGCAGATTCAGATCATCCAGAGCCGTGCTTTCCCGAAATATGAATATAAATCGTGTTTCGAGAAATTTTTCTCGTATTACCGCTACACTGATATATACAAATATATTACATATATAATATTCAGTACATTCTATCTGCATGACATATCCCTTTACAAAAAATTACCATCTTTTATTTACACTTTTAAAGCTCAAATGTTTTGCATCTTATGCAACGATACCTGCCTAGAAGAGAATACATATGAATCCTTTAAAGCTTAGTGGTATCTCCATGTGCCATGAGGTTTAACAAATAAAAGTTCTACATAGTGCTAACAGGTTGCATTTCTGTATTCTGTATGGTATTCAGAAAAAACTGGGAGTATTTGCCTACACAACACGGGCTTATTGCTCTTAGTAACCAAAACAGTGTGTGTTTACTAGGCAGCAGGAACTGAATATTTCAATACAATTCGGATTCATCGCCACATTTGTAGTCGGCAAAGTGGCACTGTTACAGGTTTCCGAGTACTGCTGTTTTACCCTGCCAGTTACCACTGCACTAATGCTCCACACGCATGTTCATCTACACGTTGCTCTTACCAGTGGGGCAAACGGCAAAGCCTGGGAACCTTCCAGAATGCAAATGCTTTCGGAAAATGGAAAGAACTGGATAGAAAACAACTTTCACTTACCCTTTCGATGGTTACTTTAACATATATTTCTCATACTACTTTAAATATAGGCCTATCTACAATAAATGAAAACAGCCTGATGCGTAAACTGAGAGGAAAACAACAAAAAAATTAAATACTCTGAAAATGTGTGTGCCACTGATAGCAAATTTAACAAAAATTCGTCGAGTACTTTCTGAGATGAAACAAATGCAAAATTTGATATTCTCACAGCGGTCTTCCGGGAAGTGACGCCGCGTGGTCTGGAATAAACACAAAATAGTTTCAGAGGAATCTGCTGCCTACATCTCCAGTGCAGAAAAATAAGAGGAAACTATGGTACATGACCAGCAGGGTGGAAGGCCAGTGTACGTAATTCCTTTGTTTGTTTTCGGTCAGCCACGGAACGGATAGCTGTTGAAAATGTTTAGGAATGGAGCTTAGGTTTCAAACACAGGGCATAATAATGTGTTTTATAACGACCTTCGATCACCTGAACCTTGCACCTCCCCATTCCTTCCCCTCCCAACAAAAAAAAACTTGTAATCTGTAGCCCACAGCTGGCCCCACCGACAAGTTACGTGACCACACTGCCCAGCAGCAAGATCTACTTAACTTCACCACATATAGGCCTAAATCATACATCAACACACATGAAATAGCCCGTAGCTCAGATCCAATTGCAGCTCACTCTGTATCACACACACACACGCACACACACACACATTCTAACTTCTGCGCCATCTAATGGCGGTGATGTAATTCCACAGATGACAAAACTTTAGTAACAACATTTCTTTTACTGTCGTAATGCTGCAACAACAATACTGTCGTTCCACATATGCTACACACCTGTGCTCCACACGATAGGGAAGTAACAGCAGTAAATTCAACAGTAACATTTTGCTGATGTCACACGCTTGCCAGAACACTCTACTACGTCAATACTGCCGCTCTTTTGAATAAAATGAACATTGCAATGTCGGGTCGCCTAATGTTTCATCTCTGAAACTAATAGGATTTTCATTAAATTTTGTGTAGAGAACCTACATTCAAATATGTACGAAGAATTTCGTTTTTGTACACATTCGTCACATATACACGCTATTTTTACATGGAAGTTTCCAGTCTGTGGGCACAGGCGGCTTTTCCCCTGGAGTAAACACGCCGAAACGTGTGACGCTACCGCTGACCGTACAGTATGAACCAACAGGATGCACTATTTACTTTCAATTTATTTCAATAATTAACCTCTACATGTTTCGAGCAGGCTTACTGCTCATCACAAGGAGGTACTACTCTGTATACACAGCAATTGGTATATGTCATGCGCTTATGTTGACCTCCACCTAGTGTCAAAGGTTAAGAGCGGCTGGAGCAGCGCAGCCAGTAGGCCTATTTGTTCGGTCCTTAGAGGGAAGGAATCAGGCAGAGAGGCGATCGCATGAGACAGCCCGAGGCAGAACTAGCCAGTTGCTTCCTCAATTGGAAGGAACAATGAAGTATGGCTAGAATTTGTCCACACAGGGATAATATCAAGAGAGATGGAAAAGCAGGGAAAAAGAAAACAGACACTGTGCACCCGCACTCCTCACTGAGTGTGATCTGCAATAGCTGTCGTCTTCACCTTCGTGATTGGTTTTCGTATGACTATTGTTAACGTAAACAGTGTTTCTGAAACTACGGGTATTTTCTTTCTGTCTTTCAAACCTATGTAAAATCATTCTTCCTTCCCCATAAATGTTGTATTTATGTTCCTAAGTGTTCTATACACATGTCCTTAATATTATAAATAAAAAAGTTTATTTATTTTCAAAAAAAATATTCAAAATGTTACACTGTATACGTTACAGTGAGAAGCAGCATCACAATAATAAACACAAAACATAAAAACAGTATCATTCGCATTACCGCTGATAAGCAGCCGCATAACACAGAAGAGGAGTTCAAATTTAACCGGAGAAAAATGCAGTGTTAATGTTGTCGATGACGACAACAAAAATAATAATGATTCACGTCAACTCAATTACTGTTTACTTGCGTGCAAGCTTAACACCGCAAAAGTCAATTACATACGCAGCACGACTACACAAACAACACACTGACAACAGCAAACAAACAACAGAACAACACACCACGGAAGATACAACAAATTGAGGCAAACTTGGGTGCTGCAGCTGCTGATAATGATGATACGCAGCAAAATTCTAAAAGGACTAGCAATTGAGAAGAATCCAAGCGCAATAACACGCTTAAGCGGCGGCAGTTGCTAGTATATAACGACTTCGCAAAAACAAACACACAGTTTCTGAGGCGGCTGATTCGATACACGATTTCAATACGTCAGACAGGCCGGCATGACACATTCCTCCCGCCGAGAACGGTGTCATGGCGCTTTCGGTAAGTTATATAATTGGGCCTCCACGCAGCACAGTCCTTCTTTAGACGTAAAGTCGCTCGCCTCGTAATGAACTCCCAAGTCTTTGCGGAACCCGAAGGCTCATTACCGCACTCTCCCGCAAAAGACCACTGGGCCCTACCCAGAGTCATTTCAGTGCAGCGCGGGTCCTCAGACAATATCATCTACCTGTCTACGCGTAGATCTTGCAAGCGGCCTCTTCGCTGCAGGTATACCAAACCAAAATCTGAGTACATTTTCATCTCCTAATGAACACTACATTTCACCACATTAATATTAACAGAATAAAGGTGTATGAGCTATGTAGCTCCAAATTCGGTAACTGTCTTCATCCTCCCATTACATCCCTCTTTGCAAGTCCAGTACTACGAGTATTTCATTACCTTCCTGCTCCCAAAACACGCGCGATCTTCTAAGTTAACGACTTAGCAATTACAACTGTTTGAGGGTGACATTTTTACAACCAATTGGAAGAACAGCCTGCACAGCAAATCTGCGCGCAGTTTACACTATAAACACTTCACTTACACGTTGTTTATAATCCACCATAAAATAAAATACTGTATCACCAGTACTGCGTACACGCAACGTGCTTCAGTATAAACAAGCATGTCCTAGGCCGATCTACTTATTTACCAGGTATAATCGCAGTCACATTGTCTAAACACGGTACTGTATCGAGGAGCCCGAATAGATCAGTCGGTATAGTGACTAGGCTCAGAGCCGAACGATCGAAGGATCGTGATTCGATTGCCGGCACGGGGAACCGAACTTCGTATTTTCCAAAGCGACCAGAACGGCTGTGTGGCCCACCCAGCTCCCTATCAGTGGGTACCAGCGACCGAAGCGTGAAGCTGACGAGCTCACTGCCACGCAGTGCCGAGGTTAAGGATGAATGGAGCTACACCTACACCCCCCTCCCCATGCAACATGTCGTACTTCAGACAACTGTACACGTACTCTTACAATGCAGACAAATTCTTTCACTTGAACATCTGTGTTCCATATGCAGGCTGCAGGGAACAAATTAGGAATACAAAACGAATATGCATTACACACATATTATAGGAAGGAGTAATGCTTGAATTTGACCACAGGGGTAGCAACAGGGAAGAATAAAAATGACACAATAACCGGATCTACAGACAGGAAAGTTACGAAAGAAGGGTATATAATAGATGCAGCGAGGCCACGTCTTGTCGTTATTCATACACACAATAAGAGCTAAGACTGGTATTAAATTCGTAGAAAGGGCTGTGGAGTTTGTATTCAATATGTAGGGAGTATTGTGTGTTCTAGCAAAATCATTCATTCTTTGATCTGCAGTACAAAGATGTGGAGTCATGGACACCCTGTCTGCAATTAGCTTGCATTGTAGCTACCAACATCGCTAAGTTAGCAATAGGGGCTTGCCGATTTATCATTCTCTTGTGTCACACTGGAAGCAATTCAATAGCGAGTACTGTCCATACATTCAAAACTTCTGCATGCATTATGCCAGTTTTCAATAGCGATGAGTGCTGGAGTTTGGTGGCATCTTAGCGAATGTTTGCTTTTTAAATTATATGACGACGCGTTTCAGTTGCTGACACCAATACAGCAGTGAACTGTAGACGGAAGGCCGACCGTGGAATTTCAAGGACGCGGAAGGAAACTCCAGTGGTCACGTGGTTTTTGCAGTCAGTAATTAGTGGCAGACGGATCGCCATAGGGTCGCAAATTCCATTTGTCATTTTATATCACAATTCCAAAAACCGCTGTTTAGGAACAATAATTTTTGTCCGTTTTTGCGTTTTGCTGTGGCGACTTGGCGACTACACGTTTCGCGTTCATCACTACCTTCTCTGCCCCTTATATGGGGTTCAAGAATGTGGAGGGCCATGTGGTGAAGGAGCAGACACTGAATATTAGCGTTGTTCAGAAATGGGGAGGTAAAATCGTGTTACGAAATGTCAGGTTTTGGAAAATCAATATGGACGACAAATTACGTCACACATACTCGTATCAACCGGGACACCGGCTATCTCTGCCTTGGCTTTTCGTGTCTTCTTCAGTCCCTCCAGACAAAAGACGACTCAGTGCACTGAATTCAGCCACGAACGCTTCCTTACACATTTATTTTATTCTATTATCACCGTGTCATTCGACACTTTACAGTCCGAGTTACTCATAAAACAAGTGAATGTACTATAGACTAAACAAACATACACTCAAACAAAATTTTTAATTCTGAATATTCAGTAAGAGTGATTGTGACGTATTTCGAACTCAACATCACGCACAGATATGACTGGGCGGCAGAATCCCAGGGGTGGCAAAATGAACATTTTAAATTAAAAAAAAAAGACTTGCTGCACTCAAAAATGTTAAATTACTTAACCAAATAGTAAGAAATTAATCAATAATTGATTTTTAAGCTCAAGCTTTCTTTACGGGGCGGCCATTGTGATTATTCGTCCCTGGCACCAAAAACAACCTATCTACGCCACTGTTACAGTGTATAGCTACTGCCAGTGAACGTATCTGGATATGAGACGACAGAGGCCTGTGTACCTACACAAACACATATGAACATGGCACTTCTGTAAGACACCTTTGTCTCAGACGTATGTTTAGACATCTACTGTACTGTAAAATGTAAGGAAAAGTGTGAGGAAGAGAACTGGTCATTACGAAGCTGACTTCGGGCTAACTGGGCCTTCAAATCGAAACGTTGCAGAACCCCTGTTGCAACAGTCAGTCGCAGCACTCGCTTGGAGAGATTGAGGAAGGCCAGAGACAAATGTTCAGTCGGTTTCTGTATCTCAAATCTAACCCGGGAAGCCCAGAACACAAAGCACGAGTTCTAACCACAAAATCGCCACATTCCATCCACCACAGACATTTAGAGCTTGATAAGCACTATAGATACGCTCACACTCGGTTCAATCAGAGCAGCGCGTCATGAATTTCAAAGTAGGCTTGCCGCATGAAACATTTTGGCCTGACGGACGTATGTGATGGAGGCACTACCGACTAACGTAACGTGTGAAATGTGCATGATGTGATGCGGTCGGCGTATTAGTAACATATCTCACAGTCAAAGGAGCAACACTAGACGACACAAAGATGCATTCTCCTAGAAACTTGGACGTATGCCAATCACGGTATCACAAGACACTTTCAAAATGATTAAGAAACTACTCGTAGAAGTTTGCATTAAAGGAGATGACAAATGCATATAAAAATTGTATCGGAAAGTCTGAAGACTTCGCAGAGATACGTGCAGACGGTAGAGCAGCAGTAACACGGATGTTGCAGAAACAGCGCACATGTGGAAGTGGCTCAGGATACGATACCTCGGTAAGCTCTTGTGAACGTGGTAATGAATTATCGGGTTCCACAAAAGGACAGCAATCCAGTGACAAGCCAAGAGATTATCAGTTTCACTAAGAAGACGCACCTCTGTGGAGTTGGATGAAGATCTTACATAACTATCATCAAAAGCACGATGCACCCTCCTTCCTGTCTGTAAACAGAATTTGGCCTAACCTCATCACTTTATTCACAGCTGTTAGTTCACTTCACACTCTCATCACTTTACTGATCATTACTTCCAATTAATGGTCCTTTCCTGAATATGATCGATGTTGCCCAGGGCTGACGCCTTGTCCATTAGGCCTCCAGTGCCAATTCATGCTCATATGATTTTGGAACACACTACAAACATCGTAATTACTGTGGCCCGGAGCTGCAACATAATCTCCTGTAATTTTAAAATAGACAAACCTGGTCTCAAATAGTAAAAATTCATTCCTCTCTGACAAAAAAAAATTGGGTTTTGTATCAGTTTGAAATAATCTCTTTATTCACTCACAGTTTATTTAATGATGATCTAAATAGCGTCAAAGGATAGAATCATTAGCGAATAATGAATTGAAAGGGATATGGAACGAAGTGTCATGTCCGAAATTGACGGATTACACAGGCATTTGTCTGGAGGGTCTGAGGAAGATAAAGCAAAACTCACACCAGATAGCCCGCCTCCGGGCTAAAATTTGAACCTGGAACCTCTTGAATTCGAAGCAGGTTTGCTACACACTACACCACAACGTTAATTACTTTAAAGACTACATAATCAGAGTTTATTACATAATAAATTTCCGTCTTTGATACAAAACGAGACAGGCAATGTTGTATAACGTACCGTTGTAGCACGTTCGCATAACGTTTATGCCTCCTCGACTTCTAACAGCGCGATACAATTTCACGCGACGACAGCGCTTTTATGGCGATTTTATGTCGCCGGCAACAACAAGCCGTACGTACGTCTGCATGTACAGCTCCAGGTTCTTTTGCTCCGTTGTAACCAAATTCTAAGTTTCTCGACAGATTTTAATGAAAATTTCCAATATCAAATTTCACGAAAACCCGTCCAGTGGGACCCGCGCTGGTACATTACGGATATAAAGACGACCAGACATGAAGCTAGGCGCTTGGTTCCACTATGCCAGCGCGCCTAAAAACTACGTACGCACATGCGCAATGATGAACACCACACTTATGAATGAAGGTGAAATCCTTATCGAAAAGAATTCTGCGTGAAAACATTGGGACGCAGTGTCTAAAGTCCTAAAGGGCAGAAGGGTATGCTCGGAGATAGGTGGGTGCGAGACCGCTTGCTGGGACCCATCAGCATCCTGAGCCACATCGAGTGGAAGTGCCAGCGAATGGAGACGAAGAGGGGGATCTTAAAAAGAAAGAAAGTAAAAACTACTAACTGTGGTTGCAGTGAACCAAACGGGCGAAAAAGAGCTACGCAGCAGTCAGGCTGCCAGTATGCCTAAGCCCAGGCAGGCACTGCGCAACCCATACTCCCAGTGTTGCCAGCTTGCTTCTCACAGACCAGTTATGCTTCACCTTTCATACATCTACGCTTTACACGCTTTTCTTACGTGGTTACAAAAACAAAAGGTTTATAATTCACATTCAAATTTTATACCATACAAGGTATAATAGAGAAATTAAAGATGTTCCGAATAATAAGTCTACTTAAGCACAAAGTGGTGCTTAGAAAGGGGTTATCGTTTGGAACATCGTTTTAAAAAATTATCAGTAATTCTGGACTAGAGTTAATGTGAATGACTAATGCAAGGAGCCGCATGGAGACTGGCTGCATCGTCACCGTGCGTGATCATGCACCCAGCCAGTCTCTATTGACTTGACACATACTTTGAATAACTAAACAGTAACTGGGTAATATGCATTGCGCTCCTAAAGCCTATTTAGACATTCTGTTAAATCATTCGCCAGAGGCTATCAACATTTACTGGAGATGTTAAG
>Ga0123352_10003536_pt1 | contig 22618 bp, 13 predicted proteins | sample TergutLab28metaG_FD_89700 | JGI IMG/M metagenome (GOLD analysis project Ga0123352, IMG submission 89700) | Labiotermes labralis P1 segment gut microbial communities from Petit-Saut dam, French Guiana - Lab288 P1 | ecosystem: Host-associated > Arthropoda: Insects > Digestive system > Gut ...
CCCCCCCCCCACCAAAAAAAAAAGTGAATGACTAATTTCAAAACAACTCACATAGTACAAGTATTGGCCACTGTAATTTTTATTTATATTTCAGTTCTCCACTCTACATTCTTACATCATTATATTTTATATCTGTAAATGCATAATTGATTTTATGATACATAAAATACAGTACCTTTCTAACTACACCTTGTATTGCATATGCCTTGATAATGGCCCAGTAGGAGTTGAAAATGTAGGAGGAAAATTATACACAGTTAGAGGATACTGTCTAGTACAGTGTATTTGTTGGTATATTGACTAAGTTTATAATGAAACTCTAAATTAACACATTGAGCCTCTACAGCCCTATTCTTTACCCTTCCCACAGCCTGTTTCTCCTTCCCTAAAGTTCCAAATTTTTGAATGACATTAAATTTGCCCCTCCATCCAACTACTGAGATAGTACCTTAAAACAAGAATGCAATGGTGTAAATGGCCTAAGGGTACAGAGTTTCCACAAGCATTGTTTGCACCTTGGAATTCTGCACAAAGATACATTTCTATGACATTAAGCTTTATGACAACTGTAATGCCCTACCACTTATTCAAGGAGGAGAAGAATGTGTATATTACTTGAAAACACAATTCTGGTTCTGGAATAATAGTGCTCAGCTAGAAATAAACCTGTCAAGACATGAAGAATTAAGTTCTAAAGAGTGACCAAATATTTCAGCTTGAATATCAAGTTTCATTAATATCAGTAACAGGAGATCTCAAGGGTAAACATGTGGACAAACTAAGATGAAGCTCATGCATATCATGCCCAACTCAATTCTCCCCAGTCCTCCTGATTCATTGCTGAAAAAAATCCTGCTTTTTATGAGCCACAAGCTGTATTTTTCAAAATGGTCAATTTAAAAATGGTCCATATTTGTCAAACACTAAATGTTATGCACTACACAAAGCATTATATGTTTACTGGCTCTCACTTTAAAAGTTGTTGGGTTTTTTAAATTTAAATTTTTTTTGTTTTTGTTTTTTAGTATTACCATGACACAACGGCCGTAGAGGGTGAAGGCTGTATAAAGTTCAATACAGTAGACTGTATTTGATTCAATCACTGGATTGTGGGTACATGGAAAACTACTACAAATCACACACTTCCAGTTACATTAAAAAGTTGCTCATTGCTCGCGTCACCGCAGACAAACCAGTACACATGGCTACCACAGCTCAACTACTGTTGCATTCATGACTCACACTGCTCCAGTAATAACACTGGCACCGAATTCATAACAAACAGAGAGAGAAGGAGAATACCTTCCCATGCGAAGTCTGCTTATACTAAATGAAAGCTTAAATAAAGCCTCTTCATTATTGAGGATTCATGATCACGAAAGAAATGTTACAGCCATAAACAGGATAAAGCTGTAACATGCACTACACAATTCTACCATCAGCATGATGTATGCTATGGTTCCAAAGCCTTTTACCTACTGATATTAATACAAGCCAATAGTACTAACATACGAGTTAGCCTCCTGTCTAAAAAGATTTCCAGTTTTCTCCATCTTGAGGAGGACAGTCTGGGACTACTCAAGACTCTGGACATGTACAGCAATCCATGCAAGTGTGGGCTGGTTTATATTGAACAGGCTCAATTCTCCAGCAAGACAAGGTTAAGAAAACACCAATGGCATCATTTGCCTTCAAATGCTAGGTAAGTCAGCAGTGGCAGAGTGAAGATTCATCAGCTCTGAGACACTAATATCCTCTCCAATAAAGACCAGTACAAGAACTGGGTCATCAAAGAGGCAATTCACATCAGTCTCCATCCCTGCAACATGACCAAGGAAGATGACCTGGACTTCGACAGGTCATAGAAACACACCCGTCACTCTTTTAAGGAATAAAGAAAACCTCCCTATAAAGAAATACAGCAGTAGCATTACAGCCCCTTTCAGGGCTAACAGATCCAGGCTTTCTTACTTTCAGTTGGTTCTCTCTCCTCAATTTCATCAAGTCATCAATAGTTAACTCCCCTTCCACCACCACTTCTTAATTTACTCAATCTCCAGACTGCTTCAAACTGTTTTCCTTGCCTTGTCTTGAGCACCCCTACACATGACTACACCTACCCCACAATACCTCCCCTCTTGTTGGCTTGCTGCAATTATCGCCTATATAATGCAACTGATTCTTCCAGCAAATTACTTCTCTTTGCCTACCCTGAAAAGACAGTGTGACAAGCTCATCTGAAACATCAGAAACCAATTACCACTCAACATGGCATTATATCTCAAAAGACAGTATTCTTCATACCTTTAGTCATGACCACTCAAAACTGTCAGAACTATATGCTGGAAGGGATGAATACTGAATGGCCCTACTGCTGACACCACTTCACAAGTTTCAGCAATGTTTTGTCTGTGCTGTTTTCCAGATCAGCTCTAAAATATTAATGGGAAAGGTCTCCCAAACAGCACGATGTTATTGCTCAGTTTTACACAAATCAAGCAATTACAAACATGATATGGACAAATACAACTCATTGACAGTGTTCTGATGATGTGCTCTGTTCCACTACTACCTGAACAGAAAAAGTTCAAAATGTCCCAGCAAATCCCACGCAATTTCACCAGCTGGTTCAAGACTATACAAGGGCATACAGCCATTATGCATCCATGCACATAGTTTGCACTTTCAGAAAGCAACCTGAAAATGAAGGCCAAAGAACAGTACCTCATGAAGTAACAGCTCCAATGAATGGGAAAAGTACGGAAGACTGGTGCAACTTCGAGCAATCTCCCAAGCGTGGAAGCCCAAATTTCGCCGTATCAGCTGACGCAGTATCTGATGGAGATATACTTGACTCTGAAACAGTGTACAAATAAATGTAAAGTATTCTGTAGTGACAGTAATACAAAATGCCATTCACTGTTCATAACATACATACAGCAGACCACAATATATTAATATTATATTTTAAAAACCCAATAAAAAAAAGAGAAACTTACTGTTCGCTCCAGAACACAGAAGGGAAGAGAAAAGGGTGAATTTGAATCCGAAGTGTACAGCATCGTGTCATTTTCAGCACCCAAGAGAATAGCATCCTCAAACAAAATAGCTACAAATGAAACAACACAAAATAAAACTTTGCATTATGTTGTCAGATTCAAAGCTTTAAAGTGATACGTAATTATGCCTAATAATTAACCTTTTCCCCATGTCTAACACCATACAATATAGGCAAACTGAAAGTTGCCTGCTGAAGTGAACACACAGTAAACAGTCTCACACAGCACACTTAATGTAATAGCCTGAATTTAAATAGTTCACCAGTGTTCACATTTTGCATTCAAGACCATGTTATTTTGGAAGAAACTTCCAGAACGGCAGACCTATATCAGAAGTTTCTGTGAAACCAACACAGTAGTCTAAATCTCTCCGTAATTCTGTAACATTTACTCACTATTTTAACCTCTACATGATCAATGTTCACATATGTGAAAGGAGACTGTATAGGCAGTTGTACCACAATTTGCATACACAAATGCACATATTGCAATGCTGGAAAATCCATTTCTTGTTTCTTTTTGTCTGTATGTTCTGGTATACGAACTGAAATATTAGACTTCTGCTTTTTGACAGCTGTTTGTTAGGTTACCCAGTCATAAACAGTGATGATAAACTGTAATATAAACTACTTTGTCTGATGTAGTTTGCATTCTAATAAAAGACCCCTTCCATCAGCTTACAAACACATCGGATTTTACATCTCAAATACATGTGCAGTTTATGAAAGCAGTAGGGCAAGGGCAAACAAAAAGGGAAATTGAACATACTAAAAAGAGACCACATGGCCATGCTGAAGGGACAAGCATCAGAACCCATGAGCTGAATCAAAACCAGGTATCAGAGATGATCATGGACAGCGACAGTTATGAATGCCAGTGTAATGTGGCCGCTACAGAGGAGAAGGAATACTGTGAAGAAGTTTCAATGGAACCACATCTACGATTGCAGTACTAAGGCTCCACTCAGCCTGCATTCAGCCAGCACCTCTGACGATAATGATGACGTTCATAGCAGGCCACATCCATAGACACAAGTGCCACTAAAACTGCAGTGGACACTGCCCTCTCACCTTCAGAAAAGTGTAGTAAACACGCTTACAGGGGGCCCAAGAGAAAATAAGGACAGTGAAGCAAAACACGTCAATGATGGCTCTACACCACTTGATATTATCACTGGAGCTTTGTCAGTTTTCACAATGGACCTTCTTCCCTAAATTATGGAACCGTGACTGAAATGTTTGTGTTTCTGGCAGTAACAATACAAATTGGACACTGCTTGCCAGAGCAAGTGACAGATAACTGGGCAAAACTGGACCTGTTTTACACTCCATTCCACAGCAGCATGATGAGACAAAACAGATAATTTACATATACTTTGGTTTCTGGATTGCATGGACAACAGGAATGGAGTTGACAGGATGGAAGATAATTACAACAGATTATGGAAAATATGGGATGTATTTGAAATTCTGAACAGGACATTTTCAAAATTTTACAACCCTTCAGAAAATCTGGCAATTGATAATACTTGTGTTGTTCAAAGGAGGGTGATTTTTCAGACAATATATTTCCAAGACACACACGCATTTTGACATCAAAATTTACAAACTTCACAACTCAAGTGGTTACACATATGACACAGTCTACTTGGGGAAGGGCAGAAATGCATGGCATAGCATTTGACAGCCACTCACGCCAGTGTGATAGAACCTGATGAGGAAGATGGAAGGACGTGGCCATAGATGGACGACTTCTTTTCCTTCCAAGAACTTTTTGATCACTTGATAAAAAAATTAAATGTTGTGGAAATGTCATGGGGAAATTTGAGTAAGGACCGGGGGCAATTTGCCAGTAACTGGATGGACCAGACAGATGTCTGCATGCTGACTAACATTCACGGTCTGCCACAAGAAGGAGATTTCCGCATTGAAAATGCAACATGATATATCCGGAAATAATGACGGGCTAAAACTATCACATTGGTTATGTGGATGAAGTTGAGAGAATGGCTAACAGTTACTCAATCAGCTGTCAGGCATGGAAGTGGGGGAAAATTTGTTTTTTCATCTGTTCAATCTGGCCATTCTGAACAGCTACATTCTTTTTTCTTCATGTGGTGGGAAGAAAATTTAACATAGAGATTTTTGACTCGCCCTTCTGAGAAACATGCTGGCTGTGGCTGGACAAGAACAACGGCTAGAGAGACCCGTAAGGAGACCACCACCCACTTCTGGAATATCACAAGACTGATAAAAGCTTCAATAAGTTCTGGCCTGGTCCATCCAAGCTGGGGCGATGTCATGTGTACTCTGTGATGTGTAATATGGACAGTACATGTAAAATGTCTCGAGTGTGATGGAGCCTTATGTGTAAAAAATGTGCTTTGTGGATTAACATACAAAGAAATGACCATAAAACTTCACGTGCAACATACGTACACAAATGTGAAGCCTAGAACCAGTACGCAAGTAAAACAAAGTGGATTTTTACAAATATCTAGATGTTTATTTTGTGTATTTTGGTAATAAGGATACGTACAACATTTTTAAAGAATGTTGAACAATCTCTGTTTCCTTCACCACAAATTGTCATTTAACACAGAGATTTATCACTTTTCATTCAAAAAATACTGACTTTTTCATGAACTTTCACCAAAAACTAATCCCCCCTGAAAACTCAGCAGCACTGAACCCAGGTTTCTGCACTTAATTCAGTCATTTAAAGGTTAAAGATACACAAAAACTTATCTAAATGAAGTACTGTACAAAAATTACAAAAACGGACTACCACAATCCTACTCCAATATCACAGTCCAACAAAATCGGGTACATTTAATACAACGCTACCAACAAAAACTTTATTTTTTCAAACACACAGTTCATAATAAGGATAGAAACACGCATATATTGTAAGAACTTGTTATACTATATGTCTATAAACAATGACAATGACATCTGATGAAGGGGAGGAACTGGATGTAAAACCCTTGCACCTACTCAGACATGGTGGTGAGAAGGAACATACTATCATTGCTAGAACTTCAACCCAGGTCATATAACTTGTACTGAGAAGTTCAAGTTCAGAATATCTATACAACAGATTCAGAATGAAATGAATAGGATACACCAACTCCAGTGAGTTCTATGTAAATAAAATAGCTGTTAAACATTGTACATTCATCTGCAGGCTTCTGTTATACTCCTTTCTTCCTGCAACTTTATATAGAGCAATTAAAAATGACACACAGGTTCTTAAGAATTTATTGTGAACAAACTGACTACCCTACAGACATTGTATTAAGACCTACAAAGCAAGTTAAAGAAAATATTTTCTAGTTGACTAATGTTTTCATTTACAATAAAATCCAGCTTCTAAAGAGTATATAATCAGGTCCTGGAAACTGGATTTATCACTAAAGCCCCAAACTCTACAACTTTCAGATCAAATTTCTGTAGATCTGTTAAAAATCATGCATCCTTGTTCCATACTTAACAAACGAACTTGATGACCTGAAATACTGGATTTGTGAAGCCGAATACTAAATGAACACTAATCTTGCAAAAAGTCTGTAGTAGCAAAGAATCATTATCAATTGCTGCACTGTGTTATTTATTGGGTGATTAGTTCTCTGATATGTTGCAGCCTGACTTAATAGGCCATCTTCATGGAGACTTCTACAACGTGTGCAGCGTTTGTTTCAACTTAACTGTTAGAGTTTTCATACGTGATTAAAATCAATGTTTTAGTAGATTACTGTTAAAATACAATAAGTTACAATGAGTACAGTATGAATGAAGAGCATATTCAACATTATAAGGCTTTGATGATGGTGTATAACATATTGATACAATCTTCTTTTCTTGGACCTTGTCCACCATCTACAGATCTCTTAGACATTAATACACTATGTTTCAGAAGCCAGCTCTGCTTTCATCTTCAGGCAAGATACACCTAACTTGTTGGCCCCCTTAGATTGAGCTATTGAGCAGGCTCTGGGTACCACAGAAACACTCAACTAGTGTAGATAAGCTCCTGAGAACAGGACTTAGCCATGGTTCTGGAGTATCTAGTGAATGTAAATAGCTCAATCTGAGGGGTACAGTGGGTTAGGTGCAACTTGCCTGAAGACCGATGCAGAGCTGGATTCCAAAATGTAGTGTTTTAGTGCCTAAAAAATCTATAAACAATGGACACGGTCTAAGAAAAGATTGTATCAATATGTTATACACCATCATCAAAACCTTATAGTGATGAATACACTATTCATTCATAGTGCACACACTACACACCGAACATCTCATTTCATAACTTGCAACATACGAAGAAAGATCGAATCAGATGTTTGGACACGACATATAAATTTTATAATTTTATACTATACTGTATACTGTACTTAGTGTATTCTAACAGTAATCTACTAAAACATCAAATTTAATAATTTGTGAAAACTCTAATAGTTAAGTTGAAACAAACGCTGTACACATTAAAGAAATCTCCCTGAAGGTTACCTATTAAGTCAGCTGAAACATGTCGGAGAACTAACCAACAAATAATTAATAGAGTGCAACAAATTGGTATTGATTCTTTATGTATATAATGTAGTTGCACAGAAAATGTAAAATATTTAATACATTTTTAGTAAGTTTGTATAGCACTATCATGGCAGCAGAATTAATGACTAAGCTTACATGAAGCAACAATGAATTTACAACAGCTTCTGAAGTTTTAATGTTCACTGATAATTTGGGGTTAACATTCTTAAAAATTAATTTAAAAAATGTACAACATAACACATCATACTATAATTTTACCCAGTGGATAAATTCCGAGTTGGAAAGGCAGCATTATCCTCTTGGACATGAATGAATGAGATTTATCACCATCCCTGGGGAACAATGGCAGCCAAACCATCATCCCATGGGCCCCACAGAACAGCCACAGAGCTTCCGTCAGATGAGGTTTCTCACGCCGGGATTTGCGAGGTACCCAAACATTCTCCACCCGTGATGCCAAAACAGTAGGAGGAGCACAGGTGTATGACTGGAACTAGCCAGTAATTTGGGTATAAACTAGTTCCAATATTACATAATGAAAAGTCTGTGTAGAAACTTGTTTGTACACAAAATTTTCATAACATTATTGTTATAGATACATACTGTTTATATAACTAAAACACCAAAAATGCCACGCACTTACAAGTAGGAAACACAATGAATAAAATGAAGATTAACATTCCACATGCATCTCTCAGAATCTTGACAACAGCAAATTTGAACTCTGTTACTATTTTAATCTTCATGTTTTTAACCCTTAGTTTAATTTCAAAGGGAACTTCACAAAATCCAGAAATACTCAGAAGAAGAAAGAGATTAATATCCAAATAAAACACAACTCATAAAATTTGGGCTACCAAGTATAAAAGTTTCAAATACAATTAACAACTGTAAACACCTTGTGAGATCTCACAGTACAAATATACAAGTAATATTTACATTTTCACTACCTTCTTATGTTTTTATACAAAGCCTAATGATTGCCCTTGTGGATCCAAACAAGTAGCTAATTGGTAACAGCATGTTGTTACACAAACATACTATGCTTCACAGTAATTTCTATTACTTAATCACTTTAAAACACAATGGGATGTCCTCTATCCACATAATTCTTGTGCACTATTTATTCATACATGTGTCACCATTTGTTGTTCAAAAGTTTTCCTTCTATCTTTGTGTTTCTTTAGTATTCAGTCGAATCCTCATAAATCCAGGTTAGTCAGAACTGTATTTCATCATACATTCTTTTTATATGTTCAAAGAATTTCTCACAGACATCTTTCTTTTGTATTTTGTACCACAGAATTTCTCTATTCATGGAAATGAACTCTTTTTCTACAACTACAAAACATCAGTACATACATCCCCTTTTGTCCCCTGATCTATGACATCCAATCATGGTATATGAACAGTAGAAGGGAGTACAAACTGTAAATTTATGTCAGTTTCATTGTTTGCACAGACGTTGGCTTTAGTAAAAAGCTATCATCAGGCAATTAAAAACACACAGGGAAAAATAATTAAATACAACTCACTAAACTAATACTTTTACAGATAGCTGAGATATCAAATTTACAAAAACTAGAGTCATATAAACCAAACCAGACAAAAGTCAAAACTGTATATTAAATATAAAAATATAATAAATGTGTATCATATTAAAATATTAAAACTCTATTCCAGTAGTTCGGGTGTGAAAGGAAAGCTCCTCAATACCCAAACGAGCCTCACAGGGTACAATCTACGTCAATTCTGTTTCTAAATCTTCACTGATGCCAGATAGGCAAGTATATGGTTTACTCTGAGGTTTTTCATTCTTTGCATCTCATCTGGTCAATTCGTGAATTTCAAAGAAAAACAGTAGGTCGAATATATCTCCATAAGACATGTAAGCAAACTGATTAGATCCTCACTGAATGAGGAGGATATCTCTCACTTCAGTGTTAGGGATGTACACATTAACACTTTACAGCTTCACATAAGCTACAGATATCACACAATGTAATTCCCAAAATGCCAAATATGGCCTATAGGTGTTTGCAAATTATGATCATTCTTGTACAGCCCCTTAGTCTATGTCCACCCTAACAACCTCAACAATGGTGGTTCTTTCTAACAGACCAGGAAAGAATGTAGTGTAGTCAGTATTTTTTCTCCCAACACCAAACCACCCCCCTCATTTTGTACTGTGAATTAGCCTTTATAATATTTCTGCAAAGCAGTCTGTTAGTTGACACACCTAGTTTCATGACACCTGCACTTGTTACTGCTTTCAGTGCCGTCCAGTGCTGGTGTAATACGAACACATGCCTATGGAATTCTAAGTCCCCCCTGACCTGACCGTAACTGTTGGTGATGCGCTGAAATATTTACTCATCAGACAACACATACCACCCTCCAAAAGAAACTGCTAAAAGTGAAAATAAAGAACTGTAAATATAGACAGTTCACTGGGGCTGAAGCACTGTGGAAGGGGTCCTGGGGGAGTGATGTGCAACACACAAGCCTCAACCCCACTAAAATGTCCTAGGTTCACTACTAAAAACTTCAAACCTCATACTGCATTCACATGATACCTTAACAGGATTATTTCACATTAAAGGAAGCAAAGTATATACTGTAATAGTTTAGTTTTAGCTATGACATATACATCACCATCATTGCTTTCACAGAACAGAAGCATCAAACAATAACCAAACACAATATTGTCTGTGAAATGACACATAAATTACAGCATGGAGTTACTGATGTGTCAGGGTGAAGGTGCTGCATACCACTTGAGAATCCAAGACATCACTTAAGTGACGACAGCAGTCACAGTCATTTTCTTTTCACTTAACTGACAGACAAGCACAAAGCAAGGCATGCGCTTAAGAAACGTCAACTAAATAAAGCCACGTTTTCAGGTGAAAGAAATAAATACCAAATCAATTTCTATGAATTGTGTTGCATAACAGCCGGAAGTTAGCTTCTTTATTTACAAGAGTGAGGCAGCCAGATTACTTCTGCTTAATGTTCGGAGACAGAAGAACAAGTCTACATGTGCAGAATATGACACCAGCTTGGGATTCCGGGACATCTGACATTTATATTATGAACAGCAGCACTCAACATTTCACACAGAGGGGTTAATAAATCAATAAACAGCTGCATTTCATTTCACTGAATTTTAAGAAAAAGTCTGTAAGATATTTTTGTGTAAAAGTATGCATGCAAAAATTTAATCCTCTAATTAAAACTCTTGTCTTCATTTAATTTGTGCAACAAAAGTTTGAGAGATAGGTACCAATGTCACATCTAGGGAACCACAACCTTATCACTGAATAAATGGAATACAACCCTCAAACAGGCAGTTCCAGATCCACCCCTGCTCTATACTTTCCTTCAACTTCTCATTGTTTTTGATATTACATAACGTATGGTTCAGTGTAATTCAGTTGTATATCCGGTACCCATTATCATTTCTAGAAAATTCAGAATAACACCATTGTTATTGTGCTGTGTGTACATATATCTTTCTAGTGACACACTATCAAGCATGACGTATGGAAGGCCCCACAGACCCCATGTCACAAGGGGCACAATGCACCTTGGGTCAGAGAAGTCTCAAAACATATAGAATACTACAATTTGTTGAGTGTTTCTTCACACTGGATTCTGCTCTTGACAGCAAGCAGTATTCTAGAACCCCCAATGAGATCTGGAAGTAATTTTACTTATAATTATAAAGGGGCAAAGGTGGCAATAAGGAGTTGTAGGTATGCACCCAACTCGTTACTTACAAAACTGCTCTGGTTTGAAACACTATTTCATAACATAATAATCACAATAAATACAGAACAGGTGTAAACAAACATATAAAGAGTGGTGCAAAAGTCACCTGGCATTTGATGTTTGAATGTGTTGCCTTTAGTGTCAAGCAACTTCTGCACCAACCCGTACACTTACTTAAAAATATGACATGACACAATGTCTGAATTTATGGTCTCACCACACTAGGTTTGGGCAGCTTAACACATAATGCCTTTTGCATGTAACCCCTCCACCAAATCCCTAGTCCCATTAACACAACTTTAAAAATTACAAGGAATATGTCTACCTTGTGACCAAAATTGGTTAAAAATTTGAAACTTATTAAAAAGACTTCATAATCTAGTCCCAGTATGCCATGATTTGAATGTGAAAGTAAAGATTTTGTGGTACACACCATGAAGGCAAAAGGAAGAATGAAAACAGTTCCATTCATCCTAATCTTGGCATTAGATGGAAGTAAGATGTCAGTTTCATGCTCTTGTCACTTTACCCCCAGAGCAGAGCCTGCTATACCCACTGAAGACAAGACTGGGTGGGCCTTATCTTGGTCTGGATGCTTTGGAAAAGGGAAAAAATGTCTTATCCCTGTCATAAATCCAAACCTCAATTCCTTGGCAGTCAAGAACACGGCCCAGTCACTATACCAACTACACCATTCCATATCCTCATGGTTTGAAAGTATAATAATAATTTACCTACCAAGCTGTCATCTCCTTGCCTACAGTTTTGTTCACGTTGCACCATAAGCAATCTGCCACTCACATTGAGCATAATACTTTCAACCTCTTTTGATGCATGGCGACCAGTTTCAGCACGAAGGGTTGTTAGTGTTACAGAAACAACGCAAGCAGGATGAACACATAGTGCACTGATGTCCACACTCTGCAGAATTTCCACTAGAACACCACCCACTACAAACAAACAAACAAACAAAAACAAAAAAAAAATATATATATATATATATACACGTAAACACACACACACACAGACAATTTTCATGTCTTATGATTCATACTTTTCTAACTGATCACACTGTATGTATAACACAAGAGTGAAAAGATGCATCTACCTTTAGGCATGGTACATGATCTGGCAACTGTATTTAAAGGTCACAGACCTAAGAATACTTGAAAATTGTCTATAAAATCAAGTCATGTGGTAGGTTACATACTTTCAAAGCACTCACAATTTTATTAATGCATTTATCTTTACTTATTAAAGCTCTCGTACTAAAACTATACAGAGCCAAACAGCACAAACGCTAGGCTGGTGAAGCACATTTACTATGCGAGTACTCACAGAAACATGATAAAGGGTAAGTGGAGAGTAAACAGGAAAACAGATGGGTTAGTCAGTAATGACTACACGTGTGCAAACAAAATCTCTCCAGCACTAGTATATATGCTGCAAGCACATGCACACAGTGTGGCTGCCATTAGCTGACCAAACAGTCACCACCACCACCACCACCACCACTACCACCATCAACCCCACAAAAATATATAAACTTGTCCATTTAGCCACGGATGAAAACTGGTTTCTGCACTTGGTGCCACCATATAGCAAATGTAATATACTAAAGAACAAGTTACACACATACACACCCTTAGTTATTCATGGCTGAATGGCATGTTTTTCAGTATGCCAAAAACTATACTATAATGAAAACACTAACATAAAGTAAGCAATGTAAATTAAAATAAACATCCAACAAAGTATTCAACAATACAAAACCCTCTGAGACAACATTCATGAATTCACTGCAATAAACATTTAACATTAACACAGCTTGGAAAATTGTAAACCCGCTATCCGAAATTTGTTAAATTGTAACCTGTATGCATTTGCAGCTGATATGGCTGACAAAGAAGATATTTTTAATCAAGTTCATACCGAAAACTTTCATTACGTTGGAAGAACACAAGTTATACTCTGAAGCTACATTAACCACTCTGGAATTTCTTGTTAATGTGAAAATACAATAAAGTATGCATCCTGTACCTTTCCTATAATGACACACATATGTTGATTTACACACTGACTTGAACCACAGCCTAATTAACCTGGAGCCATCTCTCCATCTGTCTGTTGTTCTGTCACCTCATCTGAAGACACAATCTGTACCGTAATCTTAAAAATCCTCTACCTCACTGTATTGATGAAATCATCTCAGTATGATAAATTTGAAAAACTGCATTTCAAGTACACAAAGGGCAGAATGCAACAAACAGGGAACATAAGAACAAAATTATAGCAATGATAGCAATCTTTCAATTACTTAGTCAATGTGAATATGTGAAACAGTAATTTTTCCCACATTTCTTAACTGCTATTTATGTGTATACCATATTTACTCCAATGCAAGGCAGGATTTTTTGCCTTAAATTTGGTGCATTAATATATGAGGTCCTCTAAAAATCGTGTATGAAGTGCCCAACCAGATCGCTCTAAATTGGGCCATGTGGGGTCAATCCAAGGCCTACACTGCCAAATAATCTTGTGACATCTGCACTCTTATAAAATATTATACAGCGTTGAATGGTAATTCCTTACTGACATTTTGAGACAACCTATCAGTCCCAACTTCAAGGATCAAGAAATCCAAAAGGGCGAACAGACCACGGCTGAAGTTAACTCACACAATCTTCTATTTTGGAACTTCATCCATCCCGACTTTTTAAGGAACCCCGTTTTGGAAGCCAGTTCTGTTCCATCTTCAGGCAAGGAAGGATTGAACCTGGTGGACCACTTAGACTGAGTTATTCTCAATCACTACACACCACAGAAACAGTAACTTGTTAAGATATGGACCTAAGAACAGATCTATTCCAAGGGTAGTAACAGGAAGGGGCTATTCAAAAAATAAATGTCAACTACAAGCCTCAAAAATAAAACCTAGACCAATTCACAAATTAAAAACCATAAAAAAAAAAGCCACAAAATCAGACTGATTAAACCACAGACACAACACAAAAATCCAGAACACATGCATTCAAATTCTTAACCCCATTAACCCCATCTGTGCAGAAAATCGCGAATCTTCATTGTTCAAGTAAGTTTATAAACCAAGATATGTAAATGTAGTACTTAGTAAATGTGGACCGTAATGGTATGGCAGCACATCTCTCCAGAATTGACTGTGAAGGGCTTTAAAAGGGCTGTATATCCAGCACAGTGGATGGGACTGATGATATGTTGTAGAATGTCAGTGAAGAGGATGGGGATGTTAGGAGTGATTGTGAGGAAGATAAAGGTATTGACTGTGAAGATAGAGACAGTGACACTGATAGGTGAAGGTATATAGAATCTGGCATGCTTCGTGTATTAAGTGTAGGAAATTAATAGCAAAATATTTTTTCTTAGCACACTTTTATTTTGCAGGGTCATCTTAGATTTGGATAAATACATTTTTCTTGGAGGACATGTTGTTCCGGGGGGCTGCCTTACATTGCAGTCATCGTGCATTCAGGTAAATACGGTATATACATATTGTCAATGCAATTTTCTAAGCATTACTGATGTACACAAAGCAACATATCATAACTGGTTCAGTAAACATAACAAATAATTACAAGAGGCTAAACACGTCAATTTTAAAATAACTTACATGAATGGTTTTCCTTCACAGATAAACTGTAAATTGAAATTTGACCACTGGCACAGAAGGTGATAAGCCTATCACGAAGTGTGTTGAGAAGAAGAACTTGAGCAGAAACCCGCACCATTTTCACAAACATATTATCTAATCTTGAATCTCGTGGGTAGATCCGGATCTCATCCCTGTTCTCCAAAATGCTATAACACCCCATCACAACGTGATCTCGCCACCACAACAAACCACCTGTCACAACAAAGTCCTTCTCTTGAGTCTCATTGCCAAACAACTTCCATTTACGTGACACCATTGAATAATGCGCCAATCCTGTTCTTCCAGCTACAGCTAAATTTTGACCCTCACAGTCAATGGCAGTGTACTGAAACAAACAAAACATCAATAAACAAAGAGCAAAAAACCAAACAGTACACAACCAGACAAATAATCATTTATATATACATCAGACATATAAAGAAATAATGTACTGTCTATTGTTGTACTGATGATTTGACTGTACTATTGCAGACATTAGAACTAAATTTCCATTAGGCCATCACTGTTACATCAATGTTGATTTATACACAAATTGGGTAGCCTTGGGGTTAGACACAAGACTCACATTCACAGGGTACTAGATACTACACTGAACTGGATATGCATGCAGATTTACTCTGCAGAGATCCCACATTTAAAACTCTAGAACTCAAGAAGACCAGGCTCCAGTGTGTGCTGTGTAACCCACACTGGATTAAGAATCCCTCTGCCATGAATCTCTTTTGGATACCGCTACTTCAATAACAGGCCATAATTAGAAGCCATGCATACTGGATTAGGAATGATTCCTCTCACAAAGATTCCTGTATCTTGTCACACAGGTGCAGGCATCACAAATAATTTTTTCTGGCACTGGGGTCAAATTAGTTTTTAGCTTAACAGTGACATTTAGCGAACCACTGGAGTACAGCTTGCAGAATTTGTGGAAAAATATTTCATACAAATAAGGTACATATTATATACAACAAAAATCACATAAAAGTCAAACAATTACATCACAGCAGCATTTCTAAACTCTGAGGTTAGAGTTAACAAACCGAAAGTCAAAATCTGTTCTTTTGAAAAAATACACATATAAATAGATCATTAAATAACCTCATTATTAATTCACATCCCACTATTTGGAATGACACATATGAAAGACAGAATATATTATAATTTCTACCACGACTTTCATGTTTAAAATTCAACACTTTTAGGCCCATCTGCATTCTCATGAAAAGTAGCCATTAGCTCTGTCATGTCCATCTGTCTGCATGCATCAGCTCAGCTCCCACCAGACGGATTTTTGTGAAATTTAATTTCAGAGAATTTTACAAAAATTTGGTGAGAAAATCCAAATTTCATTACAATGGGACAACAGTACAGAGCACTTAAGACCCACATGCATTTTGCAGTGTTGAAAGGGAACCATGTAGCTCAACAATAGAAGGAACAATACTAGAGAGACTGCAATGTTGCATTACTGTGGCAACACATTCATAATTTATACCACTGACAGTAACACACATACACAACAATGTTATGTAGCATTAGTTGCATAACAATACACAACTACACACAGCATGATGCATAAGATTTAGGAATGATATTTTTTAAACAACAGAACTAGAGCAATCTATCAGCCAACCCACTAACTAAGTACTCTCAACCAACATCCGTTCACACACCGAGTTTCGTTTATCTTCGATAGTGTAAGAGTTACAACTTACCTCATAAAGTCAGTTTTCTTTATATGTCACATATGACAGAAATGAACAGAGAGGTGCCATAAAATTTTGTTTCAAAGCTAGTCCATCTGCTACAGAAACACTAGTATTGGTGCAAAAGGCTTATAGGAATGAGGCTCTGAACTGAACAAACGTTTTTAGGTGGTATTCTCGATTTTGAGATGGGAGCTGGTAGAAGATGACAAGAGAGGTGGCCATCCAAAATCGACTTGAACTGTGGTAAACATTGCTGCTGTTGTTGATTTGGTCAAAAATGACTGTCGAATTGCATCAGGAATGATAGCAGAATCTTTAAGCATCCCCAAGACTCTTCGGATTCCGAAAGAGGATTTGGGAAAGAGAAAGTTGTGTGCAAGTTTTGTTCCACAATCCTTGACACCTGAGTGAAGGGAAGATCGAGTCACATCTTGCCAAGACATTATGGCGATGGCCAATGCAGACAAAAATTTTTTTTAACAAAATTATTATGGGAGATGAGACCTGGTGTTTTGCCTATGACCCTGAAACAAAGCGACAGAGTTCTGAATGGATTGGTGAGATATCCCCTCGGCCAAAGAAACTGAAATTCCAAAAGTACCACATCAAGAGCATGTTGATAATTATTTTCAACTCTCAAGGCGTACAGCACAAAGAATTTGTACCAGATGGAAGAACAGTAAATGCAGAATTTTATAAAGGAGTAATGGATCGCCTCCTGAAGCGCATTCAACAGGTTCGTCCAACTGCATTCTGCTCTTGAGAATTTTTCTTGCTGCACGTTAATGCGCCCACCCACAAAGCTGCAAGTGTTTGGCAATTTTTGACCCAAAAAAAATGTTACAATCCTTTATCACCCCGTACTCGCCAGATTATCTCCACCAGACTATCTTTTGTTCCCCAAGTTGAAAATGAAGTTAAAAGGACTCCACTTTGCAGATGTTGCCGAGATCCAAGAAGCTGTAACTGATGAATTAAAGGTCCAAAAACAGGAATTTTCAGCAGCTCTTCATAAACTGTACGACCACAAAAAAGCCTGTACATATGCTAATGGAGCTTATTTTGAATTTAAAAAAAAAGTATGTGTCTTCCTCACTTGTCTTCGATTTAAAAAAAAATCAGTCCTAAAACTCTTGGACCACAATGTGTATGTTTCCCATCAGTGATGTAAGAAGTCCAAACACAATTTTCTGTGATGTGTGAACTAGGACTTTAATAGGCACATTCACATTCATATGAAAAGCAGCATATATACACAACAATGTTACTTAACACCATTAGTTACATGAACGGCCATACACAATTTGTTACATCACATCAGTTATGTAACAATGCAAATACCATTCTCTGTGAGATACACACTAAGCCTTTAATAGGTTCATTAACATTCTCGCAAGAGTGCCTATATCTTTGATATGTTTGTCCATCCATTCGCACATATCAGCTTGGCCCTCACTGGACAGATTTTCATAACTTTTTTTTTATTTATGGTCGAAGGCACTACGTGTTGGTCAATTATGCAAATGGAATACACAGTTGCATTTCCATAACAACAATGGTTAAGTGAATGTGCCATGATACTGTTTCACATGTACACTGCCTATCTTTTTTAACAGTAAGGAAATAGGGATATTAAAGTGATAATTATGCCCCCCGAAGGTATCCCTACTTTGACGTAGTGGTGGGGCTTGCATGGTCAAATGAACCCGAGAGCTATGCTGGCAGTAGCGTATGCTACCAGCAGGGCCTCCCATGCCAGACAGGTCAAGGGTGATGACCCAGACAAAATGGGATGCCCTGGTCCTCCATGTTGGTGGTTGGGTGCAGGGCTGACAACCCTGTCCTGTAAAAACTAAAACGTTGCAAAGAACTCAGTGAATGAAACTGGACTGCCATCATGGAAAACACTTAAGATACGAAGCAAGGAAATTAATAAGGTAATGCAATTTGGAACCTGGAATGTGCGCACCCTTCTACAGGCAGGAAACATGAATGCAATAGCAGAGGAAGCCGAAATGTATAAGATGGATGCAGTAGCTCTATAAGAAATACGTTGGAAAAGTAAAGGAACAATCAGGAAATTGAAATTTACTATGTATTACTCTGGAAATGAAGACAGACAAGACAACAGAGGAGTAGGCTTTATTGTCTCCAAGAAAGCTAATAAATCGGTACTGGGATTCTCGCCTATTTGTGAAAGAATATGTACCTTGCAAATTAGAGGTAAATTACATAATATTGCATTTGTCAATGTATATGCACCGAATGAAGACACTGAGGATGAAATAGTAGATGAATTCTACGAAACATTGCAATCGGTATGTGATGAATTACCAAAACATGACGCCGTTATAACACTAGGTGACTTCAATGCCAAACTGGGTAAAGAACAAATATATAGAGACACCAATGGAAGACATAGCCTACATGAAACCACAAGTAATAATGGATTTTGATTAGTGCAATATGACACTACTAATAACTTCAAAGTCCTGAGCACTTGGTACCCCAGAAAAGACATACACAAAGGAACTTGGAAAATACCTGGCACCAAAGACACCAACCAAACAGACCACATATTAGTGTCCAAGAGGTGGGCCACAGATATTGAAAACATTAGAACATACAGAGGAGCTAATTCAAACTCAGACCACTTCTTAGTCGGAGCAAGACTAAAACAGAAAACAGCCCTTATTACAAGAAATAGAATTGAAAACCAGAAAAGATGGAACATAGATAAACTTGATGAAACACAGGTCCAATGTCACTATCAGCAAGAGATACAAAAGGAGCTCCAAAGGAAACCAACCTCAAATGACATAGAGATGATAAAAGCAAAACGGGGGGCCAGACTAAAATGCATCCAAGGCAATACAAGAGCCAATCAAGAAGAATATAATAGAAAAAGAATAGCAGCTGCTAGAGTATGCCATAGAAAGAAGAGAGAGGCACTAAAGAGAAAAGTTGATGCCATTGTAGAACATCATACCAAAAATGAAAGCAAAAAATTCTATAAAAGAATTCAAGAAGTAACACAAAGAATTTAAACCAAGCATAAATGTATGTAGAAGTGAAGATGGTAAAAGACTAACAGAAAATGAAGATGTTCTAATGAGATGGAAAGAATATTTCGAAAGCATACTAACAAGCAACTCAGATGAAATAGACGGTATGACAGTCTACACAGCCGAAAATGAAGACATACAGCCGATCTACGAAGAAGTGACACATGTAATCCAATTCCTAAAAAACATAAGGCTGCAGGAATAGATCAAATAGTGGCAGAATTCTTAAAAAAGGGAGGAGAAACCTTATAGAGAAGAATCCAACACCTTGTCAAACTGATCTGGACACAACATAAAATACCTGAAGATTGGTCTACAGGAATTATACACTCTATACACAAGAAAGGAGACAAGTTGGAATGTTCTAATTACAGAGCCATAACACTATTAAATGTTACATATATAGTGTTATCAGGTACCCTCTATAATAGATTAGCAGAATATGCGGAAGAAATACTAGGAGACTATCAATGCAGATTTCGAACAAACCATTCAACCATTGACCACATTTTCACCATAAGACAAATACAAGAAAAGGCGTATGAATATAATATACATTTACATAATCTGTATATAGACTTGAAACAAGCTTTCGATAATGTTAATAGAAGCAAAATGTTGAATGATCTCATGCTATTGGGTATACCAAAGAAATTGACCCAACTTGTGGGTGTGACCATGGCTGGATCCAGGGCAAACGTAAGAGTTGATAATCAATATACACCCACTTTTCCTATCACCAATGGTGTGAGACAAGGAGATGCACTGTCTTCTTTGTTATTTGATCTAGTCCTAGAAGCAATAATTCGGAAGCTGAACATCACTGGACATATAGGAACAAAAAGTACACAAATTTTTGCATATGCCAATGATGTGGCAATACTGAGCAGAAATAAAAATGCACTAAAAGATGCCCTAGGCAACATAGAAAGTGCAGCAAGAGAAAGGGGCCTTATAATAAATGAAAATAAGACCAAATACATGGAAGTAACAAGAACAGTAGTCAATGGTAACCATCTGCAATGCGGAAAATAGAAATTCGAACATGTGAAAGAATTGTCCTACCCAGGCTCACGACTGAATCAAATCAATTCTACCAGTTGTGAAATACAAGCAAGAATTATCAGTGGAAACCGATGTTACTATTCTTGTGGAGCGCTAATGAAATCAAAAGCATTAAATAGAAGTTTAAAACTAAAAATATATAAAACCTTAATAAGACCTGTAGTAACATACGGATGTGAGGCCTGGACATTAACAAGTTGAAATGAACAACAACTAAGAATATTTGAGCGGAAGATACTAATGAAAATTTTTGACCCAGTACAAGATGAAAATGGATTCTGGAGAATCAGAAAGAACCATGAGCTGAACAAACTCATAGGAAATGCAGACTTAGTAAGATTCATAAAAAGCAGAAGAATAGCCTGGCTAGGACATGTGGCGCGGATGGATGGAATGAGAATGCCTAGAAGAATACTAGAATGGAAACCAATGGGCAGGAGAATCAGAGGAAGACCAAGGAAAAGATGGATTGAAGACGTTGAGGAAGATATCCAGATGATGGGAATAAGAGGGTGGAGAAAGTTGAGTAAGGAAAGGACGGAATGGAAGAAAATCACTGAGAAGGCTAAAACCCATAGTGGGTTGTAATGCCAACAAAAGAAGAAGAAGGTGATAATTATGAACTGTGACACATGCAAATACAACCTAAGTGCATTGTCTGCTCTAAGGCTCTCTGACAGCAAGTACCGGAGATAATTACAGAAAACCACAAAAACTTGGTCAGAATGGAAGACATGCCAAATTCATTACATAATAATTTATTATTTCAAATCTGGTTTGCAAAATAAAGTATATAGATAAGTATATTTAAATTATTTAGGCTACAGTCTGGTGCAGATTATGTAAGAGGTAATGATGTTAAAGTAATATTGAACAGATTTTGAAACCATAGAAGGCATGGAACTATGGAAACACTTAAAATTCTATACAGGAACACTCATAACTCTGCTTTTGTGTTGGCTTGAATGTTGAAGTAACAGGAACTAAAGGAAATGAAAACAAGAAAAATAACAACAGCAGAAATGCATTTTCTCTTAAAAAGTCACAGTAAACATGATGACAAATCACATATGTAATGAAGAGTTTAGAGAAAACCTAAAAATATCAGACATTTAAATAATGAGATATATTACCAAAAGAAACTGCAAGAAAATTAAAAAAAACCTGAAAAGCAAGTGTCAAGATGACCTTTCAGGCTCTTAACACTTCTATAAATAAATAAATGGGGAGAGAATATGCAATAGTAAAATAAAAAACAAACACACGTAAACACATTTTGCACAAGTTTTTGTAGTATAGATATTAAATAAAGATATGTACCATACACTATAATGGGGACTGTGGTAGCACAGTGGTTAAGGTGCTGTGCTACCGCAATGCTGCAATGCACCATACATTAAAACAAGTTATTGGTAAATGCAGGAGTAGTTGCAAATTGTTTTACCAATGTTTGGGTCATCCCAGCATTGACAATACAGGCAGGTCCCCTTTTTATGCCAGGTAACGTTACAGAAAAATGCTGTGCAAGTTGGAATTGTAAAAACTGAACACAAAACTCCCATTTAAAACACTGTATTTCCTGGGGTTAAGGGACTAACATCCTCATACTACAAATGTATGACTACACCACTAGCAGACATACAGAACTGTAGAGAATACAGAATGCAGAAAAACTCCATGCCCAAACTTTTTGAGGTGACAGGGGGGG
>Ga0123352_10003537_pt1 | contig 22618 bp, 17 predicted proteins | sample TergutLab28metaG_FD_89700 | JGI IMG/M metagenome (GOLD analysis project Ga0123352, IMG submission 89700) | Labiotermes labralis P1 segment gut microbial communities from Petit-Saut dam, French Guiana - Lab288 P1 | ecosystem: Host-associated > Arthropoda: Insects > Digestive system > Gut ...
TCTCTCTCTCTCTCTCTCTCTCTCTGAGGTGAAGAGGGTAGTTGGCAATTCATATTAAGGCTAGACATTTCAAAGCACTGAAGGCATTTTCAAAATCTGTTCCATGACCTTTCTTTCTTTCTTTCCTTCCTTCCTTCTTTCTTTTTTCAGACAAACTGACAACACATTAAAATCAGTGTACATTTAGTAGATTATGTTAGTTTATAAGAAGTTGCCACAGATTACTGGGAGGAAAAGCAGGACAGATCATTTCACACGCACTGAGCTGATTATGAACTCACTATCACCATATATTTAGACACTTCAATCACAATACGTATCTACAACCTACTTCTCAAACAACCAATTTAATTTTAACACCACTCGAATTCCCAAGTTGTTCATATGGAGCTTGTATGTAATTCTTGTTTCTCCCATGAATGCCACAATGATATCATTCCTCTTGCCTTATTCAATCTAACAATATTAAACACAGATAGCAAATTACAAAACTCCTCAATATGCAACTTTCTTGATTCCCTACTGTTTCATCTCTTGCAGGTTCAAATATTCCCCTTAGTACTATTTTTCTCAAACACAATCAATCAGTGTTCTCTCTTAGACAGTGGCCAAGTGTCACACCCATACAAAACAAGAAGTAAAATTATAGAAACAAATAGCAGCCTTACTAACAAATGCAGATTTATGTGCGATCACTGACCTCTGGTCCCGTCGATGTATTGGTCCAAATGTCAAGGCCTCCACAAGGATGGCACAGTACTGTTCCAGTATTTCTGGAGATGCAAGTGCTACCACTTTCTGCAGCTGCAAGATCAGCACGTTACTGAGACCAGCTATTGCTTCACCATGTGAGAAAATCTTGTCTGAGTACTGGAACATTGGTCAGAAATCAACATAAAAAACATAAATTGCAACAGAAAGTAGAAAAATAATACACAAATTGAGTAATTTATACACTTCAACAGACAGGATGAGGGATGAAATGTACAAAGAACTTCAGTGCACAATCATTTTGAGGAATGGCCACTTGGAAGAATGAAAGTTGGGAGAATACTGATGTGGAATATTTTAACATTCTGTCATGATGGAAATAACTTATTGACCTGGCTGAGGAATGTGTCCAGTGGCAGGTTTTGGTATTAGCAGTGCTGAACCCTACTGTTCAACTGGCAGAAAAGGCGATTAAAACTTCAAATGGAGCGAGGACAATCAGTCTTACAATGTTTCCAATCCAAGCATGAGGTTTGTGCTTCATCAAAAGGAGACCTGTAGATAAGTTATCGTAAGGTCTTTTGTGATTTTCCTCAGTCCCATCATGCCAACACTTGCATACTACCTCAAAATTGGGCCACAACTACTTCCTTTCATATCCATGACACTCGTTGGGTTAATTAAAATATGCTGAAAAGAGGTCTATTATAAAGTCCACATAAGAAAACATCTAGGCTCCTCCAAAAACAAAGCTGGGGATGGGAGGATTATACAGAAACTGATACAGATGAAAACAGAATGTAAACAGTAGTTCTAATGCAGGAATTTGTGAATACAGTGATGTTACAGCCCAGTAACAACAAAGAATTGCCTACCAGCCGAGTAACTCTTCCAGGATGACTGTGCCATGGGGTTTCATGATAGGGACGCCCATAATTACTCAATATGTAAATGAATGGCCCCTCTGTATCCACATACAAGTACAAGATTGTTAGCCTTCCATATAAGTGGCCCACAATATTATGTCCATATGTCTTATCTGCCTGGAAAGTATTTTGACTTTCACAGCAAATGTGTCTACCTGATAATCTGAAATCATAAGGGAATGTGAATGCATTCTGCGATAACATATCACCTTATAAACTACATGCTTTGTATCACTGAGTTACAAGTCTACCATTTCAATATGTAAGCTGTTAATGGCAAAGCATTCAAATGAGTCCCATTTGCATGTGGTCTGTTTTATGGCAGGACATCTAACTTCTATGAGCAAATAAGAACTAACCTGAAGCAGATGATCTTGACAGGTCTTTGTAGACATCACTGATGGCTGGAACAACATCTGTATGAAGGCTTCCATTGTTGTCCAGAACAATTCTGTTTTGCGTAACTCAAATATCATACTCCAACAGCTAGAAATGAGCCTGAACACATCGCTGCCAAAATACTTTGGCAACATCTTCTCCAGAATTTTCATCACTGGTACCAGAAGGACACTGCCTCCAATTTCAAGCACTGTTCCCATATCACTGACCATATCCTCAACACTCCGCAAGGTTAAGAGTTGATCCTCAGCTCTCAAGCATGAATGCAGGAAGTCTGTTACAATAGACCAGCCTGCCTCCAGATATGTGGATGTAAGTCTTCCCCAGAGAGTCTGTAAATCCCGCGTCAGATGTAGTTCTATTTCCTGCTTCACAGGGGGTGAATTCAGCCTCCCATCCCCAACTATATAACTTATCAGGTTGCTTTGTGTTTGCAGTATCACACAAGGCTCACTAGTAGCACATGTGCATTGACAGTGGTTCCTCAACCAGTGAGATATGCATGACAACATTCTGATACCAAAGTAATGGCACATGGGTGGGGCAGTAGGTGCCATCAGCACCTGCAATGCCATGCCCTGAAGTTGAGTGAGGTGTGCTTTCGGCTGACACAAGATGTCTGGTTCAGCAGTAAGTGACTTGACAGCAGTAATGTAAAGGTCCACCAGATGGTAATCTTGCAAATGTGTGACTGAGGACATTCTTCTACTAATATATGCAAATATCTGATCCAGTATTAAGTTTACACACCCTGTTATTGTCTTCCTAACTAAATCATCTCCACATGTTGTATGGCTTTCATTTAACAAACATACAACTAGCTGCAGAGTGCGGTTCTGTCCTGCTTCACTGGCATACAGTCTTTTATCACAGTTGTGGAAACATGACAGTTCTGCACACAGTAATCTGGCTAGGGAGTAGGTGCCATCCATCATGTGGCATGGCAGCAGCATAGCGTCACATAACAGCACAACCATTCGAGCTACTGCTGTAACACTAAGACAAACCTGACCAGCTGAAGCCAAGAATGATGTGGAAACAAACCTTGCCGCATCATCCTTACTCACAAACATTTTAATCCACTCCACAGTGTTATGCCAAGCCGATGTTCCACGCTTCAATGATTCACTACTTCTATAGCTTCCCAGACAGTCTGCAACTGTGTTAACATCAAGCACCTCAAAGTCTGCAAAATTAATGGTAGCATTCAGCAGCATACACTGAATCGCTCCACGAATGAATACATAATGACACCTGAGCGCTTCTGACATAAAGCCTTTCAGTACTCCAAGTCTCTCCTGGTCCCAGACCGGAATGCTACCTACATGGGCCAGTGCATACACTACATTAAACAAGGGCACAGGAGCCCATGAAACTGAGTTCATCACATCCAGTACACAACAAAAGAAAACACGACAGTCTTCATGAGAAGATTCTACAATGACATCCTCAAATAAATCTTTCAGTGATCCACCTATTTCTGATGGAGAGCAATGTTCAGGATTCAAACTGTATAGGGCTGAATTGTTCACAGCATTCATAAATGGCGTAAGGAATTCCAGTATCTTATAACCATTTCGCACAAAATGTAAATCTCTGTGAATTCGAACAAAGTTTATAATGCCCCATTTAACAACAAAATTGCTGTCATGACTTAAAATTCTACAGAACACACATAAAAGCCAAGACACATGGAGAACATTACCTTCACTGGAAGGTGCAACAAGAACGTTAACCATTGGCAAAACTGGCCTGATTAGGTGGACCTGTTTTTCTTCCAGAGTTTCTAAAATAAGAAAGAACTGTTCCCAGATCTTACTTGAATCTGCCGGATCCCACCAAAAAACTGCATCAGGGCAATGAAGAGTGAAAGAAATATTATTTTGGCAAATGCGATCAACAGCTCTCTTCATGAGGTACAGTGCCTGCTTCCTAACCAGTGGGTCAGCACTTGTTAGCCCACTTTGTAATAACTTCCAGAACATATTATCCTTAGCAACATTGTAACTGATCTCAATGTTCTGCAAATCACAGGGCAGATAAAACTGTACAAGGATGCATAGAATTTGGAATGTATGAGGCAGGTTACTAGGAAAGCTTTTTATTATATGTCTCCATATATTTTGCAGAAAAATGTTATCTGCTGTATATGTGAGAACCTTTGGGATGACACACTGCAAAGTTTGAACTGATATGTGTTCCACACCACACCAGATCAAGCTTAAAATCAAACTCTGCATGCCACCATCACACAATTTAATTGTTTCACCTTCGTGTATATTTAATTTATTGTTTTCCTCTTGTTTATCCAGCAACGCAGTGAAAACAGTTTCTAGAACTCGTAAACTTACTTCTGGCCTAACTGTGCAAGCATATTCACTTTCTTCAATGTCTGCACTATTTAAAAACATTGTCAATTCCTCTTGACATTTCATCACAACATTTGTAACACAAGTATAAAAGGAGTCCCTTCCCATTAACAGCAATGTCTGCTGAAGAACACTACAGAGGGTAGAAAAACACTGGCCTTTAACATTACTACTGCGTTCCAATAATGTTAAACATAGCTTAAATATGGTTTTATACTCCAGTACACTATCCTCTACACCTGCTTCGCCATCTCTCAATTTATGTTTCACTTCCAACACAGATTTCAATATCTTATATTTCTTCATGTCTGGGCCTTTGTCGAACGATAAATACGAAACCAAACCCAAAATAATACGATTAACGTTGTCCTCTAGTTTGTCATTCCCAAGAAAATTCAAAACATTAATCAGTTCTGATACTGCAGATTCAGATACATCGTCTGTGAAAATATTGGCCATCATTACCGTATTATGTTGATACTTCTACAATACTTCAAAACAATAAAAATTATAACAGTATATCCACACACGCAATCATTGCCGGAGAACCGAATTTACACGTGCGCCTACACGTGGAGCTGTATTTTCTTTCTGGTTCCGTGGCTGTTTTACCATCCTTGCTTACTGCCACAGTCCGCAGAGATGACATTTCTCTGCCGTAAGCAGGGTAAATTCTGTACATATCTAACACAATAACGGCAATGAAAGCTATCGTACAGAGGGTAATGAAAGCTAGTGTGATTGGTAAGGCGCTAAATTACAAGAATATCTATTTGAAATTCGTACGGCTCCGTAAGTAATGATTACAACCTTTTATTTGCAGTCGAAGGTGAGGTTATTAGTTCCATTGGTAAAGGTCTGTGTGTCTTAATTGGAATATCGAAAGATGACACCACAAAAGATATGGAATACATGTGAGTAGAAATGATGAATATTAGTCATCCTTTCACCCTTTTCTAGTCCATTTTGAACAAATGTGTGATACAAATAAAACCTGTATAAACGTACTAACACAAAACTCTTCCACTGGGCATGTAACGCTACATGTGTTGGCACCCATGACGCACAGTTTTATCACCGAGAATTGCAATACCGTATGATTGGTCGTAGTATATAGGCTAATGACACTTTGAGAACTGCAGCGGTTATTTTGTGCCAGGTTTGTAAAATTACGTTTGTGCACGGCGCATAATATGCAGATAGAGGTGGTCATTGCTGCAGCAGAATGTAGGAGATCTTGTATTGATTACGTACATGGATGTGTGAAATGTAATAAGAAGGCACCTTGATTCATATTGTGTAGTTTTTCAGTTCCATGTCTGCTGCTACTGTTATTGGCCGATAATATAGTGATCACAGGAGTAGGTATCCAATTCGTCGCGGCTTTCCTGGGACAGCCCCAGAACTCTGTTCGGTGTCCCGTGTAAAATTCGGTTCCGGACGCAAAGTGCCCCCGTACATATTTTTGATGTTACAAGATGAATGTTACTTGTCTTACCAAATCATCTTTCTCAGACTTAGTCATGATTATGAATTTGTAAAGTGTAGGAACTTCAATGCATAATATACTGTGTTAATTTGCAGAGCTCGTAAGATTCTCAGCACACGAATTTTTGAAGACGACAAAGGAAAAAGGTGGAATTTAAGTGTGAAAGACAAAGGATATGAGATCCTCTGCATAAGCCAGTTCACACTTTATCATGTCTTAAAGGGCAACAAGCTGGATTTTCACAATGCAATGGCAGCAGAGAAATCTGAAGCTTTTTATCAGGAATTTCTGAGTCTTATGAGAGCTCAGTATCAAGCAGATCTCATTAAAGGTTAGCTTTCCATCTTTACACCACAGTCCTCATTGAAGTACTTCAGCATCCTTGTCAGTTCCCCATTGCCTAACTTCAGCTCTTCCAAATATTTGTGCCCATCCCTTTTTATTAAACTACTGCAATGAAGCTGAGGATTCATTCATGTGGAATGTGACACCATGTCATTGCACAAGTGGTTCCTGATTTTTTGAAGAGAACATGGTGCTTTCGCTGTAGGTGTCTTGTTGTGCCAGATGAAGGTAGTGCATTCCTTCTGAACCACTCATCCAACAACACACTATCACATCCCAGAGGACCTGAATCATATATTTTACCAGCTGCATAAGTTATTCTATATAGAAAAATCAGAAAAGATTACAATGTGTACCCAGAAGAAGATACTTGGGAATTTGACCTTCAAACAGCGTTAAGTTTGTACATGTGAAAGCATGTAAAAAACACCCCTACAAATTCATTTTAAATATTAGACAAGGAAATTTACTGCATTTTTATGACTTGCTGCATAATCTCCATTTTATTTCCCATACAATACCGTTTATTTTATAATGTTATCTTTTTCTGTTCAAATAATAAATTTTGTAAACAGAATGCATAAATCTTAAATACCAACCTGGTTATAAAGGTTAATATTGTACATCTTCTGCGCAATGAATAATACACAGATAAGATTTATTCCAACTTACTACACACTTTATACCATATACAAATTACACCAACATGTTTCAGGTAACATGTGTAACTTGTAAACAGTATAGTATGTGTGTGTGTGAAATAACTCTTATCTGTATACTTAAGAGATACAAACAAAAAGATGCAGATGCTGTGTGTAATATTGTCAAGAGGTGTGATAGGTGTGATACCTGGGATGATCGGCAACACTAGTGGAGGCATGGCACGTAACTCAACATATGTGTGGGATGGTCATTGCAGAACAAAAAATACATTCCTTGTTGCAGTTGTTTAATATTTGGTGATCAGTCTGTCTTCTGTGTTTTGAGCTTTCTTATAGATGAAAGAAAATGTGTATCAGCCTAAATATACCACACAAGGATGTCAAGATTTTCCTGTTTACTCTTGTATTATTAATTTCAGAAGCACAGACTATCCATAAAATCATTAGATTGATGCAAAATGAATGAACAACTCCATTTTGCTGTATAGGAGCGTTTACTAGGGCAAGTCCACAGGAACACTGGAAATTGTCAGGTGCTGAATTTGTACCGTATGCTTCAGAGGGTCTTCTTGACCCATACAAATAGTATGAATTTGATTTAACACCAAATTCAACAAGCAATTCAAATAGTCACTACATACTCAGTCAAACAAGTCATTCCATCTCAAAATTAACTACTGACTGTCTTACTTTTGCACAGAAATAAAGTAAACCAGGGTGATACATTCAATATGGTGGGGGGAATCAGTGATACTACTAAACTGTTTCATTTACAGTCTCCCTCTCATTGTCAATTTAACAGTTTCAGTTCTCCTGTATCAATAACCATAACTTCACTGCATAACTGTAACACACTATGCCAGGACAGCTTACTTGTTAGTGGTTTCTTCTCTTTTCAGATGGAAAGTTCGGAGCATATATGCAGGTGAATATCCAGAATGATGGACCAGTTACAATTGAGCTGGAGTCTCCACAACAGAAGTATGCTTGTGAACCTCTATCTGAAGTTGCTTAACTTCACTCCAAAATATGTAAAAATCTTGTATACAGTAATAAATGATCTTTATTATATGCTTCCTTAATGAATTTACTTTTCACAATACACAGGGTTGGTCTTTACAAGCACCTATATATCTGTATTTTTATGCTACATATATTCAAAGCATATGGAAGGGGCAGAACATCAAACAATTACAAACCATTTCTACAGTCTGCACCATGTTTTGTTTCCCACCTGAATAGCATGTATGGAACTTTACTGGTCATCAGGACAAATGGTGAAACTGATCGTGTTCACTGCCTTGCTTTACTGATCCAACCAATTCAGAGCCTTTGGTTTCTTGTCATTAAGGCTTGAATTCAGACTGCAGTTTAATTGCCAAAACTAATGCAATTTACAGATATGTGCCACAACACTGAATATTCATCATTTCAATAATACATTGTGCATGTGTCACAAAAAACACCCCCCCCCCCTTCTGCAATCTTATAATAACTATTTCACTACATTCTTTAAACATTCTTTAAACATGGCTCTTCAACTGGCCATAAAATAATCCACTTTTGTGAGAGGGATTACTGTTAAGAACTGGGGCATGTCAGTTGATGGCAACACTCTGATAATCATAGCTTACTACCCCCAACACATTTACACATGACAATCAGAAGCAGATGTAAAATTCAATTTTGGGTTTCTCTGACTATTGAACACACCAACAAACTCTGCAAAAACACTTTTCTTTTAAACACCAGTGGGGAAAAATTCGTTGTCTTTCATCAGGACGTCCCAGATTAGCTGCCGGCCAGGTGTTCTGCTGTTGTAGAGGCTAAGTACTGAAGTATTGGGCACATCAAGTGGACACCAGTTTACTATAGCATACTGTTTGCTATAGAGATCTGTAAAAACTTTGCACAGTGTTTTGTTATACCGAGAGTCTTCCCCAAAAAAGAAGATCCTGAGATAATTGGAATCTTCATGGATTGGTAATTCTAATCTAAAGAAAGCAGAAACTCACTTAACAATACAAAATATTTTAAATAGTACACATACAAAAACATTTTAAGAAAATAGTTCTGAAAAAATTGTCAAAAAATCATCCAAAACTTGTTTTGTGTGTGATGCAATGACAAGTAAGACCTACACTTAGAAAAACCCATTCCCAAGATCAAGCAATTCTGTATTTTTACACACTGTATGGAGCCACCAGCAACAGGTCACAGCTCAGCAGGGTAATCCTTTGTTGCTGGCGATGAGCTTCATTTTTGAGTATTTTTTCTCAAAGTGTCACATTACAAAACTAAATGGCAGCAGTATTTTAGAGTGTTGCTTGGGTATTGAGCTGATTAGGCCTACGAAGATCTTCCAGCAACAACACTCTCCACAAAACTCTGCGGCTGACCGTCCATGAGGAAAGAATAGTCCAGTAATTGTTATTTCGTTTCACCACAGAGGACGAGGGACAGCTTTACTCTTCGACTGCAGCCTGAACGGTTTGTGACTGGGGCGTTTCAATGGATGCCTGGTAAACAGGAACAAAACATTTTACCTTAATGACAGCATAAGAACTGACTAGGCTACAGTACAATTAGAGAGAGATCTCAATATATCATCATCCAGACTCCAATATATACAAGGAATAAGAAAAATACTGTGAAAGCAGAAAATAAGTAACTGAAATTAGTATGTGTAGTGTGAAATAATATTAATTACAACATAAAATGGGAGAAGGGTATCACTGTGAAAAATTAAGTGACTTTTATGCTTTGGAGCCAAAAGTAGACTACAATCAATGAAGACTGCACCTAATATGCCTGCAGTCATCATCAGATGTCACCAACAGCCTTCAAGGTAATGGTGGCTGTTTAAATTCCTGGCAGTTTTGAGTCTACCCTGCATTTGATTCTGGCACCAACAGGTTAAATGCCTAAACACTCCAGCATGACCACACTTCCCTAATGATAATAGAAAGTGTGGATATATTCATGACTGCAAAGTATTAATGCAATTGCTGGTCAGAAATTAAAGTTACTGAATATGACAGCAGAAGAAATAATTGTTTGCTTCTGTGGCCAGCAAATAGATGTGTACTCCCATGAAATGTTTCTGGCAGTAGTGATATTGTTTATGCTCAACGGCAGTAATGATAGTGTTTATGCTCAACAAAAGCAAAGAACATATGAACACTGCTACAAGCTGGGGGAATCCTGTGTCTGACTCCAGGCTGGGTGTGATTCTTGGTGCTGGTGTAAATTTTTGTCTTTGCTGCCTGATCTATGCCAGCTGCTGGGCCTAGCCTATATGATGGGGATCTTGCCCCACAGGTAAAGTAGCTGAAGCATAAATATGACCATTGACCTATGCCTACACCAGGAAGTATGAGCTTAATTCCTGTACCTCCCTGCCATGATCACTGCAAGAGTACCTTTATACAAACAATGAAAGACTGTTTTCATTATACTATGAAGCTTATAAAAATGAAACTGTAAATGTGACAATGCAGTATTATGGGATGTCATATTTTCAAACAACCACAACACCGTTATGTATATATAATAATTACTTCCTTCAAGAAAAGTGGCTCACCTGAACTGAGTCTTGTGTTTCGGGTGTCTTGATATCAGAAATTGGCAACGGTTCTGGCTCAACCTATAAACAAGAGTGTGACATTCTCAAACTCTCAATCTACTCTAGTTCCTTTACTGTAAACCTACCAAATTTACTGCACATATGTGTACCCCAATCCCCCATTCCTTTACAGATCACAGACACAAGAAAAGTAAAAAAAGTTTTAAATGTTATGATACCGTGCTGTTGCTTTCTGCAAGATAGTGTAAAATTACGGTCATCAACGCACACAGAAAACTTCTTAGGAAAAAGTTAGTAGAGAAACATTTTGCAAAGGACAGAATACATAAATGTAGGAGTGATGAAAGGATGGATCACAGACACCTAATGGAAAATATAGAAAAGGGAAACCAAAATGATTGATAACCATGTACTACTGACTAACAATTCTCAGACCTACAGACACACATCCTTTCTATTCAATACGTCATGTCATCAGAATGCTGTATTACATTACTTCTCTGAAATCATATTTTATGAAGAATGTCAGTATGTAATGTACTGAATTATAATCTCCACCACACTCATGTGTCTACATTTAACTGTCCACATTTTGTTTGAATTATTTATTATCTACCTTATATGTTAAATGCTATTTTGTTACTGTCTTTGATTACGTGAGTGCAGTTGTGCTTTAATTCACTTATCGATTTTTTAAGCTCATGGTTCCGTGCATCGTAATTCAGTGTTAATAAAAATCCAACCAGATGCAACAGTATGCAGATATTTATTTACTGCCAAGTCACTCTACATGTTTCGGGTGTCACAGCACCCATCATCAGGAGTACTAAAAACTGTAACCGCAGCCTCCGGTCATACTGTACAAAGATTAACTTCCAGTTAATCTTCGTATTTTACAGTATGACCTGTACCGGAGGCTGCGGTTACAGTTTTTAGTACTCCTGATAATGGGTTCTGTGACACCTGAAACATGTAGAGTGACTTTGCAGTAAATAAATATCTGCATACTGTTGCATCTGGTTGGATTTTTATTAACATTCACTGATCGATGTTACTAATTTCTAGTAAAGTAGTGAATATTTCATTAAAATGTCATGTGTGGGGAGAAAGAAGGTCACTGTGTCAATTGAACAAAACTTACAAACACTAGATAAGGGCCAGACTAAGCAAACAGTGGAAGGACAATATGGTGTTTGCTTGTGTTACTGATGGTGATGGAAAGAGGAAAGTTAAATTGAAAAGTGGTGTTCTACTAGAACTTGAAATGAAGGCCTGAAAGAAACAAAGAAAGAAAGTGAAAAATATGAACATGAGAAGGTGAATGAAGCTTCAATTTTTCAGACCATGCAGCAATGAGAGGAAGGAGCATCAATAACTAGAAGAAACAGTGCCAAATTTTCACAGGGTGTTTAAAGAGGGAAAAACATAATTCACAGCTTCTACAGGGTGCAAACAGCACTTTAAAAAAAAAATGCTTTGAAGTGAGGCAGCTCAGTATCTGTGGAGCAATACTACTGGCAGATTGAAAATGATTTCTGAAATTTAAAGCAGTTCAGTCTTTCATAAAGAATAAAGGTTTGTCATAAACACATCTACGCTTGTGATGAAGCTGGAAAGGCTTTTAACATATTTCCATCAAAAACCCTGGCTTCTCACAAAAGAAAAATCAGTTCCTGCCTAAAAAAGAGGCAAAAAGTGACAATTCTCGCATGCTGTAAAGCCTCAGAAAAACTGTAAAATAAAACCTGCCTGTGTTGGGAAATCTGGAAGGAAAAAAACAACACTGTGCCTGCAAAAATATAGCTCCAACATTACTGCCATACTATCAACAGCCATAAAAGTAAGTGGATCAACTTGCAGAACTTTCAGGCGCAATCTAGTTCCTGAATCCATCCTGACAGTGGAAGGTGGAGAGGGGAGAGGGGGGAAGAAGCAATTATTGTGACTGACAATGTGCTTTCTCATTCTAAAAATAATAAAAAACTAAAGAGTGAGGAAATGAGAGTGACATTTCCACCACCAAGTGTCACCCTAGTGTCAATCTATGGACCAAGGTGTCACTAAAACAATAAAGAAAGATTTGATGTAGGCTTCTTCAGTCAGCTAATGAAGATATGGGATGTCAGAAAATCTTATGAAATTAAACCTAAAATATGCTCTCTTTTGGACAGCCCAAACTTGGGAGAGTATAAAAAAGAGAGAGAGAGAGAGGCAAGGTTAGGAACAAAGTTACTTGTACAAGAAAAACATACTGAAGTTGAACTGACACAGGAAAGAGTGGAGAAAAACTGCAAAAATACTGCTACTTTATTAAAGTTTATACCATGCCGTGAAAGCCTGAATAATCAAAACATACAAGAATGGATGAATCAAGACAAGAACAGCTGACTGATGATGCTACAGTAAATTCTGTGAGTCATGCTGGTGACAACCATTTACCAGATGATTATGAAGGAGCGGAGGAAGCTGATAAAAATGGGTAACAGTGTGGGACTGATGGCTAATAAGACTGCACTTGCTTATGCTAACAAAAGGAGGCAACCACTAATGACACACTACTGACAGTACTTTTGTTGCCAGACTGTGCGCTGCAGAGCAAGCTGCATAGTCAGTTGCTCTGCAACTATGTTGCCCACTCTTTTGCGAGTAGGCTGGTAACAAAATACACTCTCTCTGTACTTTCCAGGTGCTGGCATTACCTTGCTACAAAGAAAAAGAAGCAGGCCCTGAAAGAAATACTCATTACTCATTTCTTAAAAAAAAATAAATTCACACTTACTAATCAAATAATACAGCTAACAAGCTAACACATTATCAATCATATATACATATAGTATTTAACTTTTTTCCCCTGTTTCAGTTTGCTCAACCATAATCAGGGTTAAATTTAATACCACAAGGCCATCAGGACATATCTGCTAACAATAAAAGAAGTACAATTAATGAATATAATACTAACTAATAACAATACAGTAGTTGAAAATGTTTAAAACATGTGTTGTTAATTTAAAATGCACAAATAAGACAAACATGAATAATAATCCATTTATGAATTTTACTACACCGTGATCATAGGCTTTCAGCCCTCCTATATCCATAGGTCTTGTGTGCCACAGACAGTATGTGTTGCTAGATGCATGCTGTTGTAAAGTGTAGTTATTCTTTGCAAATATCAGACCTAAGTCTGCACTAATAAAATGTCTGTAAATATTACAGAATGTCCCACCTCCTGTAAGCAAAGATATATCTTCGTTTAGCACTCACAATGTACATGATGATTAAGGAACATGAGACAAGAAGACAAGCAAGTGCTGAAAACACACACACACACAGGATGGGCCAAAAGTAGGTATACAGTAATTAACTATGTACTGTATACCTACTTTGGCCTACCCTGTATATGATCTACTAGAATTCATGAAGTGGTTACGTATTCGTTTATATCAGATTTGTAAATGTTAAATGAACAACACACATTTTAACATGAATTTACATGAGGAAGAGGTTTTACTGTTTTAGCTACAATGAGAAGTAATATATTATATTTATTTATTTAATTCTTTTATTGTAATCAAATGTGTAATAGTCTTAATTACCTTCTTGTGGTATCAAATGATATACCTGAAGATGGCCACAAAGGCTGCAACATGTAGAAGAAATTAGGTAATAAATGTGCTTATTATTCATGAAAATATACCTTGTTGGTTGAATTATTTGAAAAAACTGATGTATATGGTTAAAATACATTACAAAATTATCACAGTATTTTATGACAGATATGACTTTTGTTCATTAAATATTCACCCTCATCTATGTCATTAGTCTTCCATCCTATCTAACATCTTCAGTTATCCAAACATGATATCGCTCTCTTTAGGTCTGATAATCCTGACTACTGCAGCTCTAGACTTGGCAAACCTCTCAAAATGAGACAACCCCATGATTACAAAACAGAATTCAGGAGGCCAATAGCACTGCAATTTCTGTGGACACAAATGGGTCTATAATCAATTACCTGTGCTGGGATTTCAATGGGAGCTGGTACCTGCTCCTCCACCTGCGGTACCGGCAAAGCTGGCTCTACAGCGTCAACGGGAGCTTCAGTCTTCTCCTCAACCGGTGCTGGTACCTGAGTTTCCACAGGCTTTGAAACTCCAACATCTTCTGTCTTTGGATCCTCTATGGGGGCTGGTGTCTCCGGTTCCTCTACTTTAGCTACCACACCTTCTTCTACTTTTGGTGTAGGGATGGGAGATGCTGGCTGAACTGTAACACCTGGGACATCAATCAAGTCCTTAGGTTCTGCTGGTGCACTTTCCACTTGTGCGATAGTTTCATCAACTTTTTGAGGCTCTGTGGTGGATGTAGCTTCAACTTCTGTGGGTGGTGGACTAGCAGGCAGTGGTGGAGGTACTTCTTCAGATGCTGGGACAGGTGCTGATACCGCTACTGGCTCGGATTGGCTGGCAGGTGTCTGTTGCTAAACATACAAAATGTGAGGATACAAACTACTTGTACTAACTGGCCATTTTTTATGGAAACACAAACCAGTAACATTTTCCAACAGACGCATTATTATATGGTTTAATGTTAAAGCAATGACACCTTACCTTCCAGCAAGACTATGACAAATGTGACAGATTGAATGTATCATAAAAATTTGAAGTCATTCCCTGTTCTAACAATTTATCATACATAATTCTGAGAAACAAAATAATGTGCCAGTGAAATACTTCCTGCTACCACAAAATAAAATGGTCACAATGACTGAAACAAAACTGATAAAATTGTGTATCAACTTCCAATAGCTGACCCATATTACACAAAGAACATCACTTAGGTTAACTGTCCGATTTGCATACTAGCCACAGTCTGCAGCTTCTGAATGCTGAAAAGTTCACGGATCATAAATAAATTCACTATATCACCATGTTCTTCAAGTACTACATACAGAAGAAAACATTATGATATTCCATTATTTGCAATTTACAAATGTGTTAGGTCTCAAAATCTGCAGTCCTAACTAATCTTATATCAGTACTGTGAACTTGTTTTGGCATATGCACCTCTTTGCTAGACTCCTCTACTTGTACAGGCAATGTCTCCACAGCAGCAGGTTCCTCAGTCTCTGTCTTGACCTTAGCAGCTGTAATGTCCTCCATTTTCTCGGTAACTTCACTGGCTTTTGCTGCTTCACTACCCAATTCCTGCTGTTTTAAGGAAACAATGACTATCAGACATATATAAGTATTGTGAGAGTGTGAAGTAGTTGTAGGCACCGTGAAAGATGGTGGTGTTAATAATTACTACTACTTGCACATTCATAAAATGGAATTTGGGGTTCCTCAGCAGTACCTGCTCAGCAAGGGAAGATCCTGTGCCATGACAATGCTTTAGCTGTTCCTGTTGTTAGGAGTGAAAATCAAAATGATGTGTGTCAACCATCCACAAACAAACTATATTATTACAATTCAAACCAATGAATGCAAACAATTTTATTAAAATTAAAATATTATAAAATGCCCACTCCTACATGTTTTGGACCTTACTGGGCCATCATCAGGGAGCACACATTTGTATAAAACAGTTGCTTATCATCCTCTCTGATGAAGGCCAAAAAGGCCTGAAACATGTGGAGTTGGTGTTGTATATTATTGTAATTTTAATAAAAGTGTGTGCATTGGATGGCATGAATTGTAATAATTAACTTATTATGCACAGAATGGAGAATGTGAAATGATATCCAATCAGAGCAGGGCCACTCAATCCACAGCTTGTGGGAAATGTAAGTTGCCCTGGGAGACATCTGAAATAATGTCTTCTGATCTCTTCCCTGGCAAACTCTGAAAGACAACTTACCACCACTTTTACACATTCTGGGGTAAACCTGACATAAGTACTATGGTTAGAAAGTTAGTGATAGTTCCTTGCCAGAATTAAACTAACTTTGCTGGTGACTGTGGGTGTGTACTGTTACATAATTATATGTACAGTTATTCAGTCTTATTTTGTGTACTGAATGTCATGCTGCCCTCATGAAGGTCACACCACATAGGAGGTTGAGCAGCTGTGACTTATATGGTAAAATGGTGGATGGTGGACCATATATGTACAGTCCAAATGAAATCAATATACACACACATAATTGGGTACAACGTACAAATGGGTGCTAAATGAAACAAAAGAAAGAATGGACACAAAAGAAACTGCCATGTAGGGCACAAAATTAAACTAGCATGGATATGTAAAAGAATGGAAAAACACTGGGATGACAACAACTACTTCAATAGGCAACAAGTGAAAATATGGAATTGGGAGACCATCAAGTCACTGTACAAGGAATACATAAAGTAAGAAAAACGAAGAATGGGAAAGAAGGGGAATTGAAAGACAGTTATGGAGTATCTACATACAAACCAGTATACCATGGTAAGCCTGAAACCCTCAAGAAGGGTCAAACAACTGTCAGTGCTAATTTAAATCATGAACATAATTCTAACCATCATCAGTGCAAGCAACACACACATGGACAGTATTATCAACAGTCTGCAGTATTCCAGATTTTACAGACTACTGCTATCAGCACATTATAATAGTAGGGCACTGTTTTAATAAACACACTAAACAGTGCAACAGAAAACACGATGCCTGTAGCTGTACAAGTACGAACCTGAGGGGCCAGAGCTGGCTCAGATGTGGTTACAACTTCTGGCGTCTCAACCTTTTCCTCGTTAACCTGAAAACAAAACTGTTTTTTTATACCAATCTGTTGGGTCCTCCTGGGGAATTCATTTAATGAAACATAAAGGGCAGGAAGCATCTCCTTCATGAACTGCACCCCACTGTGACTTAATGGCAGTTTAATCGGTACATCTGGTGTGTAGGCATTGTGACTACAGTGCACTGGTTGGGAACTGCTTCACACCACACCCTCCCACCTTCCACCAAAAATAACCCCAAAAGGCTGGGCATCTCTGGAGTAATAATGGGACTTGGACTCACGCGCGCGCGCGTACACACACACACACACACAAGCACGAACTTCGTTTCCAATACTTTACGCAAATGATTCAGGTAACCTGGGCGTAAAACACTCCATTATATTCGATAAACAAAGGAATGCAAAATACTTTGGAATCTGTCCTAAGCGGCTGTAGTTCGAATCCACTACAACTACTACCTTAATCTCATTGAAATTCTACTTGTATGTCCATTTTTTGGCTTGTTTCCGCTGTTTCTCTCCCCCCCCCCCTACCCCCATCACCGCAAGGCAGTAAACAAAAGACGCAACAATGCACTATCGCGCCGGAAGTAGCACCGGATATGCTGCCTGCAATTTCATGGCTTACTGAGCGGCCTGTTCGTGCTCACGACTCGCTCCCACAGCCCATAAGAAATGGCCAAGGGGTCTGGTTCAGCAATCTTCACCGACTTATTTCTGGTGGTTAAAGTAAAGGTTATATGTGTGTTGAGCTTCCAGTAAGCATTGGGAACAAAAATACCCATAGACTTGTTCATCGGTGTTAACCGGAGGGGATAATATTAAAAAGTGCAAGAACAGAACAAGCCCTGCAGTTGTGACTTTAACTCATCTTGTTGAGGATGAAGTTCAGTGGCGGGATTTTGTGAAGACAGTTGCGAAGCTACGGGTTCCGTTAACAACAAAAATAAACCGCACAAAACAGATGGCGTCTAACTGTAAAATGGAGTAAGCAAGAGCAAGAAGGTGTCGAATGCATGAACTGAGGCTACCCCTGCACTTTCCCTCTATCCCTGATCAGCACTTGATGTATGTTCTAATGAACGTGCTCATGGTTTCTTCTATCTGTGGCTTCCCAACACAAAACGTTTTTTGTCCATAAAAAAGGGCTGCAGGATTATAACGGTCTGGTCTGGAATTTTGTATCGGACGTTGACAAGTGGAAGTAGGAGTCGTCCCCTGTTGCTTTTAAGGGTCGATACATGAAACGAACGCTGTGTCTGTCCTAGTGGATCACAGCTGTCCCGGGTCTCAGGCGAGTGTGGACTTGGGCCACGGTCTCCAATTCCTTTGGCAGCATAGGCGTGTTTGTGTGATGTGAAGGCAGACGCTTGCAATATTCCGGTTATCCAGCGAAACAATCTTACCGAAATCAGTAATGAAACCGATGTTTACATCCCCCATACCACGCGGCTCTCCATATACTTACAGGGGCGCTACAAAGTAACACTGTAATTCATTCTACTAAATGCATGGTCCTGTAGCGCTTATGGGGGAGAGGAGAGGCGTATACAGAGTTTTGGTGGGAAAACCTGAGGGAAAGAGACCACTTGGGAAACCCAGGCATTGACTGGAGGATAATATTAAGATCTTCAGGAAGTGGGATGTAGGGGTATGGTCTGAATCGAGTTGTCTCAGAATAGGGACAGGTGGCGTTTACTTGTAAATGCGGTAATGAACTTTCGGGTTCCACAAACTGCGGGGAATTTCTTGACTAGCTGAGAACTTGTTAGCTTCTCAAGAAGGACTCTGCTCCATAGAGTAAGTAAGTAAGTAAATAAGTAAGTAAGTAGGTAGGTAAGTAAGTAAGTAAATTTGTGGTCCACCTGTGAAATAAACGGTTTTCAGTTTCAGAGTAGAATTTTTGACTACGACCCGCCAGTGCACTACGGTCAGTTCTTAAGGAAAAACCATCAGCTAGTGTTACCTGTTACCTGAAAAACATTACCATAGTCGGTAAAGTTCTTTATTATGGTACTGTCCTAAAGTAATTGTCGCTTTTTGGATCAAAATATCCCTGCGAGGTTAACATGCAGTAAACCTTCCTACCTCAAACACAAACTCCGAACTAGACCCACATCTGAACTGATCTGCGTCGATTTCGTTTTAAAGTAAACCAGCAGACACCGAAAGCAGTTCGAAAAGATCTGGAAAAGTTCCGACAATCAACGTAAACTGCGATTAATTTACTGTTCACGAGGTCAGGCTGTCTTTTTAAATAGATGTCGATTACTCTCTTTTAGCAAGTAAGATTTACGGTATAGGGCAGCATTTTACAAAACATAAAAATAAGACCCGATCACTATTAAACTCGACTTTCTTCGGATTCTCTAACTTCATGAAATAAAGTGAAATGCCAACTTGATGCAACTAGTTTATTTTATTGATGTATTCTTAGCTCGACATGTTTCGGGTACATACGCCCATCACTAGGAACATGTACCTAGTGATGGGCGTATGTACCCGAAGCATGTCGAGCTAAGAATACATCAATAAAATTAACTAGTTGCATCAAGTTGGCATTTCACTTTATTTCATGAGGAAGATGCACAACCCTCGAATCTCCAACTTCAATTCAAACATCATCAAGTCATGGCCCGACCTAGGGCACTGGAAGTATATTAGAGACCCTCGCTGGATTTCTAGCCAGTGCCACTACCTTCGAAAACGGTTGGCGAGGATCGATGAAGAAAAGAAGCGGCCAAGACAGACAGCCATGGGGCCTTCTTCGCTGCAAGGGACAGAGTGCGCTCACAGTTCAAAGGTTCTGACAAATTATCAGTAAACCCCCCAACCGTTTATTAAACAGCAGGGCATCAGTCACGCTTAGAGGTCTAGAACTATCTAATGTTTGGAAAGGAACAATGATTTTATGGTAAACGTGTTGCTACACTGTACCAGGAAAATGCAGGCAAATGCCGCAACGGAATAACACGCACCGTCATCGCGGATACGCGTTCCGATGCAGTCCTCAGAGAAATGTAATTATGCTATATGCATCATACTTGGCACCAACTATGGCAGATAAATCATTCTTTCAACAGAAACAAAAAATCTCTCTCAATGCCTGCAGCCTTAGCAATTTCACGAGCAATCCAGACTTTGATTTTCCCTGGACATTCTTCCAATGCAACTAAACACATTCAAAACAGACTGCCGTTCTTTGCTTCATAGCATTTCTTGTGTTTCACTAAGATTCCGAAATCTAATAAATTACAACGAACATGGCTGTTTCAACGCATCCAAGTCTGACTCACTTTATTTACTCACTGTTATCATCGTTGCTGCATTTTATGGACAAGGCCGACACTTAGGCCAAGATGCCTACCTGTATTTCGAACGGAGATATGGGCAAAACGGCAAGGAATACACTTAATAACAATATTCTAATAATAAAACCAACAAGATGCACTAATTTATCAAATTTATTTTTGGAATAAATTTCTACATGTTTCGGGCAGTTCCTCTGTCCATCATCAGGAGTTTTTCACTGTACACACAGCAATGGTATATGTCACACAGGTTTGCTGACAGCTTGCGAGCAGGATCAGGACGGAACTGCAGTTACCACTGCTGTGTGTACAGTGAAAAACTCATGATGATGCACAGAGGAACTGTTCGAAACATGTAGAGTTTTATTCCAAAAACAAATTTGAGAAATTAGTGCATCACTTTGGTTTTATTGTAAGAATTTATCACGATGTACGGTCACCTGAACGCCATAATAATAATAATAATAATAATAATAATAATAATAATGGGCTTGAGAGACGAATACGGAATATCGGTGGGAAATATTCTTAGTAACACGGACGAGGATATTAAAAGAAATAACACTCAACAGTTCAACCAGAGATAATCAGTGTTTTGTTTGGCATAGCTCGGGTCTCAGTCATGTGATTGTATCACAATGGAGTAGGTATTAGCTTAATTTAGTTGACCTCAGACAAGGGCAGCACAGATAATCCTAACAAATTCCTCTGCCTCCTCTTTTTAATCTGAAAGATAAATGTGATGATCATATTAAGCAATTTAGTACTGATTTCAATGCATGGCCGTCATTAGAGCAGCAAAGGAAGTACAGAGTTCGGCAGTGTACAGTCTAGTACAGAACAGACACCCACACACGTGGCCGCTCACACACACACACACACATCACCTCCCCCCCCTCACACAAAAAAAAATCTAGGCTCATACAGTGAAGTTTTGGTATGCAACACGGCACACTATTGTTGTAAGGTGCGGACTTCGCAACTGTTTTCACTCACTGCAGATACAGTTTGTTAAAATGACCAATAAAAAATCATAGACTCTTTGCAGTCTTGGCAGGATCGCCGGACATCCTGGCTGAAAATTTTCGTGGTTTTCCTCAATCCCTCCAATTAAATTCCGGGGCAGTACCTCCAACTCAGACCACAAACACTTCCTTCCATCTCATTTCCAATTCATTATTCACGACCATACTACCATTCGGCGCTATATATATATATACACACACACACACACACGCGCGCGCGCTTTGTTGCTGTTACTGCTGTTGTTAAAGGCAATAGTGTACCTGTGCTTAACTAAGCACAAAGTCATGACAACATGTGACTTTCACAGGGGCATCATCCATTTTACGAAGGGTTACCAGCCAAGAACTAATATAGTACGGGATGAGAAGGGTGATTTGTTTACAGACTCCCACAGTATTTTGACTAGGTGGAGGATCCATTTCTGTCAGCTGTTCAATGTACATGGGGCTAGTGATGTTAGGCAGACAGAAATACACAGGACAGAATCACTACTGCCTGAGTCGAGGGCCTTTGAGTTTGAGATGGCTGCTGAAAAGTTAAATAGACACAAATCACCAGGTATTGATCAAATCCCAGCAGAACTGATTAAAGCAGGGGGTAGAACAGTTCGCTCTGAGAACCATGAACTTATTTATTCAATTTGGAAATTGGAGGAATTGCTTGAGGAGTGGAAGGAGTCTATCAGTGCACCTATTTGTAAGAAGGACGATAAAACAGACTGTAGTAATTACAGAAGCATATCACTTTTGTCAACTACACACATTTTATCCAGCACCCTGCTGTCAAGGGTAACTCCAAATGCAGAGGAAATTGTTGGGGATCATAAATGTGGATTTCGACGCAAAAGATCAACTACTGATCATATATTCTGCATTCGTCAAGCACTTGAGGAAAAAACGGGAATGCAATGAAGCTGTGCATCAGCTGTTTATAGACTTCACTTTCCGTGTCACAGAAAACCAACACAAGGAATACACGTAATATGATATCCAGCTCCATCACATAAGAAATAAGACATGCTTCCAACATACCTCAACGGTAGTATCAGATAACAAGTAACTTTAATAGGCACA
>Ga0123352_10003541_pt1 | contig 22613 bp, 13 predicted proteins | sample TergutLab28metaG_FD_89700 | JGI IMG/M metagenome (GOLD analysis project Ga0123352, IMG submission 89700) | Labiotermes labralis P1 segment gut microbial communities from Petit-Saut dam, French Guiana - Lab288 P1 | ecosystem: Host-associated > Arthropoda: Insects > Digestive system > Gut ...
AACTATACCAGGAAAACATTCGATAGATTCACTACAAAAGACAGCTATACTTGGAACATCACACATAATACGGAAAGTACTGCAATGTGAAGCTTGAAGCCTGAGCGGTGGGGATCACCGCTGTTTCAAGAGAAGTACCAGGAAGACATGCCTGTGACAGGAGACATGCATATTGTATAATAATAATAATAACAGTATTCTTCCAATTTTTTTAACATGTTTAACATTTTAGGCGCGTTCACTTAGCCCCGGAAAGCCCTTATTACATTTGCCGTGTCCGTCCGGCTTTCTGTCTGTCCGTCCGTCTATGCGCATGTGTCGGCATTGCTCCCACAGGACCGACTTCTTTGAAATTTTATATTCGAAGCTTTTATGAAAATCTGTCTAGAAACCACATTTTGTTAAATTCAGGCAAAATCTCGAGAACTCTGCGTGAAGCTGCCGGTAATTTTATTATTGCCGGCGACAGTAAATCGCCATAAAAGCGCTCTATTCGAACGAAATTTTATCAGGCTTGTAGGATAGCCAAGGAGGTATAAGCCTTATGCGAACGTGCCACAACGTTATGTTATATGTACATGGCCCATCTTGTTTATTATTATCGTGTTGACTTATAATCTAGATTAGCATAATTATCTACAAGAATTTGATCAGATGTTTTGCAAAGTTGTTTAGAGTACGGAATAATTCCGTGGCCATTTTAAATTAAGATACAGTGGTCTAGATATTGCATACAAAAGATTGTAGACGGACTGACTTTGCACACAAATTGTCGGAAAAAATTTATAGACCGTCTCCAAGAATTTTCTCTATCACATATTTAACATAACTTAATTAGTTTTAGTCAGGTAGCCTGTTTCAAATTCATAATGACAGAATACTTTAATATTTCTTTCTATTCTTTTATTTTTTTGTAAACTTCACAGCTAGCAGTAAAAAACTTGCCTGTAAAATATCCTCAGTACCTTAACATTGAAGTCAGAGTGGAATTCGAAAACCTTCCCCAAATAAAAATAGCTTTCTGTAGGCCTACGCACTATGCAAGTGGCTTGTAGAATTCCAGAGATGATGTTGAAACGAACACCTTGCATCCACCCCTTAGCCAGCTACCCGACTTGTTCGGTCAAGTATTTCGTACATACTTTTTTTTTGCTGCCTTGTATATCGTTTGACATATAAATAAATACGAGTCTTTATTAGATGACTGTCTTTAATTGTATTCTACAAAACTGCAGAAGAAGCGCAGATATAGATTTTGGAATTTTTTTATGGTGCTAAATACTTCTAAAGGGATATAATTTACGTATGCGTTGCTATAAGAACTGCAGCACAGAATACAAGATTATATCGGCTATAAAACTGGTTTTTTTTTATCCTTGTCTGTTGACAACTTAATTTCCAGTTCTATAACCTTTTTCTGCCTAGCAGATTCTTTTCAGAAAATTTGACCGTTGGTAAAATATTTTCACAAAACATTGTAATTTGGTGTACTAAAATTTCCTAATAAAAGTGGTTTTTGCTTCGTATCAGTCAGATTCAACAACGACTTCACATGAACTCGAATGTAGTTACTCTTACTTGGAAACTGCTGACCCTGGGATAAGCCTGCACATAATAATATGGTGTATATATACAGCTTCTCCTGTCCGTAACTTGTAAACAAAATTCCTTTCGGTAAGGTTTTTAACCACATATTTACCTTTTCTTGGCAACGATATAATAAGCCCTTAAGCCGCAGAGCAAAACAATTACTGCTGTATGTTTGTTTCTGTTTATATTACAGAATGGAATAATATTTAGACATTAGTCTAGTGTTTGTTTTTCAATATGCAGGTCAGTTTTGGAAAATAAGGATAGGGCAAGTAACTTAAAACTGGAAAATTTTACATAATTACGAGCGCTTTCCTTACTTCTGTCATATAAGATTAGAAATGGTCAAATACGCTAGGACGAAACTGGCCTGGCATTTAGTTAAAAGTTCTTTCGATCTTTTGAGTAGAGACCTTGAAGGAAATAGAATATTTGTTTGACCTAGACGCAAATGGGACGATTGTATTAAAATTGAAAATAAATCGTAGGTTTTGAAGGGGTTGGTCAGATCCGTTTAACTGAGGAAACGGACCAAAAGCGAGCGCTTGTTTTTATGGTAATTAATTTTATGGTGACAAATAATTGATAAAATACGTCAGCGTCTCCAGAAAGACTCTGCTGCGGAGAGCCAGTTAAGTGTGACAGAAACAATAATGAAAACGACTGCGATTCATTTTATAGGCGCTACTTAATATAACTACATTGAACCTGATACATTATATCATGGGAATGGTGAAAGAAAATAGCAGCCAATGATAAACTAAGAAGATAATTGAAGTAAACGAGTTTTACGATTGTTAGATAAATATTCTGTACGAGATTTGTTATTTGGGAGATTACACGTGAATTTTAATTTTACTCTTGCAAGACTGATATCAACAGTTGATGAACAATGAAATGTTGGAGGTAGGTGTGATATGAAATAACATGGAACATCTCTGTCATAGTGTATTACAAACATAAGGAAATGAAACTGAACAACGCACATTTTATAAAATTAAGCTTTCTTTCTGGTTTAACGTTAGGTTTTGTGATTATTTTGCCAATACGCAAAACTGTTGCAAACTGAAAGTAAACTTTTGCAGCAGCCAGAGCAGTATGTCCAATTAATTTAAACTTCGAATCCGTTTTCTAATTTGGTTTCGTGTATTTTGCAGCGTGAATGAATTGGTATGAATGTTTTTTTCCCACAAAATTCCGTACGAAGACAGTGTTAATAACATGCTCGAAACTCCAGTAGTTTCTACAAATTTGAGTTTCTTGCACCTATTAATATGAAGATTACTATCTTGTGAAATAAATATGATGTTGTGTAGTATACGGGGTTTTCGTGGGGAAACCTGAGGGAAAGAGACCACTTGGACAACCCATACGTAGATAGGAGGATAATAGTAAGACGGATCTTCAGGAAGTGGGATATGAGGGAATGGACTGGCTTGATCTGGCTCAGGATAGGAGCAGGTGGCGGGCACTTGTGAACGCGGTTATGAACTGTGGGTTCTATAAAATGCGGGGAATTTCTTGACTGGCTGAAAACCGGTTAGCTCCTCAAGAAAGACTCTGCTCCATGGAATGAGTGAGTTAGTAAGTAAGTAGTCTGGCAGACTTGTCTACGAACTTACACGGCGTCATATTGCACATACCACAATCTTGGCGATTACTTGCTGACGTAGTTATTTATAATTTTTTTCTTGTTATCGTCCGATTTGGAAAGATACAGACAGTGAAACTTGAGACATTTGATTGAGCTTATTATGTGTGTCTAGATATGTCAATCGTAGCTATCTGTGAAGTTACATAACTCTGAATCTTGACTGCAAGCTCTATTTTTACATCAGCTTATTCTGTCTGATTCTCATCTCCAACACATAAATAATTACCAAAAATATTTTGTTCAACACATCTATAAAACGCCTCCTTTTTTTCTGTAATGGAAATATAATGTATTTTCTTAGATGTAGGATCCGAGATCTTCGAATGCGTTTCATTCATCGTATAGTTACAAGGAGGTGAAGCATTTTTATTGAGCTGCTAGTTTTTTCGATTCAGGCACCCTGCAACTTGGTGCGAGTCTAGCGGTGCTGGCTTACTCAGGGTTCTGCCTACGACATTTAAATATCGATTCGTATCTTCTGTTTACCTCACCACATTAATTGGCCATACCACTCAGCCAAAATAAACACACCAAAGATCAAAGCAGTAACCTCACCCCAGAGCAAGCATTTCTACCTTACATCGGGCTAACAGGTATAATTTTTAAACCCCCTTTTTATAGTACATAATAATTATTTGAGACGTGCTTGACAAACTGAGGAGAGTAAGAACGAGCAGCAGCATCAGCCAGGTAATGTGTTGTTCCCTGGACGCGCTGGAGCATGCTCAGAGTCACAGACGTGCAAGTGGTTTCTCGAGTTTGTTAACTTCCACAATCGACATTTCTCTCGGAACTAGGCCATTCACCGGTGCAAGACAAGGGATGGTCTAAACTGGGGAATGTTTCTTACGGCGTGCACGTGTCATGGTGCATTGTAACTCAGTAGTGTCACATCGATGCAAATATATCATGTTGTTATTGTAATGGTGTTTAACGTACATGTAAGCTACACATGTTCACATTTTAAGTAGCCCGTTATATATAGACAGGGTGAACACAGAAACACTGCTTGATTTCAATTATGCTGCAGAGAGTCTGGTCCGAGCTAGATTATCGCATCGATGTTTGCCGAGTAACAAGAGGGGGGGGGGGCGCATTGAGTGTGTGTGATACCACATGAAACCGTATGAGTTTACGCAACTGTAGCCACCAGTTTTGTAAGAATATTCCGGTAAGTTTTGATTTTATAACTACTTGAAATCAAGAAGTGTTTTTGTGTTCACCCTGTATATATATATATTCGTGGTCTCCCTCAGTCCCTCCAAGAAAATTCTGTGTGGATCGTTAAACTAACGCAAGAGCGCTTTGTTTTTTAAAACTTTTAGCCTAGATGCACTTATCATTTCCATGAATTTACATTTTAGTGCTACATACACCGTATATTCGAAGTGAGTAGCCTATCACATTGTCCCTTTATCGCTTCCTTTCAGATCCTTACAAATTCACAACAGCCTCATGTTCAGTGAGTACTGGAGATTTTTTCCTGACGGTAAAGCCACCATGTTCTGAGGCTGACCACTCACTTCCACATAATACAGAGGTCTAGAAGGCGTGGAACTATACCTCCACTCCGTCAATGTGTCTTTTTTTACTTTTATCGTTCATAATTATCCTCTCATTCTATATATTACGATTTAAGTAGATCGTAAAGTATCGTTAACGTAACTTAGGAACAAAGTCTTATATAAACAAATTGTGTTGATTATTTAGTTGGTTCTATAATATTCAGGGATGTTCTTTGCGAATAATACCAGTAACTATTCATAAATTGTTAGAAAAAAGGTGAAGACGTGGACGATGGTTGGTTGTGACACGTACCAACGTACTAGCCCACCTTTCACCGGCATCTACTTATCAGAATGGCCAGATTCATGAATTAAAGTAAATGTGAGACACAGTACATTAATTTTATTGGAGAACAATAAGTTAAAATAATAAGATAAGTGGTCTAAAGACAATATGTGCGAGTCAAGATGGGAGGCTTAATTCTTTTGGAATGTTGTCTCTGGATGCACATAACTTGACCATTCGTGCTACATGTATTGCACTAAAACGAATTAAAACCGCATAATTTGCTGACCCGGAGTGTTTAAATTCTAACATTCGCTACAAAACTCTGTACATATTATGTTCAAAGTTGCCTCCGCTTTTGAATTTTGTGTGCCAGATATAGGGGAAATAATCTGTGGCTTCCGCAACACAAGATTAACAGCTGCTGGAGGCAGCGCCATTCTGAAGACCAAAACGATTTCTCTAGGTTCCAGATTGCCACCCTACGCCTGTTCTTGCAGCAGATTGCTGTATTTCAAAATTTTATCAACAGCGCAGTTAATAAGCCTATAGCATCTAGTAATGAACAGTTCAAATATTTGGCAACAACCGTAAAGAATCAAAATTGTATTCAGAGAGAAATTAATAGCAGACTGAAGTCAGGAAATGCTTGCTATCATACCGTGCAGAAAATTTTGTCTTCCAGTTTGTTATCCAAAAATGTAAAAACTAAGATACACAGAACTGTCATTTTTCTTTTGTGTTTTTTTTTCTGGGTTTCAAATTGGTCGCTCAAATTGACGGAGGAACGTAGGCTGAAGGTGTTTGAGAATAGGGTGTTGAGGAGAATATGTGGGCCTATGAAGGACGAGGTAACAGGGGAGTGGCGAGGACTATATAATGAGGAACTTAATGATCTCTACTCCTTACCAAACATTATTCGGATGATCAAATCGGGAAGAATGAAATGGATGGGGCATGTAACATGTATGGGGGAGAGGAGATGTGTATAGAGAGTTTGGTGGGGAAACCTGAGGAAAGGAACCACTTGAAAGACACAGGCCTAGATGTGAGGGTAATATTAAAATGGATCTTCAGGAAGTAGGAACCCCCGTATGGACTGGAATGTTCTGGCTCAGGATAGGGGCAGGTGGTGGGCACTTGTAAATGCGGTAAAGAACCTCCGGTTTCCATAAAATGCAGGAAATTTCATGACTAGCTGAGAACCGGTTAGCTTCTCAAGAAGGACTCTGCTCCATTGAGTAAGTAAGTAAGTAAGTAAGTATAGCGTCTTGTATTATGATTATTCTGGAGATACCAGGTTCGATGCTCGGCCAACACACTATAATTATTGTCCTGTTCGTTCTCAACACAACCATCTTATGTCCAATATATATTTACCTGTCTGTTGCTTTCTTTAACAGTCCGTCTATAGAAAGACATTACTAGTGTTCCGAAGTAGGCCAAATACGTTTCTTTCACATACCTAACATCATGAACCAGTGGTTAACCTCCTGTTTTATTTACCAAGCCTCTAGTTAGAATGTAAACCCGAAGACTGACTACTCGAGTCTGTAATTTTTCGTGGTTTCCCTCAGTCCCAGCCGTCAATACCGGAATACTTCTTAAAATTTTAGCACATTCAATGTTTTCACAAACTTTCCCAATAATTATACAGTAACCGTCCTGGCATTTTGCTCTATAGAGGGGCAAATTTATTTATCAAAAATGAGATTCCTCGTGTCTCACATCTAGATGCTACTCACCTCTCTCACTGATGCAGCTTTTATCATTCTGCTGAGAATTTGTTTCCAATTTTTACCTTTCGATGTGTATGTACCCGTGTATAAGTGGGTCCCTCCCACCACGGCATGGCGGGTCCTCAGGTAGCTGATGGAGGAACGGCCTCCAGTGTAGAGGATAACTGAGAAAATATTGAATATTCAGTCGCGGACAGCAGACAAGGAGTGGCGCTCCAGCGTGGGGGTTGGGCGAGGTGCTAACTCCTCAACGTAAGAACTTCCCATGTTACAAAAAATTCACAGATGCCTCGTACATGGTGGCAGGCTCTAATAAATGCGGTAATGAACTTCCGGATTCCATAAAACTATCCTCTTCGTCTTCTTTTCTTTCCCTTATACTCTGCTGCAGATGGTAATGTTCTCGAATCGTACGGAGGATTGGAGGTGTAGCTCCACACATTCTTAATCTCTGTGTTAGCTAGAAATGAATGATCATCCTCACGTCCCGGCTCCTGTGCCCTCGGTACCCATTTGGTGGAAAGCTGTTTAGGGCCCAGGGCCGGGCTAGACACAGTGGAGAGCAATAAATCCTCTTGTCCCTGCCAGGAATTTAAGGTCGATCCCTAGGTCTTCCATCCCACAACGTAATCTCTAAACAGACTAAACTATTCCTGGTCCACTCCTCAAGTGAACAATTTTCTAAGTCTTTATTTAAATAGTGGTGGTGGACATTTGTGATTAAGGAACATTTTATCCCTCATCACCCCACGCAGTTAAAGTGAAGAACTGGATTCCAACTTCAGGTCACAGTTTTGAAGTTGTCCACAACGTGCATTACATTCACATTAGTTGTTTTTCTACCAGCCTTTTAATGCACAATTCTATAAGCCAAGTTACACTTATTGCTGTATTCTACCTACGTGACTGTGTTTATATCCATTTGGCGTGCCAGAAGGTCGAAGAATTATGTGGTACTCACCCTGCGGATGACGCCTTGTGTGTAGCTAATCTTTAAGTGTAACTTAGCTTATAGAATTGTGCATTAAAAGGCTGGTAGAAAAATAACTAATTTAAGGTCACCGTGTTTCATCGTCTCAGTACCTTAACCGTCTGAAGCCATGTAGGCCCAGCAGTACGTATTTCGTAGGCTGGTTACTCCGCGATTTAAGTAGGTCAGTTCTTACTGGATACAGTCGATCTGTAATGTCATATGCTTGGCCTGTTCGCACTGTCGCCCTGTGTCATAATTTCATACAGCTTATGTAATTTCCCTTCGCTAATCAGTTTTGTCTCCAACATACTGACTGACGGTTGCATGCGTTCTGATTTTGCTTTAGGACGTTTTTAAACAGTACGTTGATTTCAGGAAATACAGCCCGGGAATGACAGGATACCTACATTTTTGCAGGTTCTGAGACAAACTGCTTAAACCTCCGCAGGACAGTTTCAGTTTCCAGGACACGATTTCAACTCCATAACTTTCGTATACCAAACTAAATATAAGGACCATCTGGAAATTTGCTAAAGGAACAGGGCTTCTGTAATTTAGTAATAGAACATGGGGCGCAAAGGGCCTGTCCTAAGGACTAGGTGCATCGGGCCCGGAAGGGCTCGAACTCAAATACCTTTCATTCATTCATTCATATACCAATCAAGTACACTATGACGACTACATGATCCAAGACAAAAGGGAACTAAATTACGCTGTTTCAATTATTCAAGTTCTTTAGTGCGATTTATGTTAACCTCAGGTATCAGAGTTGTTCTTAAGAGGTAAAAGTCACCCATTCACAGGTGGGTGAGCCCAGGCACAATTTAAGGTCTCAAAATTTGGTATTTTGTATCTCATTTTTTAAGTTTGCGATTTTAAGGCCCTTTATTTTTTTAATTTCAGAAAGTATTATTATTATTATTGTTGTTGTTGTTGTTGTTGTTGTTGTTGTTGTTGTTGCTGCTGCTGCAAAATGGCACTCCAGTCCAATGCGGACCTTCGTCTCCTTAATGGACTTCCCCAATCCAAGTCTGTTTTTGACCTCTCTCTCCAATTTGTAATTTTGCATTTATTAATATCCGTTTGTACACAATTACGCCATCTGTTTTTTGGTCGTCCTCTTAGTCGACTTCCTTGCGGATTATTATTAGATACTTGACTTTTTTTTTACTATCCTTTCTGTTGACATGACCAAGCCAATTCAACTGACTTATTCTGGCAAATGAAAGTATATCTAAATCTCCTAACAGTTTCAGTAATTCTTTATTATATCGCTTTCTCCAATTTTCATTTACTTTACTTCTCCCAAACATTCTTAATAACATTTTTCTTTAAAAAGCAGCCAGCCGTTTAACAATACCTTCATTCAGTGTCAAAGATTCTATTCCGAACGATGCCGCTGGTCTTATGAACGTCTTAGAGATTTTTATTTTTTCTGCACTAAGTACTGACTGGCTATTTAGTAGAGGTAGAAGTACATACTATGCTCTATTTGCATTCATAACTCCTTTTCAATCTCTGGTATTAATTCTTTTTTATTTGTTAGAGATTTGTCAAAATGCACACAGTCTTCCACTGTTTCTGTACCAAGTTTTACATATTCATTTTCATTGTAAGGCTTTCGTGAAACTACACATAACATAAATTGTGCCTTCCTTTCATTTATTTCTAATCCCATCTTATTTGTTTGTGTGACCACTGATAAATACGTCTTCAACATCTTGTTATCTGCTTCCGATAATAACCACATCATCAGAATAAGTCATAATTTGACTCCGTTTGTCATATATGATTCCACGTGTTTCTATTTTAAATCTTCAGAATTGCAGTTTCCAACATTAAATTAAACAGAAATGAGTAATTTCATCTCACACTTTCAAACCATTGTTAACTTTAAATGAAGAGGATAAATGTCTACCAATTTTAACCTTAGCACATATACCATTAGTTAAAATTCTGCAAAATATAACTAATTTTTTGGGAATCCTTTTTTAAAGTCGATAAATAGATGATGTACATCTATAGTTTGTTCCCAATATTTTCTAATATTTCTCTCATAGTAAAAATTTGATCAACAGTTGATCTTCCCCTTCCAAAGCCTCCTTGGTATTCTCCTATTATTTCCTCAGCATAGAGTACTAATTTTCATAAAAAATATTTGGCAGAATTTGATATGTTACACAAAAAGCGACTGCTCTACAATTAACACACATCATCTCTTTCCCTTTCTTATGAATTGGACATATTATACCATATTTCCACGCATGTGGTATAATATTTTCCTCTCATATATTTGAAATGAGTTCATACAGAAACTTCTTGAGCTCCTCTCCTCCCACATTAATCAATTCATCCTGGATTGGATCATGTTCAGTTGTTTTTCCATTTTTAAATTTACTTATTGCCATCTCTGTGTCTACATCCTTTGGTGGTTCAACATATGGTTCTGCAGTCTAAATGCTCATTGTCCACTCTTTTCCACTGCCATCGTATGTTCCATCTTGCGGCTCAAAGTGCTTCTCATTATATTCAGACCACCTTTGCAGGATATTCTCTTTGGCGCTTACTACATTGCCTTCCTTATCTCCAATCATTAAAGTTTGGAGTTTGAACTCTTATTACTCACGTCTTGATAAAATTTCTTCACTTCATTGTTATGATAAGCAATTTCCAGTTTATTCCAGCTTTGATTTAAACAATACTCTGTCTTTTGTGTCATAATATTTTATATGTTATTTTTCTTTTAACCATGTATTATTGTTCATTTTTTCTGTTATTTATGTTACTCATTTTGTTGTAAGCTCTTTTCATCTTCTAATATTATTTGACACTCTTCATCAAACCAAATACGCCTTTGTGGTCTTTCTTCTTTTCCTATTATTTTTCCAGCTGCTTCATTTATTCCTTTTTGTTGTGTTCCATATTTCATTTATATCTTCCACTTCTTCTGAGTATCTTGCACATTTGCTGTTACATGCTTGATGAATTCTTCTTTTACATCTTTCTTATTTACTGTACCAATATCCCATGTCTTTCTTTCACTTTTCTTAGTCTTCTCACTTCTCTTAATTTTCAGTCTAATTTTGGCCCACACTAAAATGGTCTGATTCTATTTCAGCACCTCTCTTACTTCTCACATCACAAACATTTGTGCAGAGTCTTCTGTCAACCAATGTGAGATCTATCCGGTTACACGCTTTGTTGCCAGGTGATCGCCAGTTACCTTGTGAATGTCCTTATGTTGACACCCGTTCCTGTCACAGCTATATCTCTTCCCAGTGTAAAATTTACCTTTCGTTTTCTATTATCATTTGTTTCGTTGTGAAGGCTGTGCCCTCCACATGCTGGATAAAAGTAGGACTCTTTTGCAACCTTAGCGTTGAAGTCCCCTAGTAGTGTCTTCATGTATTATTGGAAAATGCATCACATACCTTTTCCAAAGAACTATAAAATTCTTCTTTGGCTACTTCATCTTTGTCTTCACTTGGGGTGTGTGTTGATATCCGTGTCATATTGAAGTTTAACCCTAATTTTCCACATTCTTTCATTTACAGTTTCAAAATCTAATCTATCATCCTTTATTTTGACTACTAGTAAAAAATCCTCTTCCAAATTCATGTTTGTCACTTTTATGTCCACATTTCCTTTCCTTGGCCATTTAATTTCTTGCACAGCACTTATATCTATTTCATACTTATCCATCTCTTTCACCAATTCATTCATTGCTCCTGCCCCATACAACAAACGTACATTCCAGTTCGCTCTCCTCACGTCATTAATCCTTTTCCACTGCCTAGGTCCATTCCATTCAGTCTGACTGTTCTGAGGCCACAATTAGGTTTCCTAACAGTTAGCTTTTTTGCGGCGACAGGTTGTCGGCCTGTCGCCCAGCCTCCAAACTGGAGGGCCAGTTATAACCACGGACAGGTTTATCTACTCTACCCGCAGACACCGGGTACCCATTTTGGTCGCCATTTACGACCTGAATGGACTGTAGTGGGACTGTTCTTTTACCCGGTCACAACACGGGGATTTAAAAACGTTTAATAGAATTTAATTTCTTTAGTTGGTTTGGTGATTAAAAATAATCTCCTGCATGTCTGGATATTCAATCAGTGTTCGTCTGTAAAAAAAAAAAAAAATGAAAAATACATTTCCCTGGTCCTCCAAGAATGGGGGTTTTGCGGGTAGGTTGGTAACCCTCCCAAAGAAAACAAAGTTCTCATAAGCAAAGAAGCACAGCCTTGGATATCGGCGGATAAACAGATTCCGAGGAATATGCGGCACTATTATGGAACACTTAAAGAAAACCCGTACAGATACCCAAATGAAATTTTATAAAGTTGAAGGTAGACCATCACTACTGTATGGCAGCGAAACATGGGTAACCACGCAGAGAGACATGACTCGCTTAGAAGCTGCAGAGATGCGCTTTCTAAGAAGTGTTACGGGATACACAAGGCTAGATAAAATAAGAAGCGAAGTCATAAGAAAAGAACTAGAGATCTCTGGAATACAAGACGCGAGACTCAAATACAAACAAAACTGGATCAACCACCGTGAAAGTATGGACAACACCAGACTCCCGAAACACGCCCTCAACTACAAACCTCGAGGAAGAAGAGATCGTGGACGCCCCAGGAAACGATGGCAATGCGTCGATGCCGGAACAGGTTAAACGACCTAATCCATGGAGGAAGACGGAGATGACATTTCCCTAGGTGCACATCTAATGAAGTGTGCTTCTGACGACTATGCACCCAGTTTATGAACAAAGCCAATGCCTTTTACAGAACCTTAAATTTGATTATAATGTTACCAAATCCGCCATTTCATCCATTTCTCAGCCACATTAATCCATTCCACATCCTCACACTGTTGCCAGGTCCATTTCCATTGATCCTAACGGAAAAGTGTAAAGTAAATTTGGGTGTCAAAAACACTACAACATTTCACATAGGTCTAATATCAATGCTAGAAGCGACGTTTCTCACTCACCAAATCCAAATCCGGTCGCCAGATCACCGCTGGGAACTCACACGGAGACGGCGCCTTCTTGACCACAGAATGGAGGAGTCAACCGAACGTAACGAGACGTTACAAACTTTTCAACTTAGTAATAAGCGGACCACCACATATCCTGAAATTATTCGTCTCTCCACCACAAATAAAAAAAACTGATGTGTGTGGCTGACATGGGATATTTATTGCATCGTCTCCACCACTCATTTGCTGCTCTCCAACGCGTGATGTGCTAATTAAGGCAGAATCTTACGCATAATATGAGCGATTAAATCCCAGTTTCTTACCGCGGATGCCGGGGATCGTGCCCAGGGTAATCTATATGGAGTTTTTGGTGGACGCAAGAACACTGAGACAGGCTTTTCCCGAGCACATGGGTTGTCGCCTTATCAACTGTCATTCAACAGACGCTCCATATTCAATTATCTATTATCAGGGGTATGGGTGATGACCCCAGTAGGGGCCGTAGTTCTAATAAACGTAGTAACACTCCACCCAGTAATTGAATTAAATTCTAGGTTATTAATTAATGTGCTGGCACAACAACCATAAGGCAGCAATTCAATTCAATTCATTTCATTTCTCATTTATTAAAGTGCTAGCCTAACACCGCAAAGGCAAAATACAAAACTGCACAAAACATGTATATCACGTTACACACAAAAACAACACAAAAATCAACAAAAAACTGGATTTTTGGTTTAAATTTAATCGCAAGTTAGCTGAATGATTATATCGTCTAAGTATTTTTGAGCGCAAAATCCTCAGGAGAATTTATGGCCCAGTGATTGATAAGGGAGAATGGTGAATTAGAACTAATCGAGAACTTTATTAATTGTGTGATGAGAAAGACATTGCGAGATTTTGTAAGCTAAGTAGACTGAGATGGGCAGGACATGTCATGCTCCAGGATGACGACGACTTAGCCAGGAGTCCTCCTTTGTGAGCCAGGAGGAAAGCGCCCCAGAGGTAGACCCAGGTTGCGCTGGGAAGACGGAGTGAAGGAAGATGTAGCAAAGCTAGGATGTAGAAAATGGACAGTAGCCGCCCGAAACCGGAAAGGATGGAGGAAACTCTTGAAGGAGGCCGAGGCCCACCCCGGGCTGTAGCGCCATTGGAAGAAGAAAGAAGCTGAATTATTAAAATCGTGACTCAAATGAAAAGCGCTACTAGTGAAAAACACATCTCAGATTTCTAAACTGCTGACTAAATATATCAATAACATTGCATACCAACTTTTCAGCTGTTACACGTCTAGCGGAAGGTAAATTTTTGCGTTTAACAGAGAACAGGGTGAAGTTTCTAATGTTAAGAAACGGAACTCTTGAAACTAATATCATCAATCAAGGAGACGCAAACTTTTGATAAATGATAAAGAACATCAATTTTATGCCTTAAACTCAAATACAAAAATATATTTGTAAAGAATATGAGTAGAAAGTGAATGAACTGTAAACATGGTAATAATTAGCACTGAGTAATTATAGGATAAAAAGTAGGTTTTGCCAATCTCAAATCCCACGTGATGGACTGAACTGTTGTTAGTCTGTTTGTTATCCACAGTGCCAACTATACAATTCATTCTGCATGTAACATTAAACTGGATAGTGTCTCGGAAGATTTGCCATTATATTCGTAAAGCCATATTAAAACCTGCCACCTCAGACTGACATGAATAGAAAGAAGTGAAACCTTTACCATAATAAATACCACATCTACTTCAGACTTACATCTTTCCGGTAAAGATGAGATGATAAAATATTATGCATTGAATGATAACACTCAATTTCCGAATTTCCTATTCCTAATTCCGTGAACATTTCAATTTACTATACCGCCGTTATTTATTTTCTGAAGATGACTGGCACATGCTTTTCTAGTTTTGTCGGTCTTACGACAATCATTACGTGACACTACGCAAAAGAATTAGTGCTGGGATAACACGGGCGGTATGGAGACTAGGCTACGGGCTGGCTGGATGACCGGGCAGTCGTATTTCAACTCACGTCATTTTCTATTATCCGGAACCGATAACCCGATTCTGGGGCCCAACGGATCACTTATTCAGCACGTACCGTTGGATCTTTTCCGGGCTAAAGCGGTAGGGTTATAAAGGTGTCAGGATGAAGAATGAATGGAGTTATGCCACCACGCCCACATATTCCTTCATAGCTTTCGTAGGGACAAATTTGTCTTTGTCTTTACGAAACCTGCTATGGGCTGTGATAGCTCCACTTGTGCTGTGATTTGTCCAGACAGAAATTTCATTTTTCTGTTTTCATCAACAGCCCGAGTAGTTCTGGGGACCACTAGGTTTCCAGCTGGCATAAGTAGTAAACCGACCGGAGCGTGTAGCTGAACGTTCACCAATATCTAGTTTTTTGTCTGGAACGCGTAAAGTTTTACCACCCCTCACTCTACATGCTTTGATGCTTAGAAAAAGTGGGTATTCAAACAACATGAGTGTCAGAGTCAAGTCAAGGTCAGTAACCTCGCAGAGAGGGTGGGAGCTAATGATATTTAAACAAAGTTATGGAAAGGTCCTCGCCAATACTGAAGTCGTCATTTTTGAGAAACAGATAGTTACGACACGTCAACGCGTACAAAATAAAAATCCACTCATCATTTCTGTATGCCGGTTTTAGTACATGAAAACATTAAGCAGATTAGTAAAAGTATGTAATAAAATTCAACAGAAAACCAGCTCTTGTGTTTACAGTCATGTTTATATTCCGTTCGTCAGAGATATTATGTGAAAAGCCGAGTGCTCCCTCCCCACTTCTTGACCACTCACAGACTGGACGGAACATCACGTAGGATGGACGCCGTGTCCTCCATCATTTCATTTCGTTCCATCTCGTTGCACTTCTTGATTCAAGTTTTGTAGTGGGCGAGAAAGGGTAGGGGGAGTGAAACGCTAGAAATGGGGTGAGGGAGATGGCAAACTATTTAATTCTGGTCAATGTTTTAACATGAGGAAGCAAAATAAAAAAAAAAAATTCGCTTCTACTACTACTCCTCCTACCATCCCACCTCCTTCTCATTTCCCCTTGGGTCTCCCCCCTCTCCCTCCGACATGTTATAACTCAGGGGTGTTCTGCAATTTAAATAGCCCAGCCTCCGCGGCCCGCTTTGATCTTGCAAGCCGCTTCCCTTTGTATGACCTTATATGGCAAACAAGCTGAGCGCACTCCGGAATGCATAAGCGATGCCGGAGCCCAGCTCGGAGGGGGCTGCCAGGCCACTCGATCTGCCTAATCTCATAACTTGTAGTGATATTTCACGTCATGTTGGTTTCTTAAGGGTGAATGATGAGGTGGGATATGTAACACGCATGGAATGATAACGAACGCGCTATAGTCTTAGCAGGAAACGTGAAGGTTAGTGAGAGCCACGTAAATCAAGCTGTAAATGAGCGGATAATATTTAAAAAAAAAAGGGAGTAAATTACGATCATCTGTAGAAAATTTAATTGGCACAGGATGTTACAATTTCATGTTTTGATGACAGCAGTAATGAAGTTTCAGATTCCACAGAAATGTAAATTAACAGCTGAACGACTCTGTTGAATGACACTAGTCAGCTATGAAAGTGTTCTTCCGAAAATTAAATTTTAGGATCTATAAAATACATACGTTGAAGTTTGTGCCTCTTTCAGACAAATCACAGCAACTAATTCTAAGACACTGATCTACGATAATTCAGTATGGCAATTGTATAGTCAGGGCTAAAAGGCAGAACTACCTCAGTTTGATTCCGGGCTAGATTACAAATTTTTTTCTTTGATATTGCTGCGAGACGGGCTGTGGGAGCCGCCTCTCTTGCTCTCCAATGGGTATCTATGGATGTTTGCCTGGAGGTAATGCTACCAAAGAAACAGTTTTCACAATACAGATTAGGCCTAATATTCAGTTATAATGTTGACAATAACAATACTATTCCTTTAAAGTTCCAACGAGCTGTATTTTAGTTTTCATAAATGAAAGCGTACGAAATGCAATGTTAAATGTATGTGCACGTCGCAAACCTAAACCGGCAAGGAAATGTAGTTACAATTGGAAGTAATAAATTGTGAGTCCAATGAAAGAGTAAATTAAACAAACCTTTCTTAATTGGATTCTCAAAAAAAAACCGCAGCTCTGAGAAAGAAACTGAACCTATCAGAGATTAAGCAAGTTGGCAGTTAAGGTACTATGTAAGGAGAAACCTCACACGTATATGTTACTAGTTTTTTTAAGGTAGTGTGATGAAATCTGCCGGTTGTCCGGAAACAAATGTACAGAATTTTATTGAGGAAATCTGTTGAGCAGAGGTCAATTGGAAGACCGAGCTAGTTACGTAAGAAAAACATTGTGATTATTAGTATTAGACCATAATCTTATCCGTTGGCGGGCTATGGTATTAGCGGATTTATGGCGTAATTAGTTGGTAAGTTAGTTAGCTAGACAGGTGTGACAGGGGAAAAGATGTCTTGAGAGAGCTAGTTGGGAGGATAAAATCAAATGCTGATCTCCAAGAAGTGTGCTGTGAAGGTGAGAATTTAGAATGCTTTGAATCGGGGTGGACTTCATTCGCCACTTCTTTTGAAAGTGGTAACTTACTTAAATACAGACTTATAGAAAAGCAGGGAATTTTTTGACTGCGAGAATATAGTGTACAAGGAAGATCCTTGGCATTTCGCAGTTTATTAGCTGTAACTGTACACACGCACTGTACTGTCTATTTGATGTAAGAGTTTTACATCCGCATTGATTGTACGGCAATTTGCCCATCAGGCTTAACACTCAGAAATTCTGCATTCTGTCCAGAGACTATGCTTATGTTTCGAATGGATCCCAGAACAAACAGATATTATTACCCTATACAGACCTAACTGATTGGTTTTTATAATCGAGGCTAAGTATGGTTATGGGTAAATACGAACTGCAACTTCAGAGTGTTAATTACACCGTGTTATTTGAAAGGAACTTATGAACTAATGACGTCATACACTTTCTTGCCGTTATACTTACGTCATGGACAAAAAACAGACACATAAATTCAGATTTCTTATAAAGGGGAAGGTAATTGGACCCAAATTAAACACTGCGCTAGGATTTACGTATAGTGGAGGGGGGTATATCTCCTTTCTTAACTGTCGGCACTAGATATAGTTGAGCGGCTAGCTATAAGATCCGACCGCTTTGCACCCTGGAAAAAAATTCGTGAGTTATTTATTGGCCAGAATGTTGTGTGGGAACCAGAGCCAGCCTGTAGAATCTGACGAACAGCCAGAACTTGTGGTCGTCCAGCCCGTGGCGTCACTATATCGATTTAGATACCCAACTCTGTATTTTATGTGTGTGTTGAAAAATTACAATTTAAAGCCCGTTTTTTCTTAGGTTTTTTTTTCTTTATTTCACTATCCTTACATCCTTCAAGATTTTTACTTTCATCGTGCATCCACATTTAGCAAACACTTTACAGTTAGGAACAGTAAGTCCCATTGTTGCATCATGATCTTTTATGTACATATTACTTCTGATTCATCATTGCCTTTCATCCTACCATTCCGTTCTATGGGTCTGTAATTGGTAATTACCGCTACACGTACTGCATGTTATGTACGATAAATGAGCGTCTTTCCAATTACTTATTTACGGTTATTGTTAAATCTTCGCGCTCGGGAAAACATTATTAAAAAATCCAGTAACAATCAATTAGTCGTACAAGTTAATATGAAGGAAATTGCTAAGAAAAATTCTCATATTATTAGGCCAGTCAGTATGTAAAGAGTGTCAGCTTTGCTGTTATTTCATCTGCCTTACATGCAGATTTCACTGAATGTTTTTCTCAGTATTTAAACTTCATGCGCTGTTACCTTCGCCTCTAAGCTCTACATTTTTTCTAATGAATGAGTGTCTCATTATTAAGTTAAGGCACTATAAACGTTACCCTCTGTTTGTAATGAATGAAACAGCTAACTTAATATTTATGTTAACACTTACCATTCTAAAATTCATCTAAGTACCATACATATTTTATAATATATAAGAATTGTTGCTAAATTTTCGGCTACCTGATGTTCGATTTCTGTAGTTTCCACACGAATGCAAGGCTAGTGTTGAAACTCATCACGATAAAAGTCTTCCATACACGTGCATATTCATCCGACATGATGTATGAAGCTGAAACAGTGTCATTAAATAATCCACAAACCAGTCACCGAACACACAGAATTTCCATGAATAATTTGTTTTTTTATTGGTGTATTGAATTATGCTTTATCATCCAGGTTCATATCTTGAGGTTTCCAAGTTTTTAACTCAACAGTCCCGATATTTCTCATTCTCCCTCCTCTACATTCGATGCTACGTATTATCTATAATTGTAATTACTACATTAAAATGAGCTCAGAGTGTAACAGTAATTACATGAATTAAAATACAGAGTCATCGAAAATGATAGACTAAGATCTGAGGCATAATAACTTTTATGAGACGACACAAGTAGAGACGGGATTTGCTGTAAGGTTGTCATAAATATATAAGGCTTTCATAGTACCTTAGCAGGGCTCAGTGTAGGAACCATTTGTAACCCTGCAAATATCTAGGGTGTCTATACGGTACGCAATGTCTTTTCATGTTTCTTGAAGCATTAGCAGAGCTACTTGTGTTAATTCTTTCGAAATTATTCAAATGTCGTGTTTTCTCTGTGTCAACAAAACTTTTAAATCCCAACAGGAAAAAAAAAAATAAAGGTGAGGTGTCTGGATTAGGAAATCTGAGGTTTAGGCCATTTCTTACTTCATGATTGAAGTGGGGTGGAGCACCGTTTAGTTGAAACAAAATTTCAACTTTTTCTTTTTCAATGTCATCAATTTGTGGAAAGACGAACAACTGTAACACATCCAAGTAAATGTATGTCGTGATAGGGTTTTCAGAAAGAAGAAATTGTAAGGGGATTTTGTATTATCCCAACATACACGTCATCTTCAGCAGAGTTTCGCACATGCTCGTAAATGTCATGCGGCCGTTCGAAACCCGAGATGCGATAGTTGTACCTGTTTGTACCTGACCGTTCACATCTGTGTACATCACTCGCCGTACCAAAATTTTAATAGTCATCATTTTCATTCAATATCAATTTTGCGATTTCAGCTTTTGTTTATCGATAAGCATCTTTGATTTTATGTGGAATTTGAACGTAGTAAGAGTGCATTGCCTCTTGTGCAACACGTTTTGGATCGACGTCCACATATACCCAGCTGCAAATTCCGAAGTACAATAAGCTCCTTTGGACTACGTTAGCCCGACTGGAGGATGTATGTCATATGTACGGCGGAAAGTGCGTTGTATTGTTACAATGGATTTGCTTTCAGTCAAGCAATTTACGCGCCGTCCTTCCTCTTGCACCTTCGGCCTCTGACTAACTAAAGGCAGTGACCGTGGTTACTGCAGCTCGAAGCTCATTGTGCTTGCACTTGGAATATGCGCAAAAATGTGTGTGGATGCTCTTTTAGGATTTTGTGGACACGTTGCAGCAAATCCCATCTCTCTGCTTGTCTACTGATAAAGCTTACCATGTCTCGAAATCAGGTTCATAGTTTTCGATAACCCTCAAGTTTATATCTATGCTGTTCAGATACGAATATGTCAGACCCTTCATCATGAATGTTTCCATGCTAAATGCTGTCAGAAATGTTTTAATTATCATGTTTTCATCTATCTTCAAAACACGGACGGATTCCAGAATGCCTGCATACACTGGCCGCCAAGTCCGCGTTTGCTGTTGCAAAGTTTAAGTAAAAGTATGTAAAGCAATCCCCGCACAAGCCTAGACAGGTCCTGAGGGCTCCGGGAAGGCGAGGCTTCCAGATTTCATGTCGATGATCACATGAAGGTGGTAAGGTTGTCAGTTCTACTCACCGGCAGTCTTAACCCCCCCCCTCCCCCCCAGGAAGTATACCTGGTACTCATATCTGTTAGAGGCTGATTAACCCAAGGGCAATAGAACGGTCAGAAGGATTATGTCAATGAAGAATTCCAATGATGCCATCGGGAATCGAAACGGCTTGTAGTGCAGTGCCTCAAACATCTGTGCTACTGCGTGCCCCAAGGTTTAAGTAATTATCATTATTATCATCGTCAACATCATCATCAGGAACTGCACATAATCCATTGTAAGTTTTTTCCGTGTCGATGAGTTCGTCTGTCCGTCTTTTCCTCGGTCGAACTACATTTCTTCTGCCGGATAGAAAGTATTCATACATTGTCTTCTTAAATAAGTCATTTAAATAATTAACTCTATACAATTCATTGTAACAGCTATAAAACATTATGTGTGGAGCAAGATAAAGCATTTCTTTTTAGTATCAAGTACAATTTATATAGGCGTATATGTAACACAGAAGTAAAGCCCAAAGAGCCTTTGAGTTCCGAATTCGATGAAGACCCTTCAAGTCCTTACCCCTTACCCCAATGGAAGTACGTAGCCACTATATCAGTGTTTCCCAAACGGTGTAGAATTCGGAGAAGTGCAAATAAGGATTCTGCAAGGAATTGTATTACTACAAAATGATAATTAAATATTATTATAATCTTCACTTCAAGTAATTTTTATCTTTGTTTGTCAATGATTCATTGGTTCTAAAGTTTCTGAATTGTTACGACACTAAAATAAGTAGGAAAATCATATTTTTAAAATGTGTAATGGAACTGTCTGTTAGTATTGAAATTTAATTTCTCATGTAAGCCTGCATGATCATATATTCTGCATTCGCCAAATACTTCAGAAAAAATGGGAATACAATGAAGAATTTCATCAGCTCTTTATAGACTTCAAGAAGGCTTATGATTCAGTTAGGAGGGAGGTCTTATATACGATTCTCATTGAGTTTGGTATCCCTAGGAAACTTGTAAGGTTAGTAAAGATGAGTCTGACTGAAACATATAGCAGAGTCCGGGTAGGCAAGAATGTGTCTGACTGTTTCCCTAGTAGGAATGGTTTGAAACAAGGAGACGCTCTATCACCACTGCTTTTTAACTTTGCTTTAGAGTACGCCATTAGGAGGGTTCAGGTAAAAAGGGATGGCTTGAAACTAAATGGTACACATCAGCTGCTGGCTTATGCCGACAATGTTAATATACTGGGAGGAAGCATACATATTCTAAAGTAAAATTCAGAAGCTTTAGTAGCTGCTACTAGGGAGATTGGACTGGAAGTAAGTGCTGATAAAACTAAGTACATGGTCATGTCTCGAGATCAGAATGCAGGACGAATTCAGAGTGTGAGGATTGTAAATAGTAACTTCGAGAGGGTGGAAGGGTTTTAATATTTGGGAACAACTTTAACAAATAAAAATTGTATTGCGGAAGAAATTAAGAGCAGATTGAAGTCAGGAAATGCTTGCTATCATTCGGTGCAGAACCTTTTGTCTTCCAGTTTGCTACCCAAAAATTTAAAGATCAAGATATATAGAACTATAATTTTGCCTGTAGTTTTGTATGGTTGTGAAGTTTGGTCGCTGACATTGCGGGAAGAAAGGAAGCTGAGGGTGTTTGAGAACATGGTGTTGAGGAGAATATTTGGACCTAGGAGGGACGAGGTAACGGGGGAATGGAGGAGATTGCAACACGAGGAGTTAATGATTTGTACTCCTCACCCAATATTGTGCGGGTGATAAAATCGAGAAGAATGAGTTGGGCTGGGCTTGCGGCGCCTATGGGTGAGGAGAGGGGGGTGTATATGGTCTTGGTGGGGAAGCCGGAGGGAAAGAGACCACTGGGGAGGCCTAGGCGTAGATGGGTGGATAATATTAGGATGGATCTGCAGGAGGTAGGATGTGGGTATATGGACTGGATTG
>Ga0123352_10003542_pt1 | contig 22613 bp, 12 predicted proteins | sample TergutLab28metaG_FD_89700 | JGI IMG/M metagenome (GOLD analysis project Ga0123352, IMG submission 89700) | Labiotermes labralis P1 segment gut microbial communities from Petit-Saut dam, French Guiana - Lab288 P1 | ecosystem: Host-associated > Arthropoda: Insects > Digestive system > Gut ...
CTAAGACCATCATCAGGGAGCTATATATTCCTTGCTAAAGTCACACTAGAAATAGTCACAGATTAATTTCGCTGTACCAGTTGGGTATTGTGGCAGCATGCCGTGTTGTGTAATGTTATGTTGTGAAGAGTGCCCTGCTACGGATTTGCATTCTGTGCTTCGTTGCGTGATAGATGTGCAGTGGTTGGTGTAATAATTGAGTAATTTACCTCACCATTAGTGTCACTAGAGGTATTTTCATGAAAATTGATATTCGAGTATTTATGGAAAAAATCTGTCGAGAAAATTCAAGTTTCTTTGAAATATAAGAAGAATAACAGGTACTTTACTTGAAGTATGAATTTTTGATCACATCTCGTTCAATTCTTAGAATGAGAAATTTTGCCTACAAAAGTCGCAGAGAAAGCGAAAGCAAGCATTTTATGTCAAATAATTTTTTTTCTTCTCGAAATTCGTGGCATTCATGAGATAATGTGAAACATTTTGTAGAGCCTAACGAGCCACAGATGACAAGATAAAACGAAACATGAGCATTACATACTGGGTACATTAAGGCTACAAATACACCCTCAGAATACGTAATACTGCTCTTCCACTGCAACAATGTTCCCCCTAACGCTACTCACGGTTACGTGACAGCACATTGCATGTCTTGTTAGATAACTTAACGTTAGACACCATAACGTTAGATATTATTGAATTGTTGCACAAAATTTCTGCGGCTCCTAAGAAAGATATCTTAAATTTCATTTAGAGTGTTATAAATTGCAGATAATTTGCATAACGCGTATAATGGAATTTGTAACAAACTGATGGGAATTTAAGCTATTCTTTATAATATCGACGCGAAGAGAATTCCTGTCCTGTCCTGTCCTTATTGTTCCTTTTACATCATGTTCGAACTGTTTAGTATCTTCGTTATTTTAATTAAATTCCGCAGCCCACAAAATATGTTTTTAGTAATTAACCAACTTGATGCACAAAACTTTGTTTAATAATAAGTTTATTATATGCCTCTACATGTTTCGAGCACTATGTGCTCATCATCAGGAGGTCAAAATTGTATTATACAGCATCTGGTATCATCACACTCTGTAGGTGACGATACCAGATGTTGTGTAATGCAGTTTTGACCTTCTGATGATGAGCAAATAGTGCTCGAAACATGTAGAGGAATATTATAAATTTATTATAAAACAAGATTTTGTGCATCAAGTTGGTCAGTTACTATGATTATGCTAAGATGCACGGTCGCAAAACAGCAATCCAATTTAAAAAAGTATGTCGTTAGAACTTTGCATTGTGATACAATCATAAACACAAACCAATGAAATGCACAATTTTATAAGATAATACTTAATTTCTTTGCTCGACTACATGTTTCACACCGTTGCAGATACTGCAGAATATTTTGTACTAGTGTAATAGAAATCACTATGTTATAACTTCTGTAACGGGAGTTTAAGAATGACAGCAACGATTTTGAAATTTATTTTGACGTAGGGTTTTTTCAGATTCAAAAATTTATCTTTAGTAAACGAGCATGCCATAAAATCTCCGTAGCTATTGTTGTTGTCATCCTGTCTGCCACAGCCTATTGCATAATACGAATATTTTAATTTGCGGTAATTTTATCAGCATTGTTACAGTAATCGAGAAGTTAATTTCCACAGTTTTTTAGCTTATCGGATATTTGCTCGTGATGTCATCTGGGCTAACTAATCTCGGCGTAATTAAAACTTTTGAATACATTTAAATGTAAAAAATTGGGAGCTCGCTGCAAATTGAGATCATACTTACACTAATTTCAGGAAAACATGTCCTTCACTGGGTTTTCCTTTCACTCTCATACCGGAGTGCTGATAAGTCCTTAGTCCGACCAGGAAGGAAACAAGCTCGGAAGCATGTCAGGGCCGCGAGCGATTTCAACAACATCGAGACGCGAGCTGTCATCAAGTTTCTTTTTTTCCTGTAAAGCAAGGCGCCGAGGGAAATTCACGCCATTATGACAGAAACATTAGCTTTTTTACCTTCCTGGTCGGGCTAAGGACTTATCAGCACCTCTGTACGTGTAAGTAAAGTTGAATAACAAGAGCTTTAGTTACTGCAACGATGTAACACGCGCGTTTGCGAAGGAATTCAGGTAAATAAATAAATAAGAATTCGCCTTGAAGGCATTGGAGTATATATGTACTTTTTGGTATTTTACGAGACGTACGAGTATAGTGGTAGTTCGGTACCGAAATTTCGGAACAACCTATCGATCACGTGTGCAAGGTTCAAGCAGTAACTGGAATTCTTGACCCTTTGAATATGGGACCGATGGGTCGTCCCGAAACGTCGGTACGGACTTACCACTTCACCCTGCTTAGTATCCCAGAGGATAACAGACATCCTCTCTACATCGCGGTGGTAGCATGAACCCACGCTAAGAAAATAAAACTCGTACGTGTTCTGATTTGACGAGAAATAATGTGCTGACCAACAAAATTGTGTCCTTCGGCTGTGAAAGGATCAGTTAAAAATGGCTTTGATTCTCTGCCCATATACTAGCGCTCTAGCGCACACACATTTTTGGCTTCTTTGATATGAACCAGGCAATTTACCACTGCAGAACGAAGATTACAGTACTGTGATGAGCGCATGCTGCTCACAAAGTACTGCAGGCTATATCCAGATTACAATGTTTTGTACGGAAAAAGTTCCTTTATGCCGTAGCGTTGCTCAGTTTTTGGTGTGATAGGAGCTATGAAATATGGCTTAGTCACTATCAATCACGGGCATCGTAATAGAGAATTTCGGAAGTGCTGTAATGGAGAAAAATTTGTTCCATTACAGTTCAGGCCAGCTGTATTCTGCGTGGAAACACTTTCGATACTCTCTATGTAAAATTCAGGATTTTTCAGAGGCTTTTGAGCATGAAAATAGAGTTACATTTATCCAACACCTCTTCTTGAAATCGAATTCCGATATTGCTGGCAGGAATGTCACAGACTCCTGTTGCTGTGTAGTTATGCAACGTGTCATACCGTCACTGCAGAATGTGGTAAGGAACTGCATGGTAAATGACAGTAAGGTTCACGTGACCTTGCATCGTGATAAATTCTTATAATGAAACCAAATAGATGCACTAATTTCTCAAATTTATTTTTGGAATAATACTCTACATGTTTCGGACAGTTCCTCTGTCCGTCATCAGGAGTTTTTCACTGTACACACAGCAATGGTATATGTCGTACAGGTTTGCTGACAGCTTGCGAGTTCCGTCCTGATCCTGCTCGCAAGCTGTCAGCAAACCTGTGTGACATATACCATTGCTGTGTATACAGTGAAAAACTCCTGATGACGGACAGAGGAACTGTCCGAAACATGTAGAGTTTGATTCCAAAAATAAATTTGGGGAAATTAATGCATCTAGTTGGTTTTATTATAAGAATACAGTATTATAATGTCTCTCTTTTTTATTCAGGAAGGGAGTAAGACAACAGCCATTCTATAAAAACTGTAAAATTGACGACCCGTTTTAGTGCGAGCAGTGTAGTGATAGTATACTGGCTGCACAACCGTGGAATCGTGTTTTGAATTCAGACAGATACAAGAGAATATTCTCTCCTCCGAAATTCCCACAAATTCTCCTGTTTATTTCTTCCTGGGTAAAGGGACAGGAGTTTGAAGCCGGCACTTTAGCTACATATGGTATCTAGACCCTTTGACGCCTAATGACCCCTATAGTGGTCGTACCGCTCCGCTAACCTCTAAAGTTGCATTTTATATATTTATTCAACAAATATAGGTACTGAATATTTTAAACATGGTACATACTCCGTTTTTTTCCTCTTCAAAATGCAGTTTGTTTCATAATTCTAACTTATTTGGTTCCTATATTATTCACATTTTATATACAAGGTGTGCTGAAATTAAAAAAAATAATTCCGGCGCCAAAAGGTTAATATACATGGAATTACACCCCTTCTCTCCCCCCCCCCCAACCTTTCAAGACCTCCACGGTGACAATTTTGCAGTTTCGTCTGATAAGATTTCGTCATCTCTCAAAGTAACTTTTATTTTGGGACTGAAAGATGATGTGGACAATGTAGTACGTTTTATGTGTACGGAATATGCGAGATTTTCGTGCTATGAAAGCCAAGTTATTCATTTTTGTACCGCTCATTGCATGTTACACAGCGATCAGGTATCTTGTGGGTACCTGGATGGGTTTAGAAATTGGTCGAAAACGAAATGAAAAATAATTAATAAAATCATTAAGTAGAAACACATAATTATAATAACGTGTCTTATAAATGTTTGTGGTTTTAAATGCTGCTGTATCTGATAGTGGCCACAGGGGGGGGGGGGGCCCAAAAAAAAAAAAATTTTTTAAGGAATAAGTCTGTTTTTGTCTTAAAATTTCCCCCCTTGACTGTCATGGAAACGTGGGATGACATAGAGGTTTCCAGAAGTTCAGGTTAGGCTTGGGGTGGAAACAATTACTAAATTGGGCAGTGATGTGATTAGATCGAGTGGCGTTGGCTAATTGACGTTGGTGTTTAAAATTCGCGTTCTGACACTGACATTGTTTGCATGGGAGTAGATATTTTCGAATTATATTGTTGGCTTGTTCAGTGTATAGATTTGAATTTTTCGTGGCGACAATTATAGAAATTTTTTGAAAATTCTGACATAGCATATCGCTCCAGAAAGAGTTAATATTTAAAAGGTAAAGCAGTCCTATTACAGGCCTGGACAGGCCCAAAGGGTTCCAGGAAGTTAAGGCTCCCAGATTTCGTGACAACAGTACAGGATGGTGTTAAGGTTGTCAGCTTTACGCATCGGCCGCTTTTACCCCCAGGAAATTCTTCTGGTACTCATTTCTGTTTGAGGCCATAGTGCAATCGGAAGGATTTCATGTCGATGAAAAATCCACTGACACCAGCTGGGATCGAACCAGCGACCTTCTGATTTGTAGCACAGCACCTTAACAGCACCTTAACCACTGTGCTACCGCGGTACCCAAGGTTAATATTTATTTAGCCTAATTTTAATATTAAAATATTTAGAGGAGAAATTTGTTTCTGAAACTTGTTTAAGGAATATCTGTATCGTCATGCTGCTGTATGGAAAACATGTGGCTTTTTGTACATGATTGAAGTTAACTTTCCAGAACTTGAGGGGAAGGGAAGGGTCCTGATTCTGTATCGTGTAGAGAATGTCCAGTCACGTGGTAGTAATGTCCTTCTGGATTTCGAAAACTTTTAAAGGGTATTTTGGCTGTAAGAATTTGAATGTTTTGCATTACGAGAAATCTCGTGATTTGTGAAGGTAGCCTAATACTCTTAGGCGTGTAACGTGTGGGACAATACGGACGGAATGTTTTGAATGTAATAGAAACTTTGTTGGAGGATCTGTTACTGAGAACATGAACTTCGGAGACCTTGAGGAAATTCGCAGAGTGAAATAAGACCTATCGTTGGGAGCGAGGTCAAACACAGAACGTGGAGAAGAACGTCCAAGGAGTAGGTTTAAGTTTGAGGAGAACTATGATGAAAGAATGGAACAAAGAAAGAACTGACCCCATTTTAACGAATTGTGTCGTTGTTTACCGTGACAGAATGATAAAATGCCAGAGAAGACTCGACTTGGGACCGAGGTGGTAAACTTCAGTTCTGTGACTCAGTGGGTCCTCAGGTCCAGTTACACATTGCCTGAAGCTTCATCCACACACGTTATACTACTATCCTCGCGATGACTGTCTCTGCTCAGTGGTTCGCGAGCTATATTTGTGTTTCTGGGGTAGTCGTCGCGGTCCTCAGCAGGAACACTGAATGTCATAATGTGTATTGCTTAGAGTTCTGAATCTTTCCGATCTCAGTGACCATCAACCATTGCATTTTTACCCTTTTAACTCAAGATTAATAATTATATGACTTAACTGTAATCTGAAAGCTGTCGCTAAAGAACAGCAGTAGATAAAAGAAAGGATGAGCAGCATTTTTTTACTGGGATTTTTGTTACCATTCCAAGTTAGGGAATTAGATTATTTGTTACTCCTACTTTGTTACCAAGAGTGCAATAAGCCTTCTATTTTTAGACCTGTTACTTATGTGTTAGAAAATATGTATAAGGTGTTTGGGAACAGGTTGTTGAGGGAAAGTTTTAGATCCAGAAGACGGAAAAATCGTACCTAACTTAACGTTTTGGCGCCGGAATTTTCTTTTTAATTTTAGCACACACCCTGTATATAAAATGTGAATAATACACGAACAAAATTCGCTGGAATTATGAAACAAACTGCATTTTGAAGAGAAAGAAATGGAGGGTATATACCATGTTTAAAATATTCAGTACATATATTTGTTGAATAAATATATAAAATGGAACTTTAGAGGTTAGCGGTGCGGTACGACCACTATAGTTAACATTAGGCGTCAAAAGGTTAATGTTGAAAGTACGGAAATGAAATATTATGTGTACTTCTGCACCATTACATGTACTGTACAAGGTTAGGGGACATTGTTTCCTTCACGAACTGTCCCAAAGGGTTTAAGTAAAGAGTAAGGAAGTAACATTGTATGATGATATAATGTAGTAACATCATTATGTCATTTATACCAATTAATTTCTATTTCCGTAAAAAAAGCAACGGCATTCCTGGTACTCCTCAGGCACAATAAATAATAAAATTCCTCAAGGAAACGGGACGGTTCAAGGCTTTCTTCAATGTTTTATTTTAACATTTTTAATTACATTAAATTCAAAATTTGAACAACTGCCATAACAGTGGTGGGGATAAAGTAACATGCATTTTGTATGAGGTTTAAAGTTTATATCTTAATTGTTGAGCATTAAATTATGCAATGTTTTACTGTAAGTCTACCCTTTATAACTTTGACAGCCTGAAGATGACCAACATTGGTCGAAACAAAATTTTGAAGGCGTGTATATCCTTTTTCATTTCATCATACAGTATAGGGTACACATATTCTGGGTGTATGTTAGACTTTTTTTAATTCACTGCTGTAAACGTATTATGCAATTGTGTTGATGCGTCTAGACTCCTATTTTTATGTTACTTACGTTAATTACAAGTTGTAATTACTATAGTATGAACAATTGATATACCGAACATAACTATGGAATTTATAAAAGTACATATATTTAAAATATATGAAAAAGCCGACCCAACTTTTTGCTGTATGAATTTAATGTCGCGTCGTAGTCAAAGCCGTGTTGTGGCGTGTAGAAACAGAACTTGTGTGAGTGTAGCGTGATATTACGTACATTATTCCTCTGTATACTTAACACGTATTTTTTTTAGCATTTTTTTTGTGAAATGTGGCCTCGAACCTCCCCCCCCCCCAAAAAAAAATTATTTTCGTAACGAACGAAACCTTTTGCGTGATTATTCATTTGCATATCTGATCTATCACATTTCACCTTGGCCGAGGAAGCCTGGTGTTTGACTATAATTTATACAAACAAATATATATATGTACGTAGTATTTAACGTTTGGACATGATCTGTTACAGCATAATTATTATATCTAGAGTATGTACGTAAATTTGAATATTACTGCTGACTAGCACATAATTTCTGGACTCTGTTCGCTTATTACCAACTGCTGACTAAATTTCTGCTTACTCTCAACTCTGCCTTCTACTCATTTCCACTTTGGTCCAGTTGCTTCAGTTGAACAAACATTGGACTCAAATGTTGGGCCCCAGTACTAAACTTCGCCATGTTGTGTATATAGTATAACTCTCCCTAGTTGTGACGCTCTGCTATGCACAGCACACAGGCTTAAATTCCACCCAGCATCTGCATCTATATTTAATTACACAACTTCACATTTGCTTGTGCATTATACCAATACAAAATCCACAGTAATTTGTACCGTCATGTGTGTGTTCCTAAAAACCGGACTCACGTGAAATGGCTCGGTATTGTTTGTTTCTCATCTGGCAGACGCATGTTCAATCTCACACGAGTGGATTATGATGTGTTACAGGTGGAGTCAATATTTGAATAGTGGGGCTTAGACTAAAAGCATATGGTAAATCCTCAACAATATCAGATCATGACGGAGTATAAGACATACGCCTAAACCAGAAGTGTTTAATGCTAATTAAATTGTTTTAAATTATTTCTTATGTAAAAGTCTTGAACGCATTTAAATTCGAAAGGCGAATTTTATATTTTAAAGCCTCTAAGCTTTACCAGTCCCCTCACGTACTCACTCCGCGTCCTGAGGTCTTTACCTCGTGGGAAAGAGGATTTTGTGTTACTTGTACGAACACGTGGTCTGTTTAATCTAGTAAATAAAGCCTACTTGGTGCACAATTTATTCTTAGTATATTTGCGTGTATCAATCTGTACATGTTTCGGGCGACTATGGACCCATCATCAGGAGAAACTACTGTGCTTATGCGACACTTGGTAACTGTTATTGTGTGTGGATGACTGGTATGCAGGGGCATATGCTCCTGTGTACCAGACAGTCATCCACACAAAATAACAAGTACCAAGTGTCGCATAAGCACAGTAGTTTCTCCTGATGATGGGTCCATAGTCGCCCGAAACATGTACAGATTGATACACGCAAATATACTAAGAATAAATTGTGCACTAAGTTGGCTTTATTTACAAGATTGTACAGGGATGCACGGTCAACAAAACATAAAAAAGTTGGTCTGTTTGTAACTTGTTAGATTTTGAAATTTACTCGTGCATTTTAGCCCTTTGAAGCGCGGAATTACTGTAATTAGTATTTGTAAGATCAGTCGTTACTTCATGGGAAACAAATGTCCGTGAAAAATAAATATCTTGGTGTGGTTCAGGCAAGTACGGGTATTGTGAAAGCGATATGCAACAACTAATAATCAGCTGTGTTAACGAAATGCAGAATTTTTTAGTGAAAAATCCGGTGGTACGTATAGAGATCTATATGCTTTCAACGGTAAAGGAAAAGTCTAGCCTGGTTTTATGTTGTCATCCATGGATTGATTATTTTATGAAACCTAGCAGCAACTTTTGGTCACTTGGGGATCGTAGCTAATTGTTATCATTTACACGCAAATGTCATTAGGATGGCGTGTATTTCGGGTGACTTACTGCCCATCGCAAATATTTTAATCTCTGAGACACTTAGCAATTTTTAGGTAAGGGAAAGAAGGAAAATATTTTTCGACGTTATCTTCAGGCGCACAGTTTTCACTTCAGGGTGCCTTTATCAGATGCAGTTTAAGGAGACAAAAATGGCGTTTGTTTGATGTTATCATTACACAAACAACGTTGAAAACATAAGCTAACACCGACAAGAGCGTCGGTACAACACGTATCTGATCATTATTAAAATATTTGTTCAATATTATATCGTGAAGCGATGCAGGTTCTGCGACTATGGGAACCCAAGAAACGGCAAGTAAAATCCATACGCGAACTTGTGGACTGTCGCCTTCTGTGGTTGTAACATATCTTAAGTTCACAGGTGGTTTACTTGACTTCAAAGTACAGTCAAATTCAAACTGATATCCCTGTACATTTCATGTAGGTCTTGTTGCTTATTAACCTTTTGACGCCTAATGTCAACTATAGTGGTCGTACCGCACCGCTAACCTCTAAAGTTGCATTTTATATATTTATTCAACAAATATAGGTAATGAATGTTTTAAACATGGTATATACTCTCCGTTTTTTTCTATTCCAAATACAGTTTGTTCCATAATTCTAATGTATTTGGTTCCTATATTATTCACATTTTATATACAGGGTGTGCTGAAATTAAAAAAAATAATTCCGGCGCCAAAAGGTTAAGACTGAAGTAACTCACGAATCATTAGTTAAAGGATGGGAAGTGGAGGAGGGGACATGACAAGGAGAAGTATGTGGTGCGTAAAAACGTCAAAGGAGCTTGAGAGACACAGATGGATGTACTTATTCCGTTTTGAAATTCCGTTATGTCAACTTTGCTTTCTAAAGAGTGAGGTAGACTGTGACTTAGAGTGCCATTTACCGTCAGAATATTAAGTAGCATCAAGGCTTCATATGCGGATGCTTGCAGTTTTCCATATATCCGTCATTATCGTCCACTAGAGAATTTGAGAGACGTTTGTATCACTCATAATATAATGGATAGTTAGTTTGGAAGAGCATATCAAGTACTATGGAGATATTTTCCATTCAACTTTGACATCAAATGGAGAAGTTACCATACTGAGAGGTAGACAGAGGAATGGGTCAGCTGATGGACAGGCCGGAAATTGCATACGTCTTGGCTTCGGGGTTTCAGTTCTCTCTTACGATCGACTGCTAGGGTCACAAGAGATGGGCCGCGCAGTCTTCTTACAACAGCGGACTAAGTACAACGGAAAGACGTAAAACGTTCGAGTGCTTGGAGTTACTGACTTAGGCGAAATGATTTATTTTGGTCGTACTAATTGTGTGTATAACAAAAAGTATATCAGCCGGGATAGTTCAGTCGGTATAGCGATTCATTACGGGCTGGACGGTGCGGGGATCGAATCGCTGAAGGGGCGAGATTTTCCGCAACCGTCCAGACCGACCCTGGGGCCCACCCAGCCTCCCATACAATGGGTATCGGGTCTTTTCCGGGGGTAAAGCGGCCGGAGCGTGGTGTTGACCACACACTCTCCTCTAGCACCGAGGTTAAGGAAAGAGTAGAGCTATACCTCTACTCCCCCTCTGGGCCTACGTGGCCCTTTCTAAGGTGAACTTTACCTCTTACCTTTTTGTACCTTACGACAAAGAGTATTTTTGGCTCTTAGATCGTTATGTCATTACTTCACAGAAGCTTATTTCTGAATGTGGAGTTTAATGTGACATAAATGGTTCTGTCGAGTATATATATTTAACCTTTAGACGCCTAATGTCAACTATATTGGTCGTACCGCACTGTTAACCTCTAAAGTTGCATTTTATGTATTTATTCAACAAATATAAATACTGAATATTTTAAACATGGTGTATACTCTCCGTTTTTTTCTCTTCAAAATGCAGTTTGTTTCATAATTCTAATTTATTTGGTTCCTCTATTATTCACATTTCATATACAGGTGTGCTAAAATAAAAAAAAATAATTCCGGCGCCAAAAGGTTATAAAACTAGATAATTAACAAAGTGGAGCAGTTTTCTCGCATCCACCGCGGAGTAGATGAGAACTGCGCCATTATGGGCAGGGGCTGTTAACGCAGTAAGTAGTGGGTAATTCCTTGTTGACGTTTCAGGACAAACAGTCGGTCTCATCTTGAACGGTTAAGAGGTTCGAGAGCCTTAAGGATGGGACCCAGCACAATTCTAAATATGGAACAGATTCCTTTGTGCAGCTTTTACAGTCCATATGCTGTCTTTTGTACTCTCCGGAAGCTCAAAGCCAAACCTGCTACTGCATCTAACTTGACCCCTTTTAATAATAATAATATATTTATTAACTGCAATTTGGTTGTCACCCGGTGGCAGTGGTTATTTTAGATGTATACAAAACATAAAATTGGTTACCACTAAGTTTAAGTCGGGAGGGCTACATGAGAAGCATGTAGTGGCAACTTGGAATGTTGGGAACCATCTGAGCATTTGATTATAGACACAGGGAAACCAAGAAAAACCTGTGTCGAGGTGGCCGGTCGCAGGACCTTCCGAGTACTGACTTCTAGCCAGCAGTCCGGCATCTAAAAAAAACAGCAATGCACACATATTACAACAATACACATAAGATATCTACAACAATACAAACGGCCAACCAACAACAATTACACACAAGAAAACTTAAAACTAGCAACAAAACACACTAGACAAATTAGAGTTTTACAACATGTACAAAAGGTAAAAACACCCAAGCAAGAGAGTACTGTGTACAGTTTCTTGTAATCCGTCTCACTTTCTTACACCTCTGTATTGAGATCAATTTTATTATTCTTCTTCCATCCATGTGTACACGTCAGAAGTCATGTTTATGTATTCGCAGATTTTGTATACGGCAATTCGATTTTCACTCGGAGTTAAGAAACCTTTCGTTTATATAATTACTGTCAGGCAGAATCGTGATCCGGTACCTGTCGTGGCAATTCTGTCCTCTCCAAAACGTAGGTGCCGAAGTGCTGCAAACTAAGCCCCATATTCAGTTTGTACCTGATGTCTTCGCGCAGGGTGCAGCTACCGGTGTGTGACGCAAACCACTCAATCCAGTCTAGCGCAGAGGTTAATACAGACTGGAGCAATATCTCCACTTCCCTTGGCCTGAGCGGTAATTAATTCTACATTTATATTTACAGAACAAAGGTAAAGGTAAAGGTACAGTACATCCTATAACAGGCCACGAAGACTCTACTCTTTCTTCAACCTCGGCGCTGGGTGTTGTGGGTGGTCAACGCCTCGCCTGGGCCGCTGAAAATGACCCGGTACCCACTGGGTCGGGGGCCGATCTAGACTGGTGCGTAAAATCTCGACCCTAACGGAATTCGATCCCCTGACCGTCCATCCAGTAGAACAAATGAAAGCACTTTTTCCGTCAAGGTATACTAGCTTCACGCTCCGAAAACTTTACGAAATAAATACGGCTGTGGATTTAAATTTCACTATGAAGGTTGGAGATTTCATGATTTTGAATGCTGACCTTCAGGTCGTATTGAATGTGAGGTCATGTAAATTTCTACGTAGGCGCGAGAAAGGGGGGGGGCGGGTGTTATACTTTCCCCTTCTCTTAAACCGAGGCGGAGGGGCCAGTAATTTCCTCCCTTGAGTAAGCACGAGTTTCGACATTCCGTCGCTGTAGAAATCTGGCTAACGAACAGCGTTTCCACTTGCTCCTTACTGAGTAAGGTAAAGCAGTCCCTGGACAGGCCCTGAGGGTTCCAGGAGGCTGAGGCTCCCAGATTTCAAGGCATTCGGCACATGAAGGTGGTAAGGTTGTCTGCCCTACGCACCGGCCGCCTTTACCCCCCAGGAAATATTCCAGGTACTCATTTCTGTCAGAGGCTGAGTCGACCCCAGAGCCATAGTGCGGTCAGAAGGATTATGTCAGTGAAAAATTCCAATCATATCGGTAATCGAACACGCGACCTTCCGGTTTGAAACGCAGTGCCTCAAGCAACTGCACCACCACGTGCTACCGCTCATTATTGTGGAATGTGTCCGAATGAGACAAGCTAATCAATATTTTAGGGAATGATGTTGGAAAGTAACATTTTAATGTAGTAAGCTGCTTTTAATGTTATAATGGCAGTTTTACAGTTTTTGTGGTTCACAGATCCCAACATCCATTATAGGAAACTACGTGGTCCCTATTCCACGAAGTCATATTATTAGTTTGTGTTTTTAGAGGAAGAACTTGAGTTTCTATAAGTTTTATTAGTAATGGACCAACTTAATGCACAAATTCTTTTTTTTATAATAAGTTTATTATATTCCTCTACATGTTTCGAGCACTATTGTGCTCATCATCAGGAGGTCAACATTTTATTATACAGCATCTGGTATCATTACAATCTGTAGGTGGCCGTCCGGTTGACCTCCTGATGATGAGCACAATAGTGCTCGAAACATGTAGAGGAATATAATAAACTTATTATAAAAAAGAATTTATGTATTAAGTTGGTCAATTACTAAGATTATACTGAGATTCACGGCCAGCAAAACATCAAAATTTCTATAAGTTTCCTCCCTCATACATTTTATTCTTATTCCATCCAAATGCAAGACCCTGTCATCTTTATACCAAAAGGGTACGAAGTATCTAAACGAAGAGGACATCGCATTACAGTTGCCTTCAGTAAATTTGTCGTGATGTATTGTCCTTCCACACGTCAAGAAATCGAGTTTAAGCGCGGAAGTTAAGTCGCTTTGCTGAATGACCAAGAGTTTCATCGCCCGAGAGTCAAGCCTTGACAGCGAGCACTTTTTGACAAGGTTTCAACCACCGGGATGATGGATCGGACCTGCATGCATATGGAGCAGACTCAGAACTGCTGGCCACTCGGTGTAGTAGCCACACTACCGACGCCTGCAAACCTCCGTCCATCCATCTAACTTCTCCACGAACTTCCAAGGCCTCCTTTAGTACCTCTTAGAGCCAGATTTTATGTCATCTCGGAAGGAGACTGCTCTTTCTACATCACAATTTAAAAATATCAGGCATCAAACAAGGTCAGAAAGAATCGAATAACTCAAAGGAATTATAACGAAACATTGTTGGTTAATTTTATGCTCAAAACAGACTGTCTTGAAACAAATTCAGCACGCTTGTCTGCTGTTGTCGCAACTTACTAATTTCCTCTAAGAGAACATTAAAACGTATTGTTGCAAGCAGAAAGCTTTTTGAAAAACTTTCTAAAATTTTTTTATTACCTACACACGATCCAACTGGCGATTGAAAAAGTAAAGCACTTAAAGATATACGACTCGTTTATACGGCTTATTACACTGAATTACACTGCAAATAATACTGCAGTTGTTTATCACTCTGACGACTGAAATTTATCTACATTAGATACAAATACTTAGTTCCTGTATGGGTGTGAAACTTGGTCGCTGACGTTGAGGGACGAAAGTAGGCTGAGGGTGTTTGAGAATAGGGTGCTGAGGATAATATTTGGGTCTAGGAGGGACGAGGTGACGGGGGAATGGAGAAAACTACGTAATGAGGAGCTTAATGAACTGTATTTCTCTCCTAATTTTTTTGGTGATAAAATCCAGAAGAATGAGATGGGTGGGGTATGTAGCACTTGTGTGATAGAGGAGAGGCGTATACAGGGTTTTGATGTGGAAACATGATATAAAGAGACGACTTGGGAGACCCAGGCGTAGATGGGAGGATAATATTAAGGTGGATCTTCAGGAAGTGGGATGTGGGGGTATGTACTGGATCGAGCTGGCTCAGGATTGGGACAAGTGGAGGGAATTTGTGATTGCCGTAATGAACTTTCGAATTCCGTAAAATGCGGGGAATTTCTTCACTAGGAGAAAACCGGTTAGCTTCTCAAGAAGGACTCTGCTACACGGAGTAAGTTCCTGTCTTACAGTAAACACACTGTATCTGCATTATTAAGATCAATCCTTTAATGCTGTGTAGGAACATAAGTATCGTGCGGAAGAGAAACTACACTGTGACAAAATGCTAAGGCCATCAATGATACAGCTTGTAGTACATTGTAATTTAATTGGATACAACCGTGGTTCATAACCTCATTATTACATTACATACGGAACTGGAGTGAACTTTCCAACGATCGACATCCGGTAATATTTTTTGTTATTCTACTACTGTAAGATTTGTCAACATTCCTAAATATGCGATATGTTCTATATTCTGTGATTTGATGGTGATTGAACTGAATTACGACCAACAGATGGAATGATTCAGACACGTTTCTTTACAGTTGTATTCTTGTTCTTATAATAAAACCAACTAGATGCACTAATTTCTCAAATTTATTTTTGGAATAAAACTCTACATGTTTCGGACAGTTCCTGTGTCCATCATCAGGGGTTTTTCACTGTACACACAGGGATGGTGTATGTCATACAGTTTGGTTTTATTATAAGAATTTATGACGGTGAACGGTCACCTTAAAGTCAAATTTGTATTCTTGTTATCAAAGAAATGACGCTGAAGATGGCCGGATAACGGGCCGAAACATGTTGGTGAGCATAATACAATAACATTACTTCAACAAAATTTATGTGAATTTGTTGGTCTTTGATGCACTCTGTGCATTCTTAGATATTTCTAATTACAATGAATAAAACTTTTTGCGAGGTTTTAATGTACAAGCGTATCGTTGTATTCACAAAGAATCAATACCAAATTTTTGCACTGTATTTTTTTATTTCTTAGTTAGTTCTGCTACATGTTTCGGCATGACTTAATAGGTCACCTGAACAGCTACTTCTTAAGTGTATTTAAATTTCAGTATGATTTTTTCGATTTCACGTGAAGTGCCATCCGCAAGATGCTTAATCTGACACACACACCGGTCAGCGCTTCACTCTTACCTTCAATACATTTTATGACTTTTGACCTCGAACGTTCTGCACTGCTTTGTCACAGGCAACACATTAATTGAGTGTGGGGGTTGGAAGATGAGTTCCAATTGAATTTTGATTTTGCTGGTTGCATTTCGTCCACACCAAGAAGCAGTACATGGTCTCCAGCGCGTCATTTTAAAAACCGGACTTAAATCCTATTTAAGTAGGTGATAAGGTGATGATAATCACCTTACATAAATATATTATACTGTACAATTATAACTTCATAATTCGTGAAAATATTTAGGCACTCCGCATGGTAATAACGACTTTGCTGCAATTGGAGTAAACGTTGTCAGTTGTCTACACCAGTAAGTAGCTATTCCCCAATAGCTCTCCTCTGTTTAGTGGTTAATAAATTGCCAGTAATATATTTTAACCACTTCAATTAGATTTACAGCCCCGTAATATTTTTAAACTAGGTATTAATGCACCTCAGATAACTTCGTCTGCGTACGTCAGTCTCTTTTCTCAGATTCCATCCTTGAAACAAAGCCGAACAATTAAGTACAAGAAGGAAATTTGTACACCCTGCTGAGACACAGACTGTAACTTCATTCACTGATATTATTTCAGCTTAGTAATATCAGAATTATCTTATTATACTGGAGGAATACCTAATGCAGCATGGATCACTATTGATTGGAATACTGGTTTCGTAGGTTTATGGTCTTACAGCAAGGATTACTGCTGTAATAGTGGGTGGATGCAGGAGAATCAATCGTGAATCGGCTCAGGTGTAACGAGAAACGGTCTTGATTCATAAAATAGAATTAGCAGCGCCACGAACATACACAATGAGTGAAATCTGTCGCTGTAAGGTACTTCTCATCCTGCATTATCACCGAAGCAGGGATGTTTACTGTTATCAGTGAAATTATGTAAAGTTGAGATGAGCCTGGAATGGAGCATGCGCGAGAAAAATATGTGCATTTTAACTAGACTCTTTTACATAATATATTTTGGATTTCCCTAACGTGGATATTACAGTCCGAACTTTCTCCGTTCCCTCTTTCTCGCTGACTGTGTATACCATTAGTTTATTGCGAAAATGATCACTTATTGCTTCTGCCTCTGAGGAAGAAATAGACAGGTAGTTGAATATCGTAGAAGACAAATTGGAGGGTATTTTTATCTCAGTATTTAACCAACTTGATGCACAAAATTTGTTTTACAGTATGTGAAACAAATTTTGTGCATCAAGTTGGTTAAATACTGAGATAAATATACTGAGACGCACGGTCAGCAAAACGTCAAAATTTGAGGGTGATGAATAGTATGACACGCACTTCCGTAAGCCGTTTTCTTCTCCTATCATTTTTCAAATATTTAAGTAATGAGGGATTCAATAGATTCTACACAGAGATAAAATAAGTGTTATTATAATATCAGGGTAACTTCTTTAGATAAATGTGGTGAAGCAGAGTCATAGCTGCTTCATAAATGGTTATACCTCAGTCGGGACACCACCACCCAATCCAGAACGCCTGATTTTGCGCATCTACTGCCGGTGTCAAGGGTGTCTGAAGCTTTCACCCCTTCACCTTTCATAGCAATTTTTGATCCAAGCATCAAGATCAAATTTGCATTTTAAATGTCTCTCCGCAGAAAATGATTTCTTCGCCTGTTAATGGGGGCAGGGGTCAGTGACACAAAATTAGGAAATGTGGTGCTTTAGGTAGATTGATTCGTACTTTATTTTAATTTTGGACTGGAATGAATCATAAAAACATACATAGAAGAAAATAAGGAATAGATAAACCCCACCCAAAAAAAGAAAGGAAGAAAGGAAGCACAAATAACAATGCCCATTGAACACGACAAAACTCACCAAGTGGATTGTAGTCATAATTACTATAGTGACGCCATAGTATGCAAGTGGCACATCATAGGCTAGGTAAATAGGAGTCATTTCATTACAGGCACATATTCTACGTTTATATCTAGGCTGGACTGTGGCCCGTGCGGCCTTCTACAGTACATTGTTCGTTCCGTGAATTGTCAGTAACAAAGTCACAACACCCAACCCAAAAAATGCACAATGTTCTGCATTAGATATTTATATTAGTCTATATTATGTTAAAACACTAAGTTTCCTGCATGTTTCAATCCACAAGAGATCGTCTAGAGTGAAGAAGTATTCAGTAATATCGTATAAAAATAATTTAGCTATTTTTTTACACCAAATAGCATCTTGTCCCTGGTATGAAAGGATGAAGTGCTGAAGCATAGATACTTCTATGTAGAATATGTTTGTAGAAGAGTGAAATGGGATTTTGATATACGGTATCACTGGTGCAGGATACGTACGTGACGAAAGTTAACACAGTCCGAAATAGCTGTTGCAAAACTGATGGAAACTTCCACATGATTTTTGGTCTACTCTGCGCTGTATATCCTTCCGGTTTACCGTAGGTCATCCATTTAAATCGCACTGATTCAAATATATGCCGCAAGGTCCAACACTAAATATATTTCTGTTCACATAGTGTAATTTTGATGTGTTCCTTATGGTGTTGACAATAAACAGCCTTCCACCCTTTCCTTTCACAGCATTCACCCGTTGGTCTTAATAACACAAGAACGCTGTGTTCTCTGTGAGGTATGAAGTTCATCTTTCTGTGTAATATTTGATTTTTGGCCTCTAAATGAGCCGTACCGCCGGTCCGAGTGGCCGCGCTGTCGAAGGTGTAGGTCTGCGACTGTTCTTCTGCTGAGATTGTGGTTTCGAATCCCACCGGGGGCATGGGTGTCTGTCTGTTGTGATTGTAGTGTGTTGTCAGGTAGAGGTCTCTGTGACGAGCTGATCACTCGTCCAGAGAAGTCCTACCAACTCTAGTGCGTCGTTGTGTGTGATCTAGAAAACTCGTGCATGAGGAGGCTTCCGCCCACTGGGGGGCTGTCGCTCCAAAAACAAACAGACAAACAAAAAGGGCCGTACCATATCTCAGGCGGTTTAGTCTCGAGCCTCCCACCGCGGGGACAAGGTTTCTCTTCCGCGTCAGTCCATCTGAGATTTGTGGTGGACATAGTGGCCCTGGGACACTCTTTCCTCCGAGTACTTGGGTTTTCCTCCGTCAGTATCATTCCTTCAGTGTTCCATATTCATGTTCATCTATATGTTTCTGTTACCAGAAGGACAAACAAACGAAGCCTGGGAATCCCCCAACAACTGGAGAGCGTTGGATACAAAGATACTTACATTTTTGTTTAGTCTCTTAAAGGTTAAAAATTCCGCGTGTCTGTCAATATCTTTTCTGGTTTGGTGTCATCGAGTCTCAGGCTTTCGCTTGTTTCATCCGTTGACCTTTGTCTCTTCTGCACACGTTGAATCGTCCCTGAGTATTCCGTCATATATTCTGAAATTTTACCCATATTATCTTCGGGCGAGGGAAAACACATAAAATTTTCTGTCATATTTTACACTCCTAGCCGAAGAGTCTCAAATTTTAAGCTCTGAGAACTGTCCTTTGTTTCTTCCCTTCTGCAGTTTGCTCACTGCTTTGAGGAATGTTCTGAATGGTTCACGCGGAAATTCTGCACAGAGACGGTGCGCTTTCTTCGGCTGTCGTGCATCAAGTGAGCGATGGTTTTGGTGTAGTTGATAGCCTCGGAAAGAGCATTACGAAAGAAATGTATAGAGTTTGGTGCGTCAATCCAGGAAACAAATGCCCGAGTCCACAGATCTCCTCTGCACGACATGTCTATTGAAGAATGACGGAATCCAGGTCATCGGAAGTACGTCTGTTGTGTAGTCGATCTGGTCTTTCAGCAGTGGCGTATGTGCTTAAAAGAGTAGGTTGGACCAGAACAGCGCCTTGCACTTAAAATGGGTCCTGTGCATGTCGTTCAGGAGGTGAAGGAATTCAAGAGTGCATCTTCTTGGCACATATGATGACTTGTGCTAAGGTGGCCTGTTAAGAGTTGAGGGTTTACATGAGCAGTGCACGGTTTACAGTAAATGATTTCATAAGAGTATGTGATTGCTCGTGTCTGTCCAACCTTCTGACCCCTATTCTGGATGTTGCATAGGGAAAATCGCTGGAGGAATTTTGTTAATTTAATGTACGCTATAATATGGGATGGGCGGGGTATGTAGCGCGTATGGGGGAGAGGAGAGGAGTATACAGAGTTTTGGTGGGGAAACCTGATGGAAAGAGACAACGTGGGAGACCCAGGCGTAGATGGGAGGATAATATTAAGATGGTTCTTCAGGAAGTAGGAGATGGAAGTATGGACTGGATCGAGCTGGCTTAGGATGGGAGCAGGTGGCGGGCACTTGTGAATGCGGTAATGAACCTTCGGGTTCCATAAAATGCGGGGAATTTCTTGACTAGCTGGGAACCGGTTAGCTTCTCAAGAAGGACTCTGCTCTATGGAGTAACTAATGTAAGCTGTCTGTTAATGTAGGGTCAGTTATAACAAGGTGGCGGAGATTCGAAATTTTGAGATAATAATAGTACTAGTTAATTTGATACGTGAGAGTTAAATTTTCAAATCGAATGTCATGAAGGATTACTGGAATGGGGGTTGATTATATTTACCTTTATTCTTCCTTAACTTCGATATCAGGTGACAGTGGCGGTATGATCCACGTCCTTTCCACTAACCCGTAGCAAAGGGCTCTCCCCGTCCACTGATTGGAAGGCTGGATGGGTGTCAGCGCTGGTCTGGGCGCTTGAAAGAACAGAAATGTGTCTTGACGCTGCTGGGAATTGTGTGTCAGTTCCTCAGTCGTAGAGCAGCTGTCCTGCTGCAGTGCTGGGGGGTCGACGCCAATGACTGTAAGGTCATAAAGTAGCGTCTAGCAACTATCTAACTGATTAACTAACTGATTAACGAACTAACTAATTAACTAACCAACTAACTAACTGACCAACTAACTAACTAATCACCCAACCAACAACTAACTAACTAACTAACCAACCAACCAACTAACAACTAACTAGCTAACCAACCAACTAACAACTAACTAACTAACTCCATGTAGCAGAGTCCTTCCTGAGAAACTAACATGCCCTTAGTCAAGCAATTCCCCAAACTTAGGGAATTCCAAGGTTCATTACCGCACTCACCAGTGCCCGGCAAATGTCGCTATTTTGAGCCAGATTAGTCCAGTCCATGCCTCCCCATCCCACTTCTTGAAATGATATATTTTAATATTATTATACCACCTATGCGTAACGGCACCAGATGTTACGAAAATATGGAACTTTTGAAGTATTTTCCTTTTGGAAAATGTGAAACAACAGGTGAAGGGGTTACATGAAATCTGTATTGGCTGTCAGTTTTATAGCTGTAACTCATATTTGTGACATGTGGACAGGTTCAGTGTTATGTTTGGTGACAAAACATGGCAATGGAACACACACAGCACTTTGTGCTGCAAATTTAACTAGACAAAGTTTGTCCTTAATTTCAGTCTGTCCGAAAGAATTAATGAATAAATTATTAATTAATATCCATTATATTAATCAATTCAATAAATTCATTACTAAACGTGAATCAAGAAACGACTAACGACAGGTGTGGGAATACGTTCTTCCTGTCACGTGACCGTCTCATTCCTGTTAATACTTAAGGCAGTAAACTTCAATAAATTCGAAATAATTCTACTGAAATAAATTTCCAAAAATACGACCACGTGGGCAGTAGGAGAATTGTGTCTGGCGATTCAGTTATAAATTAATATTAATTGGCATCAAAATGTGGTTATTATGTTACATGTTTTCCGTTCTTCAAAGAAAATTTTATCAATCTTATATTTATTGGAACGTGCATCATTGTAATAGTTGAAAACAAAAGACCAACTTGATGTCACTTGCTATTTTTATTTCAGTTATTATGCGCTCAACATGTTTCGGACATTAATATATCCATCATCAGGAACTTACGACAATTCTGTTGAATTACCAGATTGGTCGTGTGTTCTGTAAAGACGGAGGATTTAGCATTAGCGTAACATTATGGTATGTAGTGGTGTGCGTTTGGTGTGACTAGCTTTGTCGAATAGTTGTAGTTGGTAGTCGTGTTTCTATTGATATTGACTGTTATGGTGTTTTCTGTTTTGTGATTGTTGTGTTCTCGTGTGTGTGGTATGTTTAATTGGTTGATTGGCAATGCTTTGTTAAAATACTATATTATTGTGAATTTGAGATAGCACATACCTTGGTTCGATGTGTGTTGGTGTTTCGGTGTGGTTGGGTTGGCGTGGTATCCGCTTAGCAGGCTGAAGCACCACTGGTCTGTTCATGTGGAATGAACCGACCAGTGGTGCTTCAGTGCTTATCACCCAAAATATATTAAATTTTACCAGTGTCTTTATTAATGCTATTCGTATTATCAGGAATTATTCAAAGTATCGTATTTTCAAGAAGACGTGTTACCCCTTTAAAGACGAAGCGCAGACTGCTTTATTTAAAGGCCCAGTCCGTACCGCGCTGTAAACACTTTCCATCTCGGTTATAAAAACAAATCAGTTTATGCTGTAAGTGGCACAAGTCGCTGTTTGTTCTCAGATAAATACAAAACACATAAATACAGTGTGGGCAGAACGTACAGTTGTTGAATGTTAAAC
>Ga0123352_10003546_pt1 | contig 22604 bp, 10 predicted proteins | sample TergutLab28metaG_FD_89700 | JGI IMG/M metagenome (GOLD analysis project Ga0123352, IMG submission 89700) | Labiotermes labralis P1 segment gut microbial communities from Petit-Saut dam, French Guiana - Lab288 P1 | ecosystem: Host-associated > Arthropoda: Insects > Digestive system > Gut ...
CCGTTGCGCTGACCACGTGACACCCCTCTATCCGCAAAAGTTGACACTAACTTCGCCGACCGGCGGCGGCCGCTCTGTCGGTATAGTTCGCGTGCGGACTAAGGCCACGGAGTTTAGTTTTTAGTTTAATATGCCGATTGGCGTTGAATTGTGGACAGAATAGAATGCGTACCTGTTTCCTATGTTCTCAGGTACATCAGTCAAATCTCGGTTGATGGAATTGTTACCATGCTGTTCGTGGTTTCCCACTCTCCGTCGGGCTTTGTACCATGAATGCAGGCAACATTGTGACGTTATAGAACAAGACTCTTAGCACGAGAAAGAGTCTTTTAAATGAGCAAGAATCCATTTACCATTTTTCTGTCGTGTTGAGCCGTTCAGAAAAGACTGATTACGGTATGTTTCACTAATTTAACCGCACAAGTATGGCAGTTTTGGAAGTGAATAGACAACGGAACTTAATTTCCGGCCGCGACATGTTTTTACGATTTTTACAACTCCATATCTAGCACATGCATGCACCGGTTGATACAGCGGTGTTTCCGACTCTGCCAGTTCAGAAGTTTTGGTTACTCCCATACAACGTAGGGATTATTTTAATAATCATACATATCGGTGTCTTCGGGTTCAAGAAGTTCATAGAAATGTCAATATGGTTGAGTTATTATTTAGGTGACGTATTTTGAGCAGGTTGTTAAGCTGCCGACGCGTGTTGATTCGTGTCCAAGAAATTCGCGGAAGTAATGCTGTTCTTGGACCAATCCTCCTGTCACTCATCTCTCCAAGTAAATTCTGATATAACGTCTCTAAAGTAGGCCACGACAGTTTCCTCCACATCCGTGCTTACTCACCATCTAAACTCTACTTTATAGGACGCCGCTTGGCATCTGTAGTTGATGGAGCACTGTAAAATAACTGAATAATCAACAAATATTTCCGCTCTGGACTCAAATGCTTCCTTATTCGCCAAGTGGAAAAAAGTATGGAGGAGATTAATCTCTTCGAGACTCTAGTTCCTTGAAAACAAAACACAAACACACCGCGCGCGATTGTTCCAGAAGTTGGAGTCGTAATTTATTGTTGAAAGAAATGAAGGCAGGGATTTTTGCATCGGAAGGCGAGGCCAATTGAAAACTTGCCCGGGCCATGAATACATATAGAATTGAACCATCTTCCACCCTGCTTTTTCCTTCTATTTTCTTTCCTCCAGAAAACAAAATTCCATTAATTTTCCATTCTTCGTTGCGGAAGTCTCCTACACAGGATCATGTCTGTTCTGTTTATAGGATTTTCTTGGCTTGAAAGTCCTTGTCTTTTGCAGGGTTCGTTGCAAACAGGTGTTGACACGTGCCATACCACCCGATTTCGGTTTGTGGCTCATAGATTGTCACTTGGTTCTTTTTGGTTTGTTTAGGGTCCTTGGTTCATAGGCTGCAGCCGCCATTTTTTCTCATTTGTGACTGTATTTCGCTCTCTCCTTTAAAGAAGTTCTTCAGAGTGTACTGAGAAACCAGATAACATAGGTTGCATGTAGAATTGGCTGAATACTTGGCGATAAATTGACCACAGTGTAGTTTTAGGTATATTCATGGAATTCTCTTGATTTAACTAAATTAGGCGCACATTAGAATGGGATGTTTCCGCGAAGAGATAAAGTTACCGCTTGATCTGCACGAATCACAATTCTCAGAATGGGGTCTTCATTCTGAGAACTCGTGTTAGGCCTTCCTTCTGGATCAGAGACAGCGATATTGTATGAATGAGATTTCACAGTGGTGCCTCAGCAACGCGTCAGGGTGAGCAAGACGCCAAAGAGTTTTGGGACGAAACACTAACAACCAACCACGAGAAGCAAGTGGTCATCTTCGCCATTCTGAGCCCCATAAGCGGGACCAGAAAACGGTATTCGAAAGCTGGTCGTCCACCTTTATCTGCCTGCCTACCAAGTGTACTGTGTAGTTATTTTGTGATACTTCTCAGAATGGATCCAGATCTTTGGCTTTGTTTTAGTATTTAGCTCGCGGCAAATATGCTCCATTAATAAGTCTATTACACTGGCTTATTTGAAAGCATCTCAATTTGTGTTTCCATTTTCCCTCTATCAATCGCACCTGTTGAACTCTACAGTGGCCATACCGTGTGTCAGAAGGCTAGTCGATGTTCTGGTATCGAAGAGGGGGAGGTTCGATTCCACGACCCTTCTTGGGGGATTTGTTGCGGACTAAGTGACAAAGGGAGAGGTTTCGCTACGATTATTTCGGTTTCCCCCGTTCGATTCCACTGATATTACATATTAGTATTTCAAGATCTTCAATTAACAGCGCAGGTAAGTGAAACTCCAAAAACTGTATGGGAGCGATGCATCTTTTGTTTTATGAGGAAACAGTGCGCTGTGTATTGAATGTATTTGAGAACAGTGTGTCGGCAAGGATATTTGGGTGCGGTTATGAGATTTTTATAGGCCTAAGGAGTTTCGTTATTCCATGTTCTTGACGTGTGTTGTGCACTAACCACGACCGTTGTGATGAGCGCTACATGAATAGCACATAGAGTTAACAAGAAATTCTTAGGAAGTATTATTTAGTGAGAGGGGAGAGACTGTATGGCTCCACCCAGTCTTAACCTCGACAGTAGATGGGAATGGGTAAATTGGGAGGACAAGGGATGACACTGTGTAAATATAAATTAGAACCGAAGTCACGGAAGTATTAATATTAACTGAATCGAATTGTCTCAGAAGAGGCAAAATAGCGGTGTTTTGTGATGAGGCTGCTAAAACTTCAGGTTTTTCTTCTTTTAACCTTCGAGTGTGTAACAGTGTTCCTGGTACCATGGATTCGGGTAGGGTCGGTCGAGGGGTCGTCGTGGAATATTTTAAAAAGTTTGCATTGTATGGGATCTCGTTAGCAACCCCTGTCTGATGCTACGAATACCTAGCATCGAGCTCACTACCTTGGATCATGTGTTTGGAATTGCACTAAACCTTTGTGAACAATTCGTCATGCGTTCTTTCTGTTTCTTCTGAGGGGTGACCAGAGTGGTAAGACACTTTTGTGACAAAGGTGATTGAAAGTGTTTTGGAGGTGGAAGAGAATTGTGACTGTATACTGGCGTTTTGTTAAAGGACAAGCAGAAATTAGACGGTTTTCGCAGTACGTTGAATACAGAGTTTTTAAAACATAGTCTGTGATTTGTGCGGCGCCCTTTGCAGACCTCGGAATTCTACTGTGTTTGAAATCGTGTAAGCTGCGTTATGTTGCAGCTGCCCACAATATTTACATCTACGGGACTGCGGCTGCCTTCTTGTTTGTATCGCGGCTTACCACAGTTTGATGGACAATGTGAACCAACTAAGTGGTACTGATCAGTTTTCAGCAAATACGACTCCATTAGCACAGTTTCATTCGCAGGTAATCCCAGGTATTCTCTCCACCACTTCGGGCATACCGGCAATAGGACGCACCCGACGTCCAATGACTGGTACCAGCTTCTTCGTTCTGTCCTTAAAGCCCAGTGGTAACTACATATACAGCGTGGTGTAATGTCAAGAATTTCTGCATCATACGAAGACTGTGCGAGCATTTTTATGTGTTCCATTTAATTCATACAAGAAAGAGCATTCATTTTTTCTGTACAGTCTTAACCAATTGGCCATTCTACCATAGCTGCACGGTGTTTACTGTGAGGTACGAACCGGATCTGTACTTGAGATATAGATTAATTTTGTTCTGCAAAGAGTGAATAAACGAAAAGAATAATTGAATTCCTTAATTTTGTGTGTTTGCGACCCTTCGCTCTGGAATGCTTTAAATATAATTAACTCTGCTCAGCTTTAAATGTTACATGTGAACGGAGTTCCTTCTAGTTCTCTAATCCTTAGGGAAGTTGGTTTTAAAGTTCAGCTCAACTTGCTTTGAACAGTCGAAGTTTCACATCCAAACTGCGGTGTGCTTAAGTAGCAACATATTCTGTTTGTTTAGTTAGCATCCTCACTTCTGACCCAGTGCCTCACGGAATTTGCTTTCAATCTGAGTGGCGTCATAAAGTGACTTGCGTACCGCACAGAAAACAGAGTAACTACGTATAGACATTAAGGAGCTCCTGGTCAAGTTAATTAAGACATCGTAACAGACAAATGAAGTATTTTCGTGCGTTTTGGGTTTTTGAACATAGATTTTGTAGTATATTTGCTGAAGTAAAATCACATTTGAAACGAAACTGGCTCCAGAGTATTTAGTAACTTTGACTGTTACCATGGAGGCGAATTTAGTGGTGCGAGAAACCCGCTAGCGTTGGCAGTTTCATAAGACTTCCTCGAAAACCAGCACTGAAAATTGAGAAGAAAATTTGAAAATATGCTGCAATCCCCTTATTGAACTTACGAATTTTAAACTAAATTAATCTGAGTTCTATGCAATATCTCAGGTGGTTAGTCACTGTTTTCTAACCGCAGAGGAAGGGGTTAACTTCAAGGGTAGTCCATATGACATTTGTGGCGGACATTGTGGCCGATTTCTCTCCAAGCATTTCGTCTTTCCCCTGTTGATTGTAATTCCTCCATTGCTCGATATTTATTTATCTATTGCCCAGGGGATGCAAAGTTGACCGCAATTTCAAGAGACATATTTCACTGCTGTACAACGTGGTGACATATGTAAAATGAATGAGGTAGTGGCTTCTATATTACACGAAATGTAATGCTTATACCTCCACAACTCTGTCTTCTGAGCCTTATTTAAGGCAACAAGGTGAACTTTGTGAAAATAAAGTACCATCCTGTCACACACCACCATTTTGTATCCATTTATGTAAATAAAAGCGCAAAGAAAGTGCCGTTCTTTCGTTTTCTTTGTTCTTGTGTTTGAATAGAAAGACACTGTGTCAGAGAAGTGTGACGTCAAGATGAGGTCACTGTAATGTCACGAAGGCATGAGGGAGGTATAGTTCTGTTCATTCTTAGCCTTGGTTCTAGAAGGAGGTGAGTGGTCAAATGTACGCCCCAGATGCTTTGCTGCTGGGGAAAGATTCTTACTGCTGCTGGGGAAAGATTCTTACCAAGTACCAACTAAACTGGAGGCAGGGTTAAGTTGCAGAGCAGGTCTGGATGTTAGGAAAAATAAGAAATATCCGCCCCTGCCGCAATGGATCCCCGTTACCTCGGTCTTCCAAACCGTAGTCTAGTTACGATGGCAATTATGCTGTTCTGCTCCTGTCGTAGGCTGCGGAGTTACAGTGCTTTTAAGGCTCCAAAGGATGATATATTTTCCTCGCTTTTCATATCTGTAACCTGTTTCAACTAAAGATGTCGGTATTTGGCGAAACACATTTTTACCGGTCTTCATGTTTGTACCGTGCATCAATGACGATTAAAACACTTTATTATCCAACAAATGCACAAATATATAATTCGTAGATACAATTAGAATTATTATAAAATAATTTAAATATTTTATAATAATTCTAATTGTATCTACGAATTATATATTTGCGCATCTGTTGCACAATAAAGTGTTTTAACATTATTACTAAATTGTTTATTTTACGTCTAAGACGACTGGCACGTCCCTGTACTGGCACTGCTTTAGGTTTACTTGCCGGCAACGCTAAAATGGCCGCTTTGTATACTTCTGGAGTGAAACATTAGGATCACTGCATACAGGATCTAATGTTCTTTGTACAGATATATCCTGTATTTGACAGTAGGCAACAGATATCAGCTGCTTTCTCTTGTAAGGTAGTAATGGAAACCAACATTGTGATGGCCGTCAGAACTAATTTCAACAGTAACAAATAATTATGTGCCGGCCAGTGAATATATGCGTGGTTTATTATCTAAAACTACAAATATATTCACTAATCACAACACATCTCAGTTTTTGCGAAACCACGGCGTTAGTTATTGCTAATTATGTTGTGAAACGTGAGCTTCTACCTGTGAATGTGCACCTGATGATGAAGCAGGAAAATCCGAAACGCGTTGTGTTTAATGAACATATGGCACAGTGCGTGTGGCGACGGCAGGCAAACCTGCGTGATATTTTACTAATTTAGTCGTAATTACTGTTCCTAAATGAATGAAACAAGCCTAGTCCAGTACATAACAAAAGAAGATTTCATAATACTGTAACCGCGTGCGGCTACATTTTAGCGACTCATGTACTGGTAAAAAGGAAGTGTTAGATATTGTACATGGAGCGGTAATTTTATAGACGGGGAGGTTTCAACTTGTGGTCCACCAGGTTGTGTTATGCGGCCAGCGGCCACATTCGTAAATTGTACATATATGTTCTGAGAAGTACAAACTAATTAAGGGGTTATGTGTGCCGCTTGTAATTTTTACACGCGCGCCAGCGAACCAACCCACAATAACGACTGTGACCCTGTGCCATGGATGATAGACACCCCTGTTCCAGACGCACGTTTGGAAGGAGTCTGGTTCGGCTTTTAACCAAGATACCTAGTAATCTGAAAGTTTTGTCTTGATTTTCTTCAGTACCTTCACGAAGATTCCGGTATAATACTTTAACTAAGCCACGCCCGCTTCCTTCCCAACCCTTCTTAATTCTAGAACTGCGCTCTTCTGAGCTGTTACACAGCGTGTAGTGGTAATTCCTTAACAACGTTTCGGGACAACTTAGCGATCCCTTCTTTAAGGGCCAAGAATCCCATAAGAGCGCAGTTCTCGTCTCCTTCGCGGCGAAAGCCTGAAATTTCTTCTTAACTCATCATTCATAAATCATCCTACCTCCGACACTGTGTATTCTGATATACCGACAGAGCTGCAAAATGAACTGCAAAAATCACCGGAAGCAACAACATTTTGCTTTCTTAAATATATTAAATAACAGTGTCTGCCTTTAATATTTATCAGCACTTCTGGCCTAAGAAGGAGGAATACTACGTGAAGACTGACATTCCGGTTCTTTCAGATAAAGCCGCAGCTCTGCCTTGTGACAGCAGAACATTGCGGAATAGGCAGAATAGCAGCGCTTGTTGAATGCGAGAACTTGAAGCAATTAAGTAATTAACTTCCGCTTGTGACAGCGCCCGGCATAGTTGTGTTTTGTTACTGTTACTCCTGCAGTAACCATCTCAGAAGCCAGTGCGCAAGTCGCGACCATCACTAATATCACAGCTGTGCAAGAACACACAAAGTATATCTCACAGTACCTCTGCAATTCCATATGCGACCTTCAATTTTAACTCGTCTGCCACTGCAAATCACAATGTAACTGTGAAATTCTCTGCCGTTCTGCTTTACACTTTGAAATATTAACTGTATTGAAGTTCAAATACCAATTTTATTAACCCCTCTTCAATAAAATACAGATAACAATTTACAGAGCGAACTGTAAGTCCTTGGTACATGAATGTGTCGATGTTCTGGGATGTGATACTGGGATGGGTGATTGGTGCCTGGCGCTTCGATGGAATGTGTTACTTAAATTCTCAAGTTTAAGTGGACCAAGGAGGAATGCTCAAGTCAGTGCCAGTTGACAGATCTTGTATCAGTTGCCCGACGCAAGATCCTGCTCCTCGACGCCAGGAACCCCTCTCCTGCTCCCTGGCCGCACTGTACTTGTTTTTCCTGCCGTCAGGACAACATTGTGGCGGGTTGTGTTTGTATCGTCCCCCCACTTGTCAGTCGCAAGTGGTTGCTTGGGGTGTGACTGTTGGACATTACTGCCAGAGCGGGCTAATTGAAATTTCATTTACATACTCTTGCAAGAAAACCCTGTCAGTGTCACCTACCCCCGTGTTACAGTGCTGTACTAAATGATAAGCGAGATATAGCAGGGCAATTAGAAGTCCCGAGTCAATAATACACAAAATACAAAATAAAAAAGTAATAGACACGGTGTTGGCTGTCTAGAATGCTGCTACCCTAGGAGAGTTTAAATAATGTAGCAGAGACAGCCACTTCAAAATATTCACACTTTGGCTGGTATTAGAACCGAGTACCTCTGAAAAGGATCCAGATCCATTACCAGTATATTAAACCACTTGTCTGTGTTTTGTCAGTTACATCTATATCAACTGCGCAGGTTACTTATGGTAAAAATGTGATGACAGTGTAGTGTGAGCTGCGTAAAAACAGGGCCGGTCTCTTTTAAGATACTGTCACAGAATGTGTCTGGATGAACTGGGGACGGTTGGCTGTCACTAAATTTAAACCAGGCACTTCTTGCATACGTGTCGGAATCACTACTGCTTAGTTAACAGGCTAGTTTAAAACGAACCTCAGAGATTCAAGGCACGCGTGCAAACATTGCAAATTCTCATTAGCGTAGAGGTAACATTCGTCTCGTTCTTCCGGGGACCGTCCTGTTTTTAAAAGAAATGTCCTGAGATCTTTCTTCGGGACGCCAAAGTGCCGCTCACATTGATTTTGAGGCTATTTTATTACCCTCACAGCAGTAATTCAATTAGTCTACGTAACATACAAACGACTAACGAGTTCAGTGTCCGTCTGTTATATTTGGTTTCGTACCAGTGTTGGTGGCAATCTGTCAGGCAGTTTTCTTGGTAATTTTTTCAAAATTGTAAAATTTTATCATGTTAGCTGGCGACAAGGGGACCGAGGTAGCACAGTGGTTAAGGTGCTGTGCTACAAATCGGAAGTTCACTGGTTCGATCCCAGCTGGTGTCACTGGAATTTTTCATTGACATTTCCTTCCGATCGCACTATGACCCTGGGGTCGATTCAGCCTCTAACAGAAATGAGTACCAGGAGCATTTCCTGGGGGTAAAGGCGGCCGGTGCGTAAGGCTGACAATCTTACTACCATCCTGTGCCGTTGTCATGAAATCTTGGAACCTTAACTTCCTGGAACCCTCTGGGCCACTCCAGGCCTGTAACGGGACTGCTTTACCTTTACCTTAACTGACGATAAAGAGCAAACTTTGTGAATCGTGTACAGAGAACGTGCTATTGATTGTGTGTGCTGTACAGTCTGCCGAACTAACATAATTTAATATTGCAAGGGTAAATGCACGACTGTATATTTGGATCGTTTTATCGTGGATCATAATATAACGAATGCATACTTGCGAAAAGGTTTTGTGTAGTGGTCTTAAGGCGCCTGTGTATGTGTAAGTGGCAACTCGTCTGTGGAAAATCTGATTTTTAAAATGTGTCCCCTCCCTCTTTTCTCCCTAGATGTCTCAGGTTTGTGGTAGACATTTCTGGCAATGCTTGGTTTCCTTGAAAGAATTATGGGAACTCAGCTTTATGGAGGTTTAGAATTGCACGTGCATGCCTCGAAGGCTAATATCGTCATATGTTTAGCGTTTTCCCTCAGCTACGTCACTACAGCGCCCAACGCAATGCCACATTTTTTTTGAAGCCTTTCATTCTTGAACTGTAATAATTGCTTCCGGTGTCGCTCCGCGGCAAGCCTTCAGTTCTCACCACAAATCCACAATTAAAATACACGCGTTCCATGGGCGTTCATTAGGTGCCGTCGTACATAACGCCTACCATAAACATACTTGACGCTTTTGAACGAATTGAGTTATTGCTGACTTACCTGAGATGATTCTCCCTCACACTCAGTAATACGACATTATCCAGCCTGTGTTTGCGTGTGTGTGTGTTTGTGCGTGCACCAAGAAATCCTTAGGTTTATTACTGACTTGTCCTTGCAAACCATTTGAGTGTATTTTCATGTTGAGGAAAAAATACACATCTATGTGGTGGTGGTGGTGGTGGTGGTGTTACGCGCTACTTGCTATAGTCGGAGACGCATCCCGCACAACTTGTTTGTTCGGTGGTACAGCTCTGTGCAGGGGAAGTAGCACACAATTGAAACTGGTCTTGGACTGATGCCACTTACCCACCACTGACAGGATCCTTCAGTTATTCGATTACACTCTCGATCAATCACACTCACTGACTGACTAAGTTACCCACTCACCCAATCAATCAGTCACTGGCTAGGTTATGCACTTGTCCAGTATGTCTCTAAACTCAATTACCCAATCGCTCGCTCAATCAATGACTCGCACAGTCATGCATTCGCTGTCTGAATTACCTGTTGGTCCAAACATTCAGTCATTCATTCATGCACTCGCTCAATAATTCGCTTATTCCATCAATAGTTATTCAGTCATTTAATGGTTCAGTACCTTTCGATCATTCACTCAATCACCTGCTCAATTATACCTTCACCAAATCACTCACTCAACTACCCATAGCAATGACTGGTTAGTCTTCGTCATATAACTTCAAATTTCGCAGTCACAAGAGCCGTACTTTATTTCCTACCGTTTTCTTGGTCTATAAATTGAATGGCAGATAAAATGTTTCCGGATAAAAGCAGCACATTTCACGGTAGCTGAGATACCAACACAGGCTGCAAAAAGTGTAAATACTTTCGTTTACTGTCCGCGTTACTTGCCTAAATTTTAAATTAATATTGTAATGGTAGGCGGACAAAGTTACAAGAAAATTAAACGTCACAGATGAATTGAAGGGCTAATTCGCTCTAATACAGTGTGCCTGGCAGGATTCGACCTCTGGACGCCAATCACGGTCTGGTGCTTTCAATCGACAAACTTGCGCTGAGCTCAGATTTATGGGGCGCAATAAAACTGTGCGGGGGAGGGGGAGCAAAAAAAGCAATCTTTGTCCCCATGAAAATTTTATGTTGCAGAAACAAAGCTCGTGCTATGACGACGTAGTGGGGAATATTTTGCCCCCCGGTGGTGTGTTCTTACTTCTCGTCAGGCAGTGAGTTATGAAACTAGGTATGAATGACACGCAGCTAAGGTTTATCATTGCGTACGCAAAAATTTTACAAAGTGGACAGGGCTTTAGACATACCAATGACTCAACCACTACCTCACTTTTCTTACAACTCATGACAACCTACAAGAATTCGATCCTCCAAATGACTTCTTCAAGAATTCACTTCTTTGTAACTCACCATTTCAATTTTGAACTAACAACTGACAGGTACACGCTAATTTGTTTGCAAACAGCCGCAGCAACGCTATCTCTTTGGAGCGGAATTCGGTTTTAACACCCACAAAACTCATTACCCAATTAACTTGCTCCGTAGGTTACTCACGACTTGAATTCTACACCAACTCCAACAACTCATTCTCCGCCATATCTCTTCTGCAATGGCTCACTTAGCAACTCCCATAACACTGACTGATTTCCCTACAAACTCTGTTACCTACCCGCTGCATTGTGATATATGCACACTTTATCCCCTGTATATTTTCTTGAGTAGATTTTGACAGATTTGGCAAGAGTTGTGGCTGTCAGTTTCAAACTGTTGTTGAGTGAAGCCCATGGCCTTATCCGTGTGTAACGTGCGGTAAAGAAGAATTTTTATTTTTGTGAGGGAGGAAAGCACCCTGAAGGACGGCAGCTAATCGTGTATGAAAGCTGCCCTTCTCTTCTACCGTGCAGGGGCAGCTATTATGTCCTCGTATTAGTCAGTGTTGGTATTATAATGCGTTGGTAGCCGCTACTCTAGTGCTACTTGCCCGTTTGGTTTATCATCATCATCGTCGTCATCATCATCATCATCATCACCATCATCTTGACGATAATGTCACCACAGTTTTATACACGTACTCAGTTTAATATATCGTGGGCCCAGGTTCAATCTTCTGGCATTCTGGTGTTTGTGGTGGACACAGTGGCGCTGTACTGGCACTGGTGAGTGACCATCCACACCCTGTCCTGGACACAACTACGCACGCAATTTCGCATTAAAATTTAATTCATTTCCAGGACACACAGTCAACTACTATGTATTCTGACCGCACATGTAAACGGCTTCGCTTACGCACTTTTGTACGGTGCTTGTACAGTACTCTGAGAGTGATACGGGAGAATACTCCGCCACGAACTTGCCTGCTGAACAATGGCGACGATGTGTCAGTACTGCTCTGGCGCATGTCTGTGGGAGGAACATTGTCGACATTCTGCAACATTGTACCACAAAAATTCAGTTTTAAAAACATTTTTAAAGTAATGTCATTATAACGGTCACAAATATTAAAATTTTTACATTTAAGAAAACACACACACACACACACACACACATATATATATATGTTTAAGTTCCGTGAAAATAAATACCAGAATCCCATCGCAGTTGAACTTGTATTTTCGCATGGAGGTTTGAGTGAAAGTTTAATACAATAATGGGGTGAAATTTACCCACACATTTATTAAACCGTTTTTCATTTTACGGGCTCCCTTATGACAGAAATTTGTCGAAACTTGTAGGAGACAAATGTGGTTGATACATTGGTACACATGTACTTATAGGATTGTAAACTTTAATGGTCGGTATACAGATCCGATTGTGATCTGTAATGGTTGTCGTATAGAATTCGTATTTTGTGCTTTCTCTTCTTAGTTCGTAACATCATTTAATTATCCTGTGAGAAATTTAAAGATTCATTTGACTGTCCTTCTTTAAAGTTTGTTTGTGAGCCCAAACTGCGATAAGAGACGAAACTTATATTTCACGTAGGAGCAAATAAAGTACATGGCGTACAAAGGTACATTTACAATTCAGCAGTCGGTATGGGAACTGTCACAGGCGTAAATTACACTTACTATTATTTTGACAACGTTACACTAGTCTATAAGCACTTCAGGTACCTGCTTTTTATTTTGGACTTATTTGCGTTAGCATTAAATGAAAATGTTTTTACCACGTTCCTTATTGAAGAATATCGATAATGTGCAATCTAAACTTCGTGTGAAGGAGGGGTCGTAACCTAATTCGACTGCCTTATTTTTCTTCTTTTCTTTTTCTTCTTCTTCTATTTCTGTAGCTTTTCGAGCCGTTTTCTTATCACGGCTGCTCCACTCTTCTTCGTCTAGCCTTCCCTATACAAACAAATCAACCGCGAAAGAAGTTAAGAGACCACAGGTTAAATTTGGGGAAATGACTGGTAGCTTTCAGTTTACAGCTTTGTGTCCCGCTAGCTGCTACCTAGAAACTATCAGACTAAAATACAGGCATATACAATTTCACCTTTTTTATGGGTGTGAAACTTGGTCTCTCGTATTAAGGGAAGATGGCTTTTCGAGAACTAGATACTAGGGATAAAATTTGGACATCAGAAGTAATAAACTGCAGGAGGCTAGAGAGAACTGCGTAATTGTGGCTCCACATTTATTTTGCACACGAAATATTATTGGATTTTTCACATCGAGGAGAGTGAAGTGAGAGGAGTAATTGGGAGGCATGGTAGAAGAGAAGACACCGGATTTTGATGGCAAACTCTCGGGGAATGAAACCTTTTAGAAGACAGAGTAGATATGGGAAGGATATTGCAGTTTTTCTTAGGGAATTATGTGATGAGATGTCAACTGACTTGCTGCTGTGCTAAGTAGTTAATTCCAAAGTACGGAATCAAGTGCATGATTAAAGGAAGCATGCGTATGGACAGGCGTGACGTCTCCAATATGTAGCAAGGAAAATGCTTGTAGCAACTGCGAGTAAAGAAGTAACGCTATACATGTCTGTCAGGACAGACACTGACAGCATCGTGGAACAGTATCTCGAGAAACAAATGAAACACATTGTTGTATTATTGAAGTGAAAGTAAAACAAGCGAGGAACGGGAGTACGCGTATCGATTTGCCAGTCGCTATGGCAACAAAGCTTACTAGAACTTGTCCCGGCTTATCTGCCCATCAGTTAACGTAAAGATTATGTCCTCCATCATTTATCTCTATGTAGCAGCGCGTGATTTAATTTGTTCTTAACTACTTCAAATTTCACTTATGTAAGCTTATAAATTAATTACCTCTCTGCTAGTATTCCGAATTTCCAACACCGATACCAAATCCTGCCACGGGGTGCGATCGTGAAATATTTAGGCTACATTCACCTGGAGGATTTACCACCGAATTCCACGTCCACTTTAACGTTATCCTTCAATGGTCGCTATAGAAGAATCTCCCCAACTAATATTCTCTTTGTTGTCATATCGAAACATTCAAATTTTATACAGCTCTCCACATTGTATTTCACTCAGTTACACTAAATACTAACACATTTACACTAACTCCGGGAAACAGCGTCCTTTTTCAGAAGCTGATACTTTCTCAGGTAGTCAGGTAGTTATGAAATTCGGGTGTTCATTCACGTGTTCACAACATTCCACCACTTAGTCTCTGTCCTTGACCACATATACCTGCCCCACGTCTCTCTAGTATCCGTAACTTCCATTTTAATATTTTCTCCCCACCTATGTCTAGGTTTTCCAAATTTCCTCCTTCAGGCTTTCTAAAATATTTGTGGATCCTCAGTAACCTCACGTGCGAGCCAGTTTCGTTGCCGTTGTGTAACCTGCTCCGTAATACTGTGTGGCGAAATACGTGCTGTAAGTCGAGAGACAGTCTGGAGAGTACAGTCACGTGGGAAAGATCCTGTGTGTGTCGATTTGATTCATGCAGCAAGTTTGTGTATATGTGAAAGAAAACTACAGACATTCGTACAGCTGATTTTCACTAAAATGTCGCGAGTTTGAATAATTTGAACAATTGTAGCACTTATATTCTTCAAAGGAATACTTCGAAGGTGCAAATATCTTTAACGAAAAAGTGCAGACTGCCTCTTCAGGACATGTGTCTCAAACCCTGAAAACTTTGTGAGGTTCGTCGTTTTCCAGAACTTTAGTTTTTAAACAAACACCCTGCCGACACGTTTGTGCTGTGTGTTGGACGTGACACACAGACATGTGAGTTTCTCTTGAGAGCAATTAGCTGCCTTTCGCCTTTGAGTGCGCGTTCTCCACACACACACAGCGTGTCTGCGGTCTCAGTTCGTTCTATCCGTTATCTTGCGGTCGCATTCCAACTTCTGAGTTAGCCCTCCCGCAGCACAAAGGCATAGGTTGGGTCGCTCATGTCGCAGGCGTGCTAGACTAAGTGCCCATACTTACACAGGTCCAGTCGTAACGAAGTAAAAGCTCTGCTTGTGTGTACAGGGAGGAATGAAAATTAATATTCCTTTTCGTTAATTAAATGCAGGTTGTTTAGATTTGCTAAACAAAGGGTCCACCTTGAACTACATAAAAACAAAACGCTTACACAGTTTACACTTCTGTTGGTTTGATTCTTTTGTCTGATTTTGAGTTTTGGCACGACGGCTGCATTTTCAGTATGATAATACATTATTATAATTTTTCGTTTTTTGCACTTGTAATGTAATTGTACAATAAAAACTAACGAAATTCACACGTTATAAATTAATATTTTAATTTTTAATTTCGATGTATTTTACATGTTTCGAACCGGAGGGTTCATCTTCAGGAAGACGGTTGTATATGCAGTTATGGTACGGTACGTGTACATAAATCGCAATAGGCAGTCTAGTAGGTAGAAGAGTGTGTTCGATACACACAATTGGAGTTCGATTTGAATGCACAGTTTTTTCGGGCACTTTCGGGCAATTCGGGACATTAGCAGCAGCAGTTCTTGACTGGTTTGTCTGACACCATGTCCACGCTACCAACATGAAAAGTTGCAATTACTACGTTCAAGAGGCTACTGGAGAGATGTAGCAGGGATTGGAGTAGGTTTATTGGACGCTAAATGAATCTACTCAAATAAAATGTAAGAATCTGCCCCCTGTTTCCAAGAAAATGCGTGACTTCTTCTCCGGCATACATATATTTGGGCAATGTGTGGAGGAACAGTACCTGTCTAATCTCCGAACCAAAGCACATTGTCTCCCAGGTGAACGAGTTACTGCGCGCGGTACATATAGGTCTAATTAGACACTGCATTTACACTTTTAGATAATAAAATAGAAGAACGCGTTATGATTCCAGCCGAACATGGCGGTTAGCCCGACTCACATCTCAGGTATGAAACTGCTGTTCTATGGTCTACATCTTTCTGAAGGGCGCATGGTCCTTCAGATAGCCATGGCACCCTTCACGGAGTTACCTTATATGTTCATTTCTGTATTCGATCAAGTGTGGTTGTCCAGGCAACGTGCTGGTCTCCAGGTAACCAAGAGAGACTTGTAATTGACTGGCGACGGGTTTACATGTTAACTGTAATTTGCTCTGCGCCCGGTAAACCTGATGTCAGGAATGATGTTGACATATAACCAGGAGCCATTTCGCATTCCTGTGTCTCTGGTTTAATTATATTAAAGGGACTAGGTTCAGATGTGGGTTCAAATTAGGCACATCTTTAGATTAATTGGTTAATGTGTTGTAAAGTCGGTGCGATTTGCAATGTTTACTGCAACCGAACATGAACCATGGAAGACACCAAATCTAGACTCACAACAGGTTCGAAAAATTTACCTACCAGTTACGCTGTTTTTCTCTATTCTTACATGTTCCAACAAACATTTCTGTCTCGGTTCATATTTTCTAAGACGATGATACATACGGTCTTGTCCCTGAGCGGGAAGTATTCGGTTCCAGTCTAGAACGGCTCAGACACACGCCATCCCGATCCTTTGCCCATGATTTTCCTTAGTTACTCCATTGTGCTTTGAACATGCCATGACACATCCTTTCACGTTACGCGCATTCACAAAGCAGCTGCAATAGGTGACTAGCAATCTCGTTGTATCCGTTCGTCTTTCCGCATTGAACCGTGCGACTTCCATCGGACGGATCGTCGTAGGAGTCCATAGCCGAAACTTCCGGTACAGTGTGTTAGCATATTCCGATATTGGTTCCTGGAATAGAAGGATAGACGCTTTACACGAATACCATGTACATTTATGTCAGCGGTCTTCAAAATGGGAACGTGGTTTACTGTGGCGAACGAGCTGAAGTCGAAGAAATACCTGTACGATTCAAACATAGCAACTGAGACGGCCTATCTTCTCTGAGAAATAAGATCAGAGACCAAAGGAAGAGATGACGATCTAAACGTAACAATATGACATGATCTACACTCATGATTATGATTATTATTACTACTATTACTACTACTAATAATAATAATCATAATCATAACTGCATTTGAGTTGTCACTCGGTGGCAGTAGTCCTTACACTAGTACAGACAAACCAAATAAGAATAAATATACAAAAACGAAAGAATATAAAAAAACACAGTACAAAAAATACAAAACACAGTAAATACAGGTACACACATTACCAAAACACAGTAAATACAAGTACACACATTTTCAAAACACAGTAAATACAAGTACACACATTACCAAAACACAGTAAATACAAGTACACATATTACCAAAACACCCACACTTTACAGAATCCATTGGAGATAATGAGAAAAATTGCAGAAACAATAACAGAGCGAAGGCGCCAGGAGCGATAGGACCTGCGGACATTTCCAACTTGTTTATCATACATTCGCTTCTTTTCTTTCGGGATTACATGCTGCGCTAATAAGAAAGCGTCATAAGCAGAAAAAAGACGGACTGAAAGAGAACGGGGAAATTGAGGCCACACAGGACTCGAACCAGGATTTGTATTCTACTGCTTGCAGAGACGCTTGTCGCGCGTCTTTTGTTTCGCTGTGGCAATAAATCTTGCTTTTTTATATTCAATAAAACGTCTCCCGTAGAGCGCCTGGTAGAACAATCAAGTTCCTATAGCAACCAGACTTTAACACGAATTGCGAGATGCTGCCTTTCATTCTCACTAATACATACGGAGACAGTAAAGTGGCAAGAAGTTCTGGCAAGAGCAGGAAATCTGGAAGTCTAGGCCTAAAGCAACACTTATACAAGTCAGTGAAATGTGCCTTCACCCCATTGCTTAATAAAGATCACGTCGTGAAGACATAAGGCGTTGAACAGCTAGCTCCACCCATTCTGAATGTTGGCATGTGATGGAGTCCGGCGGCCAGCGTCATACTTCGGCCGCTTTATTTCCGTGGAAAGAACGCACAGAACCTGCTGGATAAGACGCTGGGTGGACCGTGGACGCGATAGCGAAAACAATTATCCCCATCCTGCCGGGAAATGAACTCGGTCATCCAGCCTGTAGTCTGTTATTGTAGCTTACTGGCTCAGCTCTTCTGTGTCAGAAAAATTGAAATATCACAGAGAAGTTTGTGTTTGTGAGGATGTGAAATATGTTAGGTTTGTTAGGGAGTGCGTAGTAGAACCAAAGAATGGAATTTTTTGGTGGCGGCAAAGAGCATTCAGAATGTAACCTATATGCCTTCTGTGCTCTAGGGCCCACCAACTTGAAGCTACCTGCTGATTTTCCCATACAAGAGGCTTCTTATGAATCGGTGTCTGCTATCAGTCTTCTGACCTTATGTGGCTCGAACCCGCAAGTAGGGTACGTGCCCGACAGTCTGGGGCAGACGAATGTTTCACAGTCCATCGAACACAGATCCAGAAGTCTGTTCCTCCTACAGATTTTATGCAAGGTTCATTAACAACGTACACTTAGCTTTTGTTTACGGACGACGTGTTTCTGCTCCCTAGGTAGCCTGTAGGCTGTGAACTGTTTTGTAAATATGGCGAATATAAGGACGATGGCAGGAAAGTTCAGACGCAAGCCTTTTTCATGGAACAGTACGTATTTATTAATATGCAGTAGAGAGACAAGTGCAAGCGGAATTTTTTCTTAGGTAGCAGAGTTGTTTTTCGGTCCTACACCTGCAGCTTCACTGTCTTGCTTATGATTTCGCCGAAGCCAGTACTGGCCTGAACACTTCAACAGGGCATTTATTTGTCTCATGTAGTTTCACTTAAACGTGTACCTTGTGTGAACACCTGTGGAACAAATGCAGTTAATAAAGGTAAGAAATTATCTCTCCAAGAGTTTTAGCAGTGGAAAAGTGCAAAGCGCGTTTTTCTTTTCAGAAATTCTGCTGCATTCTAAGTTCATATTGACAATGCAGGTCGGCGCTGCGACATTTAGAAAAGATGGAAAGAATGTCACGGCTGCATGTTCGGTCACTGTTTGAATATTATACGCAGCTAATGCTTATTTGCCTTTGGAAGCCAATGTTTCCACAACCATAAAAGAACGGTACAAACTTAGCCCCTTATTCTTGTCCCAAAATAGGAGCCCTTTCCTTCGCAAAGTTCGTTCATTCCAACAATTTGCCAGAATTTCTGCGATAACATTGTGTTATTAGTATTGGAGAATCATGCAATAATCGGGAGCATAATAGAATAGTTATTACACAATTATGACGGAAGGGCGTGGACTTCAATCATCTGGCTCAGGATATGGACAGGTTGTGGGCCCTTTTGAAAAAATAATAAAGATTAGGGTGCCGTAACATGCGGGAGACTTGTTGGATAGTTGACTAACCGCCAGCTGCCCAAGAAGGACTGCTTCTTCGATGCAGTGTAACATACGTAAAGTTATAAACGCCCAAGAGATATGCAACTCGCAGTGAACATATTTGCAGAAATCGTTGGAGACTTTCTGCTATTTGGAGTACTGTCTTTCTTCTGGGTGATTCGAATATTAAGACACTAAGGCAGAGCTTGAAGCCCGCTATAAATAACCAACCCACCAACTGGCCAAACAATAAGGTAGTTCGAAAAACTAAGAAGAGAAAGTGGTTTTATTTTAGAGCCTTGTATTCTGGTATCTTAGCAACGCATATAAATTCCATGACAAAAGAACTGGCTGAGTGATCCCAGTTTCGATGCTTCGATTTTAGTGGAGGCGTATCTCGTTTTGTATGAATATCTAAGAAACTGGTTTGGGGTGATTGTAAATAAGAAGAAACCCGTCCAATTTTTTTTATTATAATTAATTTTTTGTACGCTGTGCGTTCTTCTGCATTTAGCACGTCGAACTATTGTGGATCCCTCCGATCCCCCCTCATGGAGCGCTTTCGCATACAAATCGCACACAAACAAACTTAATGCAATGGCTTTTTGTCTGTAGTCATGGGAACGGAAAAACAATTGAATGCAGATGAAAGCATTAATTACAAAACTGCACACATAATTGCTTCATACAGGCAATTGGTTGACAGCCTCTCATCAGGGCGCCTCGGATCGAGGCCCCGCAGCACTAATTAAAAGCGAACAGATGTCAGTCTGATAAAGCATCTAGAAAAAGAGCTCAAAATGCCTCTTGTGCATGAAAAAATAAAATAGACTTTAGGAAAAAAAAAGTGTATGATTCAATTTTCGAACAGTTTATTGCGTGAATGGGCTACACATTCCCACAAACATCCCAGGATTTCCCGTTTCCCCTCCCATTTCCCATACGACCTTCACTCAGAGATAACATACGGTTGAACCTAAACATGCCACTAGCTGATAACACTGTCGTTATTTCCTCGCACAACAGTGTGCCATTTTACAGGACCACGCTGTTCACAGGAACAAAACACTTATTGGCTGGATGATCAGGTTTTGATTCCATGCACGACAGGAAGTTCTTATCCTCGCCACCGAAGAACACAAGTCCTGGAAACCATCTGCCCTTCTGCTCAGTGCATGTCGGAGTAAAGCTCAATTTGCCCCACCACATACTCATACGCAGAGTAAAGGTAAAGACATCCTTGTAAAATGCCATGAAGGTAAACAGGCGGCGTGGAGGCACAGCGGTACCCAGCGTGGACCTCAGCAATAGGTGAATGTTGGTAGTCAATGCCAGGTCCCGGCCGCTTCACCCTCGAGGAAGGATCCCCGGTACCCATTGTACAGGAGGCGGGGTGGGTCCCACGGCCTGTCTGACCGATTATGGAGGACAGAAATCCTCCTGACTCCAACGGATGTCGAACCCCGAGCCGTCTATAGATTCGCTGTTACGTCTACGCTCTCCTGCCCCCGTCTATATACAGTTCCAAGGTCTGTTATGTGGGTAGCCTTACATTAATACCTCCCATACGCGTGGTACTTGTCGAACGGTCGGCTGGACACTCAGTCTGTACTGTTTCCGTCAATGAATTACGTTTTGTTACGGAATTCGCAAGTTAGCAATCTTCGGAAACGAAACATGTCATTGGAGTCGGTTCACATTTTCCCCTTAAATTTCTGCGTCATTCTCGGTGAATCTCACGAAATCTCCGGCCCGAATGTATGCAGATGTGTTATTTATAAACAGCCACTCCACCAGTACATGACAGAGGGTAGGACATTAAAGCTCCAAGTGCACCAGGTTTAAAAAAGGAGATAACTGTTTTTTGCACTCCTTGCGTTGGGAGTCGCGGATTATTTTCCGGCAGCGATGATACTGCTGCCGCGAATATTACCACACTAGTTGTTGTACACAGGTTTTATCGACGTTACTGTCTCCATGGAGATGCTTCAGAGGTATTTAAACAACAGCGAGGTGGAGGATGTGGGTTAGATTTATGCGCGCACGATTTTTCTCTCCCTTCGTCAAGGGCCCACTGCGACCTCGAAAGCCGGAGCCTGAATACTAAGGGGGATAATACTGGGTAGGAAATCTGGCTCCCCTACACAACACGTCCCTCAGAATAACGAGTCACATGGCGATCTCCATTACTTGAATGTCGACGTAAGCTTCTGTTAACGTATGGTCGGGTTTGAGAGACTTAGTCATACCTACAATTTATATTGCCAAAACTGCGAATTATCATACCATAATATTATCGACAGCTACTCTAGTTCTATGACGATAAACTACCGTCACATAATTATCGATACGTAATCTGTTTCTATGGCGATTGATTCCCATTACATAATTATCATATGTTTCCGTGGCGTTAGGAACAATCACGAATTTCTTGACAAATATCCGTTTCCATGGCAATGAACTCTCATTTAATTATTAGCTACAGGTACTGTGTTTCCACAGCTATATATCCCATGTCCAGGTAACATAAAAATTTGGAATTCATGTATTTCCAAGGATAAAAATTCTCATTATGTAATTATATCCCTGCATGCTTCAGAAGCTGAGATGAGCACAGTCTTTAAGCCGATCCATCACTGCACATAACGGAATTAATTCCATCACTCTTTTGTGCGGTTATCGGCAGCGGCCACCTGGCAGCGCGATTAGCATATAGAGCGATTCGCATCCTACTGACCACGGGACCCTTCTTTAAGGGACACCTCCGTACAACCGATACGACTCATCGAGCACAGAAACTCATCGAGGTAATTGGCATAGCATACAGGTACGAACTGGGAACTGCGCTATCAGTACGTCTGCCCTGACTGACATATCTTCTGGCTTGCCTTAGTCTTTGCAAATAAGTGCCGCGTGAATGCCTCGCATCACGGGTGGCGAAATATATAAGGCAACGTACCAGACAGTAGGTGATAAAACACCGTATTCGGTCGTGTCGCACGCAACATTAAGTCTACTTTTAAACATGGCTGTTTCTGTGGCATCACTGACTGTTCAAGAATTTTAATTACAGTGTGAGTGATAAACTAGTCGTGGGATCTTAGCTAATTATGCTATTTTATGATTCATAAGTGGTCCAGTCAGATCAGCAGCATTGCTTTCGCCGGTATGTCTGTGTACAAAATCGGGTTTATTGTGAATAATTGTAGGAAACCAACTTTTCAAATGCGTGTAGTTGAGCAAAATTGCAAATATTTTCAAAATACGGAGAGTTTCAAACTTTCATTAGCCCCTTTATTTTCAGGGACGATGTTTTTATTTCAGGTATAGACACTTCTAAAATCTTTTCACCATTTTTTCTCAGTACAGGAAA
>Ga0123352_10003549_pt1 | contig 22595 bp, 11 predicted proteins | sample TergutLab28metaG_FD_89700 | JGI IMG/M metagenome (GOLD analysis project Ga0123352, IMG submission 89700) | Labiotermes labralis P1 segment gut microbial communities from Petit-Saut dam, French Guiana - Lab288 P1 | ecosystem: Host-associated > Arthropoda: Insects > Digestive system > Gut ...
ACGGCACAAACAATATTTGTGAAATTTTTCATATAGACCCTGTAATTGTTCTGCCTGACCAGCATACATGTACGAGGTTTTGACACGGCTAACGCACATCTCAAGTCAGTGTACGGTCAAGTCCACTTCTAACGTTCGTTTTAATGTTAAAACTTGTGGGAAATCAGGCTTGACAGAAAAGCGGAGTGGCAGAAAATATGACGAGAAGTCTGATAACCCCGTCTAAGACAGTCGGGAATTCTGAACCAGATTTTCTTCTGAAATTTGGCAGATCACGATTCTAAATATGGATTGAATGTGTTATCTTCTTGCGCGTTAAGGAATTCTGTTTCGGCTTCACATCCTTTTCCGATTACACTTTCTTCCACTGTAAATGTTTGCACAATCCATTGATGTCATGCTGTTCTGTTTACGGAAAGCTTCGGATGATGAATTTTTATACAGATAGTAAGTGTCTTGTGATATCATCAGCAAATGTACATCGCTGGTTTGTTGCATCAAACGGAGTTGTTAAATCTAATTACATATTCACCACTTTGAACCATATGTAAGTAAATCAAATTAAATTAAATATGTCAGTAAAACTGGAACTTACTGGGGAAGTTAACAGTCTTGTCTTAAGTTGTAAGAATGTTCAGACACGATAATCTTTTGTACAAGACAGAAATCCAGTGTTAGCACTTTGCTCGGAAGGGTCAAATTTTATCTGCACCTCGTTATAACCCCGTAATACTGAAATTTCTCGTATGAAAACCGTACACATTTACTTAAATTATCTTTCCAATTAAGACGATTCTGTTTAATAAATCACGACCTCAGCTCCGTGCAACACAGGTACAGTGAACGAATTGTGACGTAAATGAGACCTGTCCTACGAATATCAGTGCAGATGATGAGTACCAAATGATTTGTTTCGGGGGGGGGGGGGTGTAGCTATAAATACGTGCAAAAGAATACCATTGCCTCATTTTACGTTTTATGCACAAAATGCAAAGAACATAATGGAAAATAACTGAAATTGGAAGAGTGCTTGAGGTCATTTACACACAGGTAAGATGACAATATACCCATTTACTGGAAAACTAGTAGTAATTAAACAACACGTTAATTACCATCTAACACTTCTCACCTGGAGAGCGGAACTGTCGCCTATGCATCGCAGGGTATGAGGCAGGTCACACGAACAGGACACTACCGGTGGTTGCGTGATCTCTGGGCAGCGCCACGGGGTTTTGTCTGTGTTGTTCCTACCGGACGCAAGAGTAACCAACAGAAGCAGCAAGGGTAGCGTCAACATTCTGGAATGAGGCCATAGATTGCAACTGTTCATCTGCTTGTGACAAATCAAGCAACATAAGCATCACACTGAATACAGATATAAACTTTTCCCTCACAGTAGATTGTCGTTAATATATTACTTCAGAGAGACACCTGTCAAATAATGGCTGAGCTTTCACGCAACCCTTTGAATACTGAAATTAAAGATCAACCAATAGATAATATTAGGAACGTTGTTAGTGTGTCCTGTGAAAATCACATGAATCAAATAGGCTACACTGCGTGGAAGCATGAAATGTCTGAATAATTAAGTAGGCCTACTTATATCTACCACTGCAATTTAAAGGGCTATTTCTTATAATATAACCATCTAGATGCACTAATTTCTCAAATTTATTTTTGGAATAAAACTACATATTTCGGACAGCAGGACCAAGATGGAACATCCTGATCCTGCTCGCAAGCTCTCAGCAAAACCTGTATGACATATACCATTGTTGTGTGTACAGTGAAAAACTCCTGATGATGGACAGAGGAACTGTCCTAAACATGTAGAATTTTATTCCAAAAATAAATCTGAGAAATTTGAGCATCTAGTTGGTTTTATTACAAGAATATATCACGATGCACGGTCATCTGAACGTCTATAAAGTGTTAGTGTCACATTCCAGTATTATGTGCGATGAGACGTTCTGAAGGAAACTAATGTAACTGTTAATAGCTTTACGGTCCACTGAAGTGATGAAGTACATTTATAAAACAAAGAACACTATGGCAACCAAACCTCAACCCAGACCGACATAATTTTGGCTGTGTTGCACCCCCCCGCAACAACGTTACAGTTACATCGCCATGACTTGTCTTGTCCATGAGGTCATGGAACTTACTCAGCATCAGATGTCATAGTTATGCTGTACCGCCGTGACTCGCTTTCCGTCGCCTTGTTTTTGATAACAGGATTACAGCTTTAATGGGCTTTGGAATCGCCTCATGCGCTGAAATAATACTGACAGATGCGGCTTAAATTCAAGGAATTTAAGGGTTGTAAATAAAAAAATAAGAACTAAAGAACGTGTCCAACAAATTTTAGCATAGGCTCCTAGCACCATAAACCCACTGGAACCTGCCGAGCACTTCCTGACGTAAAAAGTTCAGTCGGACAGACACGACCTCCTCGTAATTTATGCTCGTTTTATGAATGTTAAGGCATGTAGGTTTAAGCACAATAAGGGTGTACGTGTGTCTATGAAAGGCAACGTTAAAATTAGTAGAGAGCAGAGAAAATTTTGTTTTACGAGACATCACCTTGCTGATGTATGCTCAGGTAAGTTCTATAAATGCTCCAGACATAAAGAGTAGTAAGCTTCAGCCGTAATGCAGAATTCTTCTTCGACTGTGGCACAGTTAGGATGCTCCGGAGATGAAATCCCATAAATATAGCTACTATATTCGCATGTGTACTTCTGACACCAGTTGCATACGAAAACAGTCTTGGCGGCAAAACAAAAGTACGATGTGGAGGATATATATATATATTATTTAAAAAACAACAACAAAAAATATGCGTAAACAAAACATCCGTTGTGGGGAAAATAGCACCTGTATTTCAGAACACGTCGTAATCGAATTTGGCCGTAATATCTGGTGTGCAGAAATTACAACTATCTCTGTCAAAAGAGGGCGATGGTGATATAAACACAACTTGTGATGAATAAATGCTAGCATGAAAGTCAGTTTTGTATTTATAAGGCTCCTGTTTTTTTTTTAATTTGTAAATCTATACAGGTTGTCCACTTAAGTAAATTTATGTTCGTTAGTTAAGCGATATCTAATCTATAATGTCACAACTGAACACGAGATAACTGTGGTTCTAATATTGTGTTCGCAATCGCGTATAACCAGGAAATGATTTTTAGAGGAATTTAAAGCACTTATACATTTTTCTTTCTGTACATAATCATGCGCTCTATGAAACATATTTTGTGTTGTGCGAAATACGGAGCCAGAAGTTTTTCGCCCTAAAGCAAGACTGTCTTAACTCAATTACCTGAGCGCATAAATCCGCATAAATTTTACATCCGCCTTGTTTTCTTTACCATTCCGACTCCATGATGGGAGAAGATGACCAGTACTGAAGTAACAACATTGACTCTTACTTATCTGTAACAAGTTTTAGCCATGTGAAGTATTCTTTTCATTTTGATCATGATCGAATGACGATACAAAACAGTTCGATTTCCATTGCATTCACACTGCATTTCCACAGCGGTAGGTCTGCTTCTTGTTGAAAATGATAAAATGTTACGAGACCTGCATGTTACAAACCCATTTGTATTAATGTTGAAATTCAACTCTTAAAATAGCGATTGGTCTTCGTACCTCTGATGATTTGCGTTTACTGTCCGTGATAGGAAAAGATGTACACAATTAAACCGCAGCTGGCACTCGATACCATTGCAAAGAAGCAGCAGTGCAAAATTTTCTACTAACTTGAAGATTCTCGAATCAGTTTCACAGTTACATGGAATTGTGCTGGCTTCTTTCTGGAATTTATCTTTGTTATTGTGGTATGCCAGAGAAGGGTCAGCATTGCAGTCTTTCTCCTAGCCCAGTGTCCTCTCATCCCATAACGTAGCTGTACCATTTACAATTTTCCACGTACTATGACTCCGATATCCGAATCGAAGTAGTAAAACAAAGTATCTGTGTGAAGTGCCAATATGAAAAATCATATCAAACTAGCCTTTATAATAGTTTTAAGGTCTACCTTCATCTTCTTTTTATTGCAGTCACAATAGATAGAGTCAGATATGAAACCATTACGTAACCTGTGACGGAATCATCCTGCAGATTATTGAGTGACAATAATGAAATTTTAAAGTCAAAAGTGACCTATTTAGTGGCATATATTCCCCCAGCAAATATTTTTCCATTCCGTAGCATTAAAAAGAAACATTATTATTATTATTATTATTATTATCATTATCATTATCATTATTATCATCATCATCATCATCATCATCATCATCATAAACTTCATCTTACTTCTTGTTTTATGAAAACTCTTGCGCCCTCCGAGACGTTCAAAATAAAATTCAAAATAAGAGACTCACATTTACTTGATAACGTGCGACACGAATATTCGCCTGGGGTCAAACTTTCTGTTAATATTTATTATTGTGTGATGTAAATCCTATGTGTTGAGCCAAAATGATACCAAATCACGTTTGTGGATCCTAACGGAAATAAGAAGGCAATGCACGCATAATCATAACATAGAGGCGCTTTCGTGCAACCACTGTTGTTGTGTACAACAACCGACTATTAAATATTATCTTTAACTATCAAATATGTGAATCTTATGTTTATTGGGCAGTGCATCATCTTGATAGTTGAATAAAGAGAGACCAACTTGATGTCACTTGCTTTTTGTTTCATTATTTAATGCTCAACATGTTTCGGATGTTAATACATCCATTCTCAGGAGCTTGTGACTTATTTGTTGAGTTATTTCATGGGTTGTATTGCCACAACCACAACGTAACACCAACACACATCGTACCAGAGCAATAAAACCCATGAAATAACTCAACAAATAAGTCGCAAGCTCCTGAAGATGGATGTATTAACATCCGAAACATGTTATGTTGAGCATTAAATAATGAAATAAAAAAGCAAGTGACATCAAGTTGGTCTCTCTTTATTCAACTACCAAATATGTTTTGATTTCCTCTACAAGGTTTGTCTGAAACATTTCTCATCGTAAGAAGAAATGAGCAAAGCATTATCAAAAATTTATATTGGTCTTCGTGCACAGTGCCGGCTGTTCTGGTCAAAATTCAATGAAACTTAAATGTTTTCTACAGGTTTCGAAAAGTACTCAAATATAAAATTTTATGAAAACCCATCCAGTCAGAGCCGAGTAGTTCCACGCGGACACACGGACGGACAGACATACACGACGAAGCTAATAGTCGCTTTTCGCAATTCTGCGAACGTACATGAAAACGCTTTGAACAAGAAGTTGCCTGCAACACAGGTACGTTAGCTATTGTGATTTTTACGCCATCAACAATGAACTTATTCAAATTAGGACTTTTAAAGCAACATGTGTAATGCAGAGACCCATTTCGTAAAAGACAGGCTTCCAAAATCGAGCTGTAGTAAATAAAAACATTCGTGCCCGGTGCGTGGCTTTAGGTGCGAATTTAAATATAAATTTAAAAATATCGTCTGACTATAAGGAAAAATGAATTATAATGTGCCCGAACGTTGAAGGAAGACAGTGTTTTGAGGTGGAGATGTTATACTTATCAGCATAAATTCTCTTTTAATTTTTAATATTATATTTACCGTGCATTGCATAGAAATTATTTTATAAGCCCAAATTTACAAGCTCTCCAGGATGTGGGATATGGTGGTATGGATTGGATTGAGCTGGCTTAGGATAGGGACATGTGGCGGGTACTTGTGAATGCGGTAATGAACCTTCGGGTTCCATATAAGGCGGGGAATTTCTTCACTAGCTGAAAACCAGTTAGCTTCTCAATAAGGACTCTGCTCCATGGAGTAAGTAAGTAAGTAATTAAATAAGTAACTTTACAGCATCAAAACATGTACACATCGGCCGTTAGTAAGTCCCCAACATGTTTTGCCACGTCCCAAGTGTCTTCAACAGGTTACCGTAACGCCTGCAACATGGTCCATTACCTAGCGGGTAAAAATTCGCACAAGCATTAATAGGCTGTTTTTACCAATGTTGTAAACAACAGACCATTTTGAGGGCGCTACGTTAGCTATTGAGAGGACTTATTGTCGGATCTTTATCGAGAAACAAATGGACAAACAGGAATTGCTGACGTGTATTACCGGCCGACATTTTTGGAAAGTAAATTTAACAATGAACAGAACATGTGGAAGAAACTGCGCAACCGACAGACATGTAAGGCTGAATGCACATTATTTGTATCTCTGGATACAGACTCGTCCGTTGCTGGTAGGCACTTAAAATTCTCTACAGCCACTTGAATATGTTACTGCGTGCAGGGAAGGACTAAGGCTTACTGACATCCTTGTTCTTAGTCCCAGCGCACCAAACTTCTCCCACACGTCTTCCTACTGTCAACACACTGTTCGCCTTTTCACGGACATAACAACCCACATAAATAGTCTGCTAACGTCATCCCGTGGCACACATGTTAATACTATGCACGCTTAAGCCGTTTGCCTTACAGAACTTGGTTTTCCCTTGCATCCAGCAACAAGATAGTGGAAATAATGCTGTTATTAGTTTATGGGGAAGCAGAGTCAAGTGGTAAGGCAAGGTAGGTCCCCAGTCTGAATGTCGACCGAGACGCCCACAAATTTTAGACTTTTGTGGCTTTCCTCAGTTCCTCCAAGCAACAGACGAGACAATGCCTCAAAATGGACAGGCAGCCAACATCCGCTAGCTATTACAAGATCGGTTGGACAGACAACGTTCGCTAACCATAACAATATCGCTTGGACAGCCAATTTATGCTAGTTATTACAAGATAGGCTGGACACCTAAAGTCCGATAGCTCATTACAAGTTCGGGTGAGCAGCCAAAGTCCGTTAGTTATTAAAAATCGGTTGCACAACCAACGTTCGCTAGCCATAACAATATCGGTTGGACAACCAATGTCCGCTAGTTATCATAAGCTAAGTTGGACACCTAAAGTCCGCTAGCTTATTACAAGACCTGTTGAACAGCCAAAATCCGCTAGCTATTGCTCAAAAGATAACAAGGGAAATTAAAAGAATGTACACTCCTCACATCTTGAAGCAACTACGAATTAAGAAATAACTCTACAGGTTATGACAGCCGAATTTTATATCCTAACTCGTAACTGCAATGACCACATGGACATGTGTTTTTAAGCGTGCCATTCAACGACGCTGTCAACTGATACAGCTATGTGGCGTCGGTGATAAGATAAATAAATTAGTTATCCTTATTGCTGTGCCGTGCATATCGTCGAATTATTTAATTAGTATACCAACTGATGCACATACATAAAAATTCCACTTTAAAACATTAGAATTGTTCCGAGATGTTTCGATCCTAAGATCATCATCAGGGAGCTACACTTTCCTCGCTAAAGTCACTAAGACATGCTGCCACAACACCCTGTTTATACAACGAAATTAATCAGTGACTAATTTTAATAGTGACTTTAGCGAGGAAAGTGTAGCACCCTGATGATGATCTTAGGATCGAAACATATCGAAGCAGTTTTAATGTTTTAATGTGGAATTTTTATGTATGTGCATCAGTTGGTATACTAATTAAATAAATAAATTAGTATTTAGAACCGCATGAGCCACGGCACGGACCAGTTTGACGTATGAATATAAATTACCCGGCGAAAGCAAATCTGATAGTGGTTATGCACAAAACACGTGTGTGTGTGTTGTAAAATATATAACCAGAAGGTGCCGAAAGCATACAGTGACAGAAGTGAAGTAACATCCGACTTCATCGCCTATGTTATCATCAAATTTACAGACGAACTTCTGAAAAAGCAACAATGTGGGGAAAAATCGTATACAAGTACGTTAAAGAATAAACAGCTTAGTAAAATTAATACTCTTTCAGAAACCAACTCCATAGAACAGGGTCCTCCATAAGAAATCAAAGATTCTCTCAGTAGCGATGAAATTCTTCGTCTTCTACAGAATTTCAAGGCTCATATTACTCTCTGTCCACAACAGCCTGCCACTCGGTTCCATCCTCAGCAAGATGAATTTTATAGGTTTTGAATATAACTTATTTTCTTATGTTCTGCAGTCGGTGGGTTTTATGTCTTACAGGGGCAATTCATGAAGCTCTGCTTTTGATTTCTTAGTAGGCCTCAGTGCCTGCAAGTTCACTAGTATGCCAAGAGAGAGGGAGGGAGTGTTCAAACAACAGGCCGCAGAGGATCGGTTCCAGAAAAGGGAAGAAGGAAAAGAAACTGCCTTTATTTGTCTGCATTAAGAGCTTCAAATTAATTACTTCATGAAGCAGAATCCTTCTTGGATAATTTAGGTTCTCAGACAAAACTTTCCCCTCACTATGGGACCCAGAGTTCGTAACCATCTCTATAGGAGCCCAGTCTCTCCTCAGGCAGCTAACCTCATTCCTGCACAAAGTCACATTCTATTTCTATAAGTTCCTTCTCACTATTACTCTCATATATATGCCTAAATTGTCTCCCTACTTCAGATTTACAACCACAACATATAAAAGTATGCATTTCTCTCCATGCGTGCAACATGACCCGTCCATCTAATTCTCTTTGCTATGATAGTCCCAACAAATTCTGGCCACAAATAAAACCATTGAACACTTTATTATGATATTCTATTCGCCCTACTGTTACTTCGTTCCTCTGACGCCCCAACTGTCCACACAGCGCACCGTTTGAATCTCCGAGTCTCTTGTCCTATAATTTTAGAAGCCAAGTTCAATACCCATATAAAACAGCAGACGGAATTAAAGTTTTGTATATCTTAATCTTGACGTATTTAGGTAGCAGGCGGAAGAACATACTTTTCTGAACTGATTGATAGCAAGCCTTCGCCAAATTTACTCTGCATTAAGAACATCTACAACGCATTATTTATGCTCGGATGTTACTTCGGACTGATCCGTACCGCGTAAGTTCGCTTCACGGCTGCACTGTCTGGAGATTTCTCTGTAGGCTACTTGTTTAAGCTATATCTAACGGCGTCTACTTATTAGGAAAAGAACAACAAGATGTTGCCAGCCTTGAGACTTCTTTATCAGGTAAACAAGTTTAGTAAGTATAGAGTCGGCAGACCTAAACACAGACCATGACACTGGCGGTGATCTCTTCGGTCTGCAGGATTTGCCTAGCCTCAGACTTCAATCTTGTGCTTCATCAGCCATAGCTATGAGAATTTCGTATCCTTGCGATATGACATACCACTTCCATTGCAGTTAGTCTATATAGGCTGTGTTTTGTGGTTGAGGAATTAGTCTTTTGCGTGGTATGTAGGCGAAATCTGCGCAAATTGAAAGCCTACTCTGCAGGTCGTCTTTCTTATCTCCTAAACTACCAAACGGACTTCGATAACGTAGCTTTCAGAGTCGCAATGCAAAAATCCGGCTCCTTAATATCAACCTGACCTCTGCTTCGTAAATGTTATCACTAACGGATCCCGATCGGAAGAGCCATTGCTGAATATTCATGAAAAGTGGAGTGAATGAAGTTTTATTTTGTATTCCAAAACAGTCAATCCGATTTTATAATTATTACAGCTAGAGTGGGAGGAATAATCACTACCAACAATAAGGGTAGACGGAGTAAGATTGTGACAAATATAGTAACCAACAAATACACCTAAAACGACTAAGTCAAACATGATATATAAAATTCCTACATGTTTCAGCGCTGGGTCGCCATCTTCAGGGAATCCAAAGTAAAAAGGCGTGCAAGTACAAACCCAACGTTCTTGGTATTATATTAATAAAATGTTAAAAGTGGTAGAATTAGGAAATTACATACCTATTGACTTGGGAGTTTATGTAAGACGAAGATGTGAAGATTGCAGGTGATAACGTCCATGCGAAATTTCGTACGTTAATTTCCTTTTGTTTAAAATTTAGCAGGCAGTTTAAGGTGACAAGCATATTCGAAAGGAACGGTTAATGAATGCGATAGCATCGCCAGGCCTGTGCGTCTTTATAAATATGGCCTACGTCTTGTTTATCGGACTTATTTACGATTTATAGATTTGAACCATATTTTTTCTGTGTTGAATTGCTGGCAGTGTGACATAACCATTGCAGTTTGTGGCTCATGTGGTTAGTCGCCAGCCCTTGAATGCGGAGGTCCAGGTTAGAACCCAGTTAATTTTATTTGAAACTTTTGTTGGACAAGGTGGCAATGGGACAGGTACTTCTCTGACTACTTCGGGTTTTCCCCTGCCAGTGTCATTCCACCAATGCCGCATACTCCTATTTCATTCATATATTTTATACACTTTTAGGAACTGACCGTGTCATTACGTAAAACACTTACACAGAGCACTTGAATCCAAACGGACAGACTCGATATATGTCGCACATGTTTCAACTCCTGTCTTGTTTACCAGCGGTCATTCCTTCCCACACTGCGATGACCTTCGCAAATGGAAAAGGCTGGGATATATACCGCTGTATATGAAGGTGGATGTCAATTTTCGTTTGGAATATAAATCGATACAATTTATATAAATAATTTACGAAAGGTAAGGTACTGGTATTTCTTTTGAGAGATGGTGTTAGTGTTATTAAATCTGAACACATTTTTTCCATAATAACAAGTAAATTAACAGGAATCTACTTGGAACCGGAAAATATTCTCACTGTTAGCATCATGAGAAAGAGTTTCTAACCTCCACCGCAAATACTGTCATCTTCTTATCCTCCAGTCTCTTGACTGGTTGACAGCTTTCCATCTGGAATTGTTGCAGGCCATTCTTTTCATTGCTTCCGTGTGGGGTTGTCAATTATCGTCCATCGGGCGCCTCCCCACCTGGCGGATCGGGGAACCCTCTCTAGATATAGAGGGTACTGGGGAAATAAAATATCCAGGGCGGACCTGAAAACTGACCTACGACGGGCTACCCAGAGGTAATCAGAACCTAAGCCGAAGTGATAAATGCAAGTGGGAAGCAGCTCTTGCAAAACTGACTATAGGTGGAGATGAAGTTAATTGGTACAGCTATAGATCAGAAACCGACGGGCGAAAATGGGAGCCATCGTGTCGGCTGTTGCAATGCGATGTGGAAGGAAAGGAGAAACAACCACATCACGATCTCAAAGCAGCAACTAAAGTACTTTATCTTAGTAATTAACCAACTAGATGCACAAAATTTTGTTTTACAGTAAGTTTATTTCATGCCTTTACATGTTTCGAGCACCATGTGCTCATCATCAGGAGGTCAAACTTGTATTATACAGCCTCTGGTATCATCACACCTATAGGTGGCCGTCCCGTGCACAGGTTGAGAGAGGACTTTATGATGAAGCAATATTGTCATAGATGTTAATAATCACTGAGATTTAATCGGGAAAATAAAATGTACTGATATATAGAATATGTATATTGGAAACGATTTAAGGAATCGACCGTCAACGATGTAAGGAATCGACCGTCAAGTGACAAACCGTATATATGAAGCGTAGTCCACGCACACATGCAGTACATTGTATGCGGACAGTCTGCATGCACTAAAGGTAGGCGGTGAACCGACCATGTGGAATGTCGGCGTACAGATGGCATTAAATATTTTGTATCCACGCCTACTTGACGCGTCCAGTCAAACAAGTCATTCCACGGAGTGGAGTTGCAATTGGAATGTGCGCGGGATACATATTTGGAATGCCAAGAAAAAATGGCCACAATATGCGAAACATTTGTGGACGCGGTGCTGTTCAACGGTGGACTCCATTGGGGACAAAACCTTCTTCGCGCGTTACATACAACGGATGGTTCAGGATTCACGAATTTCGTCAGTTTGAGGAAAAGTGACTTTGAGATTTTGCTCCAGAAAATTGGACTCGGAATCCGAAAGAAAGATAAAAAATATCGCGAAGAAATTCCCGCCTCAATCAGAATAGCCATAATGCTCAGATAATTAGCCAGTGGCGATTTTTTCAACTTCAATATTACTGATTTCATACATTTTTGCAAGAAAATCGGTCACATAACCACTTTTAATAAGGTTTTTGTAATATGCACAATGCAATGGACTCCAAATCCTCAGTAAAATTAAAAACATGGTAATCGCTCAAACTCTACAAATGAGCTAATGACACATTGAAAGAAGTCAGTGTAAGCCGACTGTATGCGAACACGTCCAGACCTGCAGACTTTGTCTGCTGTTTTCCATCCTAGCCGGCAGACTTTGGCCGCATACAAGTAACACTGGTCAAAAAAAAAAATTAACCTTTTTTTTTGTCCCATGAACTTCAATAGATGAACCTAGCAGTACTTTTTATGCTGAATTCAGATATGTATACAGAATGTTTCTACCAGGCAGGGTTTCAAAGATGTAGAGGAATTTAAATGTGCAAAGTAGTACTTTACGTGCTCATGAAGCAGGCAGAAACTTTCCTCTCAATTGTAGAAGCGCATGACTTTCGCTGGTATTTGGCGTCAGGTACATCCCTCTTCAGTGTCCAGCAATGATCTGCCAAAATACTTGAGGTTCACTTGCCTTGGTACCGCTTTTCCATAGCCAAAATGTCTTGGTGAAATCTTTCACCATGTTCTCACTGACTTCGCCGAGATTATCTGGGAAAAAATCCAAGTGGGATTCCAAAAAGTGGATTTTCAGACCCATATTGCATCCCATTGCTTTGTACGAAGTCGAGAGGTCCTGCACAACATCCTGACAGTTCACTGCTTTGTGATTTCCTAAGAAGTCCTTGCAAGTTCTCTTAAAAGACAACCATGCATTTCTTTCAGTTTCATTCAGGTCTTCATCGAACTGTTTGTCTTGCGTCAGTTCCCTGATCTGGGGGTCCTATAAATATACTTTCCTTGATTTTTGCATCACTCATATTTGGGAACTTATTCCTCAATATTCGAATCCACGGCTGGTTTTATTCATACATTTCACAAAGTTTTTTATGAGGCTCAGCTTTATGTGCAAAGGGGGCAGAAAAATTTTCTTCGGAAGAACAAGAGGAGGATTGACGACAATTTTCTCCCCTGGCGCCAGTGATGTTCGTTAGGCCACAGTCTATTTACATAGTGATTCTTCTTGTCCCGGCTGTCCCACTCACACAGGAAACAGCAGTATTTTGTGTACCCGAGTTGCATTCCCAGTAACAGTGCCACAACCTCGAGATCACCACATAACTTCCACTTAAATTCGTCGTACTTAATCTTTCCCAAAAGTAGCTTCATGCTTTCATAACTTTCCTTCATGTTGGCTGCATGAGCCAAAGGAACGGAGGGGAATCTATTTCTGTTGTGGAGTAGAACCTCCTTCAAGCTCACTTTTGACGAATCAATGAACAAGCGCCACTGATCTGGGTTACATTCATGGCCAAGAACTTCCATAACGGAACAAACATCATTACAAAACACGACACCATTTTCCTGGGAGAAGAAATCCTTGATATCTTCATGGCGCCCACGGCAAAAACATACTAGTGTCCTGGCGCAGAAGATTCCAGCCCTTAACCTGGAGCGAAAGGTGTGGGTGATAAAGAAATTCTGGAAGCATATTTGAATTCAGCGTCCAAAAATAAATCAGAAAGAGACATTTTTCCTCATGGGACAAAATCTTTGTTGACCAGTGTAATTTGTCTGCGTACAGTACGGACAGAGTCCGCGGAAATTCCCACAATTGAACACGTGTCCGCGTGAAATGTACGTAGTTGTGGACTAGACTTTAGTCATGCTTGCTTACCAAACCAAGCCGATTTTAAGGTTTAAGGGAAGTAGGTTCACATTTTACTTCGAACAAATTCCTGTTATCACAGTCACAAGGTTAGTGACGTATGTCAGTATCAGCATTTCCTTATCGACATATATACGCTGCAATTACTTCCTCACCAACAAAACCCAAGAGATCAGCACAGTCATATTGACCGACAGCTGCACTTTGTAGGCTACCCCAGTTCTTGTTTAGCGCTCTGCATGACGGCTTGCAGTAAAGTTTCGGTGCTGCTCGTAAGGGCTTTCTTGCTTATTACAGTTCAAGTAACAGCCACTGAATTCAACAAAGTGTTCACTCAGTGTGGGCTAGCCAGAGAATTATTCAATTTCGGGATGCCGAAAAATCAACTCAATGACTGTAAGTATTGTAATACGCTGCCAAGTAATGCCTAATATATACAAGTTTTCTTGGTATTTGTCGAGAAGTCAATATGGTTGATCGATTTATTGTGTACTGTACCATAATCACTGGTATCTTTAAAGAGAATAATTGTTTTTTCTCTATATCAACTTTTCTCAATCAAAAATTTTCTACATGTGTGTGTGTGTGTGTGTGTGTGTGTGTGTATATATATATATATATATATAATGAATAAAAAGTTTGCACTGTTTCTCTTGGCTTCATGCATAAATAAAAATATTTGTCTTTTTCATATTCATGAAAACAAATATATTTTTTCGAGCCACGTTTTGGAAAATAAATATTTGTCCTGGGCCATTAATGCACCACGCTGTCTAACTCGTAATAAAATCCACCATGTTTTCCTCGACCACATTAAACAATGCAATGACAACATCACATTTTCATTCGTTAAAATTGCTTTGAACATTTGTGAAGGTAACCACTGGGCCACGTTTATGGACGAGAATGTTTTGGATATATTCACAAGATAAAATAATTGCTTCTACCACCTACGAATAAGCTATATACTTTGTGTTTATTTACGAAAACTGCGTGGTTTTCTACATACACAAGAACACTCTCTTCGATGGCATTCACAGACGTAAACATCTTCATTGTGCATAATCATGAATAAAAATTATTGGCTTTGGTAATATTAACAAAAAATATATATTTTCACCTAACTGAAATTTAAAAAAGTTATTTGCCACATTCGTTCCACCCCCCCCCCCACCCCACGATTATTAAAAAACCCTTGGTAAAAATAAAGATATCCGTAAAGGTAAAGCGTCCCATTACAGGCCTGGACAGGCCCAGAGCTTTCCAGGAAGTTAAGGTTCCCAGATTTCGTGACAACGGCGCAGGATGGTGGTAAGGTTGTCAGCCTTATGCACCGGCCGCCTTTATCGCCAGGAAATGCTCCTGGTACTCATTTCTGTTAGAGGCTGAGTCGATCCCAGGGCCATAGTGCGATCAGAAGGATTTTATGTCAATGAAAATTCCACTGACACCAGCTGGGATCGAACCAGCGACCTTCCGAATTGTAGCACAGCACCTTAACCACTGTGCCACCGCGGTCCCCAAAGATATCCGTCTGGAATGTATTAATTCTACTTTTAAACAATAATATTCCATATTACTTTAAAATTTCAATCACCGTAAGTACAAAATACTTAAAGATGCGGTTCCCACCTCCAACAAAAATTTCACCGCAATTACAATGTGGCGTTTGATAGAAGTCACAGTTCATTGTCGATACCAAATTGTAAAACACATTCGTGGGAAACATGCCGAGTTTTATAAATTTGTATAAGTACACACAGCACTGTGCTAAGAGAGACGAATACTTTTATGTGGTGCAACATGGAACGAAAACTCTTCGCGTTTAATTCGATAACATAAGTTAGAAATTAGCGACTAATTAACACTTGAATAAAAAAATAACTATGTGAGGGAAGAAGCAGTATGAAGCATCTCCTACTCCCATTTCAAGCCAGTCCTTTTCAGCTTCATCACAAACGAGATTCTGGCGATGGAATATGGCGTTATAACATCCATCTCTGCCTTGTGGGAAAGTCAGTACCTGATTTAATTAACTGCATCGTTCGTGTGTAACAATCACACTCAGCATGACGGAAATTACACTATTAAATTCATGTTACGTGTGCATGGTTCAGTCACTGTTCCTGTTGGCTTTGTTAGTGAACTCACAATCGCGGGAACTATCGTAATCAGCGATTTACAATTACAGCGAGCAGTTGCAGGGTACCTGACAAAATCATGACACACAAATAGAGACAATGTAGGCGATTCTGTCACGGTGCCTAATCGTCACGTGACAGATATTAGAGTGTGTGACTATCCTTCAGTTACTTTCTAGATGGTTATCAAAAATGTACTTCAAACAATTTCTTTTGTGTAAATTTTCTTGGCTGGAAAGAAACAGGATTTGCTGCATTGCAAGAGATCAGAGGAAACTAATAGTATGTATTTCTCGATGTAGGCGATCTCTGTAGGCGTTTTTGCCTAATTATGTCGCCCTAATTCAAGATGGAATCATGCACTGAACATGGATTCCCCACATTATCAAATTCGGCACTGAATATTCAGGAGCCCGGTTCGTCCGTGTGATTCTCCTTTATAAACAGCAATCACACAGAGTCAACTGCAAACACGTGATCAGATCTGAGCAGTCAGCTATTGCTGTGTTCAAACCTGTTCCATATGGAGTATCAAATTCAAGAGATTTCAAAATCTCTCGGCAGTAAACATGCAAGTTATCTGCAATATGACAACAAATCTCAGATGAAAGTAGCATTGCACTTAGTGACGTTTCGTAGATTTTCGCATTATTATTATTATTATTACAAATATGCATCTAAGATTCTGACAACGCAAAAAACGTGCACATTTACCGTCTATTAAAGACGACTACAAGAATGTAAAATTGGGGATTTTGAGTTCTTTAAGTCACAGTGGTTTCTAAGTGTTACACCGTTATTAACATTAAAATACTCTGCAATGTATCTACACTACGTGCAATATGATTCTTAGAATCAACAATAACTTCTACCAAAAACAACACCAAAAATTTAAGATACTAATGGAAAAGCAGTAAATGTTTGTGAGTTTGGAACTGAAGATTTGCACATCATTTAGGTGAATTTCCATTTTCAGTTTATTAAGTTACTGTCATTGTGAACTGCAAATTATAATGCCCAGTCTGTTTCACCTTTCTGAAAGAACCTTACAGAGTGGACCGAAAGAAACGCATTCTTCAGTGTTGAAGAGACCCTTGTGCTCAATCAAGTGTTTTTGTTCTTGGGTCCAGGGGTGTGTCTCGTGGAAAGTGAGAGTGGGCGAAACACATCAGCTGTTGGGGGACCAAATGTTGACGGCAGCTATGACTATGGTCTCTTTCAGGTAAGCTACATTTTCTTCTTACCAACGCCAGGTCTCCCAAATGGTCACATTTTAATACCCGAATATTAAGAAAACGGTAAGTAGGAGAGGCCTGGTATGTGCAAGTACGGCACAGTGGACGCTAAGTAAATCTAGACTCTTGCTCGAAGCTTTCATGAGCTGTCATTTTGAAGTTCACGTCGATTTACAGCCAGACGGGTGTGGGCGACTTGTGGAGACGCCCTGGGTAAGGTGACAGAAGGTTATGTCTCTCTACCTGTCGAGAATGGAAATCCAACCATTTTGCTGGCAGCTATTCTGACTTACATAAATATTAAAATAATTAACCTTGAATTAATATTTATTATTGCACCAACAAATGCAATTATAATTAGTAAAAAATTATATTATAATTGCTCCAACAAGTTTCGATGTTCTCGCACCATTTTCAGAGAGTTTATAATTTGTATTAGCTAGAGTTATATTGTTATTAAAATAAAAAATTAAATACAGCAGTAAGTAGTTATGGCAAAATCTGATTGTTTGTAAAATGTGGCCGCATATGTAATTCAAGTCCTAGTTAGGTGTGTAGTGAGCTGGTCGGGAGTAAAAGCTCTTTGAAGATGGTGCGAGGGCATCGAAACAAGGTGGAGCGGTTATAGTATAATTTTATAATAATTACATGTGCATTTTGTGTTGTACGTAATAATAAATATTAATTTCCACCGTAGGCATTGATGTCTGTCTGTTGTGAGTGTTGTGTGTTGTCAGGTAGAGGTCTCTGCGACTCGCTGATCACGCGTCCAGAGGAGTCCTATCGACTGTGATGCGTCGTTGTGTGTGATCTAAAAACCTCAGGGAAAAAAATATTAATTAATCAAAATGCACGTTATGAACATAAAAATAAAAATAATTCACCTTTAATTATTATATTCTGTAGGACTTACGTCTGTCGCCAGGTTCTGCTGACGCTATTTAAGTTCAGGCACCGAATTAAAAACATATTTCCAGTTTTAAATGCAGAGAGACAATTAATTTTTCGTTCAATGTTTGTTTTTTAATTCCTGCAGATAAACAACAGGTACTGGTGCGACAACACTTCGAAAGGCGGTGCGTGTTACCTACAATGCTCAGGTACAGAAATTTGATTTTTAGAGATGTATTACACCAGCCAATTTTAAAGAGAGGCTGAATAAAACAGCATTAAGATTGCTGCATAGTTCCTACAGTCAACTGAATGTTATTAGGAATATCAAATCAAGGACGTTGAAATAGCGGGGTACATGAGGCGCTCAAGGGAGAGATGAGAATATATAAAAGGCTTCAATCGAAGAAGCTGAAAGCATGAAACCACGTGGCAGACCTAGGCATACACGTGCTTATCATTCAAACTACCTTTATAATTATGAGTTGCAACGGTGTGTAATGCATTCGTCTGATTCTTAAAACGTACCGTTGTGAACTGAGTACTGCCAGCACATCTTCGGCTCTTTCAATGGAGTCGGCTATGCGAGCCCGTTAAGTTTCAAATAAATATATTTTTATTCCAGAGACTGGTGAAAATCTGAGTTATAATGGCGAAGTTTTCACCTCGTATTAATATGAACACTATTTGTTGGGCTCAAATGGCCTCAAATCTTAAAAAAAGAACTGAAGTCTCCGTTTAACGAAGTCACACTCGGGATGCATGCGGGCGGATTAGATGTAGAAGTTATACATTCTATGACGTTATGGTCACTAAGAGTTAGTGAAAGCCTAACAATCCCATACTCTAAAACTAATTACGTGTATATCAAGAAAAAGTCAAACAGCAAGATGTAGGGCAGTACCCAAGATGTCACCTATCACAGATTATTAGAGTAACAGAGTGGAATGTAACTTACCCTTGACGTTTGGGTTTCGAAATTAAAATTGGTTTTGTAACTCACACTATATTATTTCGAAACCAAATTTTTGCATGATATTTCAGTAAAAATTCAACGTATAAGAAAATAACAGATTTTATTTATTCTGCTTCTAAAATATTTCGGAGGGTCTATACATAAAAACAGTGCTTGAAATTTGACTTAAGTTAAGTTTATTAACCCTTTAAACGCCGAGTTAAATCCCATCTGCCATTTGCTAGCATTATTAGGAGCTCACCATATCCTCCACGTTAGCAGGTAAAGGGTTAAATTCTTTCATCCATTTTCATGTCAATATTTCCATAAACACTTTCGCCGAGGGATTTGACATAATCAATGGGAGAGGCTAACACTTCGGATACAACAGGACATTTATTCCGGACATATATCTACTATACAAAACGTAACCCCCTCCACGAACGGTCACGATACATTCACCATGTCTAAAACCATGAATATGTGTTAATTTCTTTGCCACGGTAAAAAATACAAAATATTTTCAAGAAAATCTTAAGAGCTTATTAAATTCAGGGAATGTTTGCTACTATTAATTTCAAATTCGTTCGTCTTCTTGTTTTTTATCTGAGAGTCTGAAGATTAAAACATAAAATCTATAGAGTGACCCGTTATTTTATATGAATGTAAAACATGGCTTTCAAGATAGGAGAAAGGTATGGGCTGAGAGCCACTGAAAACTAGGGCGTGGAATGTCTGTCTTTATAGTGTTGCAAAACAACAAATATTCGGTAACAAAATTCAGAACAATGAAATAAAATGTTTTATATCACTTTGTCAAAAAAACAAATAATCAGAACTGAGAAGAATGGTCAGAGAAATAATCATCATCACAACTTGTGTTATATCTTTAATTCGGCAATATATTTCGACAACAGAGGGTCATCTACAGGATTGAAAGTGGCCCTGTGATGTTGAAACATGTTGCCAAATTAAAGATACAGCACTTAGCAATTGTGCTGACGGCAATTTATTTCGTGTTACTTCTAACACTGCGGGATAACAAAATTAAAAACTGGGAAGAATGTTCTTCTCTCTAAACGAAGTACTCAGTTTTTAGGTGCTTTCGCAAAATTGCAAAAAGCGACTATTAGATTCGTCATGTCGGTGTGTGTGTCTGTCTGTCTGTCTGTCTGCCCGGGCTTCCGTCCGTCCCCGTGGAACAACTCGGCTACTAATGGAAGGATTTTCATGAAATTTGATATATGAGTATTTTTCGAAAATCTGTCGATAAGATTCAGTTTCATTAAAATCTGACAAAAATAAAGAGTACTTTACATAAAGACAAGTAAAAATTTTTGATCATATCACGCTCATTTCTTCTTAGAATGAGAAATGTTCCAGGCAAATTTAGAGTAAAAAAACATTTGAAACCATTTTTTTTTTCGAAAATCTTACCATTTACAACATAACGTAGAAATATACTGTACATCCGGACAAAACACAGTGACAATGTAATACAGCGCATGCGAATTGCATGACAGATACCTAAGGCTACAAACACACACTCGGAATATGTAATACTTATTGATTTTCCACTGCAACAATGGTTGCGCGAACGCGCCTCATTGTTACGTTATGCGTACATTGCCTGTCTGGTTCTAAGTTATGGAGGTAAAGAATGTTATTTCTATTGCATTTAAGAACTGCTTACCGACGACATTGCTAAAGCTGTAGAGTGCGCCAAGCTGATCTATCGGCTGCAAGGTTTCGAAGCTTGGAATGGCTGGACGCAAAAATGCAAGAACCAGCAGTTACCGGATGTCATACACTGTTTAAACGAAACAAGCACGAAGGATCCGCCAGTATACTCAGTTATCATGCAATGAATTACTGAAATTAATCACGTATCCTTTACGCTAGGCAGAAGACATGATAATTATTAATTGTGCCACACACTTCTCAAGCAAACAGAACTCGGAATTTTGTCCACACAATATGTTAATGGAGCCCGTTTCTTCTACAAATAAAGGTATTTTATTGTGATCTATATTTGTAACGAAGATTTAACGTCTCCTATTGGTGGTAGGGACAGTTTTTCCGTGTGCTTAAATATGTTTTGCCCTACTATCTTGGCTTCATTTCAAAAACAAAATATTTAAACACTAATCAATGCCGATATGCAATAACTTGTTCTAGATTAAGTTTCTGGAGTACAGCAGTTCTCCACGAATTTTTTGTAGTTTCCGATGAGAATTTTCAATCGCGTCCCCTTGCATAGAAAAATACATGCTAACAGGGTGTAGCTTTTGTTTGCTGACACTGTGGCTATATGTTGTGGCTGATACCTGAAGGACTGTAAAGGACTCTTAATTATTAGTCTCCCCGTACCTATGGAAGTGAAATGGTCTCAGCGCGCTTGTCTAATGTAAGTAGAGCATTAAGTACTCAACCAGTCAAGGCTGGCTTGGTTTTTATAAGCATACAATATTAGAAACCATTTAAACACTCTACAACCAAATTCTTATAAACAGTGTTTCTCTCACTCAGCACGTTTCGGCAAAGCGTTGCAATCATCAGATGTGTACCATTTCGCAGAAATCATTAAAATTTACCTTATTTAACACAGGCAAGCAATTTTTTTTTATTTTCATTGTTACACCATGCATGTTGTCGAGTTACTCAATTATTATACCAACCACTGCACATATATAAAATTTATAAAATTTTACACATTAAAACATTAGAACGCTCCGACATGTTTCGGACCGAGGACCATAATCAGGGAGCCATATCGTCCTTGCTAAAATCACACTATAAAAAGTCACATTAGTTTCGCTGTACCGGTTGGGTATTGTGGCAGTATGCCGTGTTGTGTAATGTTATGTTGCGAAGATTGCCCCGCAGAGCACTCTTCGCAACTCTTTAATGTTTTAATGTGTAAAATTTTATAAATTTCATATATGTGCAGTAAGGCAAAGGTAAAGGAGTCCCGTTACAGGCCCGGAGTGGCCCAGAGGGTTCCAGGAAGTTAAGGTTCCCAGATTTAGTGACAACGGCACAGGATGATGGTAAGGTTGTCAGTCAGTAAATATTAACTTCAAACACTTTAATAGAACAAAGTCTTGTCCTGGCTTTCCCTGTCGTTAATTTTACACAAGTTTCAAGACGTTTAATAACAAGATGATGTCTGTTTATCCTCCAGTCTAACTTTTTTTTAATTCCTTCCTTTTTTTCCTACCTTCCCCCCTTCCTTCCTACCTACATAACTACGTTAATTCATTCATACACTCATGTATTTATTTAATCATTTATTAATTCAATAATTCATTCGCTCTCATTTTCAAATTCGTTCACAAATTCATTCACTTATGCATTATTCCACTCATTCATCCACCCACCCATCTACCCACATTCTAACAAAATGCTTTAATACTGTTTCAACAATCTTTCAGTAAATAATCACACTGCTCTAAGGACCGCTCAATTCAACTGCATAAAGAACATTAATGACTGCATTGTTTTGTTTATACAGACAGGTCTGTTTTAACTTTCCTCAGAACAGCTCTTACTTACTTACTTACTTACTTACTTACTTACTCCATGGTGCAGAGTCCTTCTTGAGAAGCTAACTGGTTTGCAGCTAGTCAAGAAATTCCCCGCATTTCACGGAACCCGAACGTTCATTAC
>Ga0123352_10003551_pt1 | contig 22595 bp, 7 predicted proteins | sample TergutLab28metaG_FD_89700 | JGI IMG/M metagenome (GOLD analysis project Ga0123352, IMG submission 89700) | Labiotermes labralis P1 segment gut microbial communities from Petit-Saut dam, French Guiana - Lab288 P1 | ecosystem: Host-associated > Arthropoda: Insects > Digestive system > Gut ...
ACAATTTTGACTGAAGGAAGTGATCAATACAGACAACGAGACAATCACTGCACAATTTTGACTGAAGGAAGTGATCAATACAGACAACGAGACAATCACTGCACAATTTTGACTGAAGGAAGTAATCAGTACAGACAATGAAACACAGCATAAACAACAACAAATGTTCTGTTACCTAAACTTTATGTGTATACATATATACGACCTCACAACTCCTGTTTAGTATGGAGCATCTCGCAGCAGCTCTCAATGCAGTGTCACATGACAATCAGGACAGCATATTTTATGCATAACATATGGCAAGTAATTACTTTCATTGCGACTAAAAAATTCCAGCTGTATTCTGCAAATAAGCAAAAGGATGCTGAGGAGAGTATTTAGACCTAGAATGGAGAAAGGAACACCGAAAAAAAACTGTAGAGGGAGGAGCCTCGTTCCTTGTACTCGTCACCAAATATTACACGAATGATCACGTTTAGATGTGTGGGCGTGACACGTAGTAAGCAGGAGGAGTGGGAAATTAATGCCAACTTTTAGGCGGAAAGTGTAAAGCACAGAGACCACACGAGACGCCGTAGCACAGACAGAAGAGTGTTATTAAATGGACGTAAAAACACAGGCTACGTGAATGCGAACTTAAATTATCTGGCTCAGTACTGGGTTCATCAGAGAGCTGCTGTGGTTACCGTAATTAAAATCTGTATTTCACTACACGTATTTCTTCAACGACGCCGTGATTAGCTCAAGTAGCTATATACTTGGCGTCGGGTTTTAAGAAGGTCTGAAAAGCTCTTATTCTAATTTGAGGTACAACCCCGGCATTTTCCCGGAAAGACAAAGGAAATTAAAAAAAAAGATTCTTGGTAAAGATAACAGGTCTCTCGACCAGACTTCGAACCCGGGACCTCCTGAATAAAAATCAAGAATGTTTGTTTCATTAAAAGTGGAGAATTTCTTAAGTAGTTCTCTTCAAAACGAACTCTTTTTCCCTACAGTTACAATTACTTTACTATGTTGGTGTTCATGTCAGCTGCAAGCTTAAATGCAATATAATGTGCATGGAAAACCCATTAAACGGGTATAAGCGTCTTTAAACTACTTCCTTTTTGCCACAAAGATTCCTTTGTTAACGAAACAGTAAGAGGGGTTTCCAGTCTTTTGATTTAGTGCTAACAAGAGGTGAAGAGGGTTAGATGGGTATAATATTATACAATGAGTTATCTCTCGGACAACCATAGCAGCATAATGTAAAGCCTTCCAAGCACATAGGCCTTCAAGAATATGCAGCCAGCTGGGCCAGGTCGCCTGCAGTGTTTGAACTGGTTCTCTTGCTCGTATTTATCGGTAATATGCATCCAACGGGGTAAGGTTTTCTCTCTTTAAGTTTCCAGTCTGATATATCGTAACAAAATTTTGTACAACTAAAGAATTAGCGTCCTTTACAGAAAACGCACAAATGAACGCTGTGTGATTTCGAGTACATTCGGTACAGGGACGTACACTAAAATTGTCAAGAAAATTTTACTTTAACTTCCATACCGCTGTGCCGTTTTACACCTAATAACAGAGGCTATGTTCACGATCAAAGGACAGGAAGCACATTAGTAATGAAGGTACTGGAAAGTCCTACATGTTTCGACTCTTAACAGGTCAACTCCAGGAAGCAGTTTTCCGATAAGCAGTCACCATTCACATAGGCATACTATGTTATTAAATATATGTCAACCATGTCACTCCTAGTAGTGTGATCTTACAATTCTGGTAAAGATCATCACTTTTATGTTAATTTTTTTAAATTACAATATTTACTTATTGAAAATGAATTACAAACAATGTATAGATACAACACTAAAATAGCGTGACGGATATATATATAATGTATATTTAACTGCTTACATGGTCGTATATATATATATATATATATGCACACACACACACATACATATATACATATTGTACTTTTGCTGTCAACGGATACTTTACGTTGGTTTCGTGCCCAATATTACGGATGATCCGTGCCCTGTATTCTAGATGATACATGTACGTAATATGTAATGAGAGTAAGACAAGACAATAATTTATTATGAAATTAAAAGTATATTTATCTTTACTGTATATTATACGGCCCATCGTATCTAGAAAGCATTCCGTAAGATATATATGCATGTTCTAGTAGCACGAGTTAAAGACACATAATGATCGGTACACTTTAGTGACCTGTAGCCAAGTAGTAACTTGTTCAGTCTATTTATATCTTTCCTCTCCCTCCCCCAGTAACATCACACGGATCCTTGACACCTAAAGCAAGGTTACAGAAGACACTACAGGAAGCATTTCAATTTTTTTTCCCCGATGGCGCAAGAGCCCCTACTGGACCAGGGCCACCTATCGAGGGTTCACGATCACACTCAGACACACCATACCGGTGTCTCCTCTGGACGAGTGATCGGCCCGACGCAGAGACCACCTGACAACAAACAACACGTACAAGAGACAACCATCCATGCCCCTGCGGGATTCAAACCCACAATCCCAGCAAGCGACCGGCCGCAGACCCACGCCTTAGACCGCGCGGCCACTGGGATCGGCAGTATTTCATTTAGCGGATGTAAAAACACATACCACACAGAATGTGAATTGTGACTGCGTTTGTCTGGAAATTGTCTCCTCAAGATAACTTTCTACGGCCAAAACATGTAGATGTTCCAGCAAACTCATTACATTATATGTTTGTTGTGCTGTGATGATTAAGCCATACTCCCCACGAGGTTCAAATGGAATTCATTTTTTTTTTCAGAAAACGCTGAAAAATGCGTACACCAAAGAGTGGACACAACGCAAAGGTTTGAGGGCTACCCGAAATTCTTTCGGCCGCTCAGGCGGGAGTGACAGACACCAGACGCGTCAGCACGGGCCACACAAATTCGGACTGGTAGCAGCGTCTACATAAAGCGATCCTGTGTGCATTAAAGTTTTTCAGGCCCCCCACCGCCGAACATAGTAACCACTGAAGGGCCATCACGAAGCGCGCGTAAGCCCTTGCTACGGTCTGTCACTTCTACTTCTTGTGTTAAAATCTCACCACATTATTAAGGCTTTTATGTATAAGTTAAACTTTCACTTGTGCATAACATGAAGCATTTTGGGGAGTGAATGTATAGTTCCACTCATTCTTAACTTTGGCACTAGAGTAAGGTAAGTGGCCAGCTACACGCCGCGGCCACTTTACCACCGAGGAAAACGCTCCTGGTACCCATGGAATTTGAGACAGGGTGGATCCCAGAACCGGTCTGGCTTCTTCAGTGGATAAAATCTATTGCTCCTGTCGGGAATCGAACCATGATTCCTAGGTCGTCTAGCCTACATAGCCTAGTCATGAGGGGTCGTGTAATATGTCTGTTCTAATCGAGATTACGTAAAAAAAGAACGAAAATTCTGGAGTAAATTTCAGGATGTTGCAATTACGAACAGAAAGACTCTTTATACAACTGCAAATAAATTAAGGCAGGCAGGGTCACAAGGAAAAAAGAACAGAACCACAACTTCGAGTGTATATGAAAGAGGACTTGATGAAATTCCCATCGAAAATCCTTCAGACGCCATTCACAGAACGGGATTTCAAAAGGTCAGCACGATCTGCATCACAACTCCTGGAACTGAGGTGAAATCGTGCGTAGTAGAAGACAAGATTTTGTGGCTGTCACATAAGGCATAAGCTGGCTCCACGAAAGCTGTTCAGGGATATACAGGGGCGGTACTGTCAAATGTGGTTTAGCTACACACGATTCAGGTTTTACGCATTCTTGCAACAAGGAGGTTTATTATGGTAACAAAATTAAGGACCATGAGAGGGGCAAAGGCTGTGGCATGCATCGGAAGGAAGACGGCACCTGTGTGTAGACAAAATACGAGTATATTAAAAAATGCCTTTAAAAACAGGGTATGAGGCAATGGACTGGATTTATCTGACATAATTCTGCAGTGCTCTGATTTTGGTAGATCGCATATAACACCATTCAACTTTTGTCCAACTTCCAGTGTTTAAAAACACAAAAAATTAAATACAACATTTTGGAGGGAGGCTGTCTCCGTCTTCGGGTTTAAGGTTACGGAAATACCTATTGTAAGGTTCGACGTGTAAAACTACTCAACTTCTGGCCGACGGACTCTCCACGTGATAGCTTTACTGAATGGTGCTGAATGGATTAATCTGGCTCAAAATAGGGTGCAATTTAAGGATCTTGTGAACTGGCAAAAAATGTTCGGTGCTCATAGAGGTGGGGAACGCCTTGACCAGCAACTACCGTCTACTCAAATGGACTCCTTCCTAGACTTGGTTGGTTACTGAGTTGTCATTCTGTTGTACAGCTGTTGTTTTAAATCATTTACTTACGGAAAATGTTCAACAATAATGACGATAGACGCTTTCTGTTACCCTAGGCAAGATGACTGCTTCTGCAGTTTATTAATTTCTGCAATTTACTACGGTTCATGTGTTTTCTTGCTTTTGACGAAAGCAATTAATTAATCAATCGATAACTTACGTTATACAACACATACACTACATACTACAACGTTTATTCAACATTTAAACCTAACATTATGTGGTGACGGGATGCAGCAATAAAAGGGTAAATACAGAAGATCTCTGCTAATGAGTTTAGCTTCTTCTATGACAGATACCCTAGGCATGATTTAGTGCACATATAAGTTCATATACTGCACTTTACGTTGATACGGAAAAAGTTAATTACTGAAGTTTTATCTTCTTTTAGAAAAACGGACACCTACAGCATATTCTTTGCATTCCTTCAACCACTGGTTTTGTTCGCGTCTCCAGAACCAACACACAGACAATATCCACATGAAGCAAGGTAATGTCACGGTAACATTACTCAGGGGAGGAGTTAAAGGTTCAGAGTCTGGGTTGGTATAATTTGTGCGTGGATATTTGACGCCGCTTCAATGTCACATAGTCAGCAGTGTCCAAAGGTAATGTAACTAGTGAAAAAGAAATTGGGAAAGATGAGGAAGGATGTAGCGTGGCCTAATTTTCGGTGGTATATCGGGATTTGCCTACAGAGGCTAAGCAAAATCATAAGGACCTCATACAGGATAGAAGGCCTCCGCGGCTGAACCCGGGACCTTCGGATTACGAAGAAGTAGTAGCCACTCGACCGCGACGGTCAGTAGGGTTACCAACTGCCTATACTTAAAGTTATTCGTGGTTTTACTCTGTCTAGCGAACAGGGATACTGTATAATACTTAGCAAGCAAACACAACCACCAACTTCATATCCTTCGTAAGTGTTTTACCATCATGATTTGACTCTACAATCGCTGAATTGGAAATGGTGTTGTTAAACCGTACAAGGAACCATTCAAGAAGTCCAAAAACAAAAACAATATCGGTATTGATACTTTAAACACAGTAAATTAGGGCAGACATATCAATAGTCCTATGCACTATTCTCATCACTTAAACTGTCTCTCAAACATTTTTGCTTCTTCGTCTCGTTGGGAAAACACATACTGGAAACTATTGTTTAATATCATATCCTCACACTGTCCCGACGAATTTCGCTGTGGTACCTCTGCGTGTATTCAGAGCTGATCTTTCTTTCTAATCCGCCAGTCAAAAGAAAAAAGAATTCAAAATATATGACTTTATCGAACGCGATTACAATTGGCGGTGCCAGTATGAGATACATAACAACAATCGCTCTTGTGTACCCCAACACTAAATCTCCCGGCTAGGACGAACACCCACAATCACTGTACGCCGTTAGGAAATTCTGGGCACTTACCTTGGAGAATGCTGTCAAGTGCAAAACGCTGCTGACGGACCGAGAAGACGGAAGAACGGTAGAGTGATGTTTGCAGTAGCACCAGACGGCCACGAGTAGAGGCGGATGCTGGCTAGTCTGGACTGAAACAGGGCACTAGCAGCAAAGCAGCTATTGATCACCTTCTCCTGGACTACGATCTCACTCACACTCCCTGCGTGCTCACTCACTCTCTCCTGTGTTCCTCTGGCAGCTGGATCAACATGTCTGGACGGACTGCGCACTAGACACTTCTGTGGAAAACATGGAGAGGACGCTGGCAGATGAGGATGGATGCAAGTGTGCGGTGTGTTAACGAGCATATTTAAAGGACGATGGACGGTGTTGGTATTATATGCAAGATTCAATAGTCGCACTCGACAGCTATGATTACTGAAGTTTCTTTTGTGCATGTTGCGTCGTCGGAGGAGAATTATTGTTGTGAATGACTTAAGTCTTGGTATGTTTAACGACGTTTTTCGTTTGCATTTTCAACATGGTATCGAATGAATAAAATTCTGAAAATGAATGATAATGTGGAGGGAAGTGGCCGTGGAGTATTTAAAACACTAATCCTAGGTTGAATATTTAGACAGTGGTGTAAACTACAAAATTACTGTAACAAAACCCCGTCGAATTCAGGTCCTCCGAAATGCGCGGTAGGAATACTAACCACTCAGCCGCAAAGTTCGTTAAATGAGTAAGTAAGGATATGGAAGAAGACGGCAGTGATGTTTTTCACGGTAAAAGTAGACAGTGGTAGTGAAAAAAAATCCTCATGTTATTAACCTGCTGACCCACCCGAGATTCGAACCCGGTATCTTCCTAGTAAAAATCCAAACCTCGCCAGTACACCACCGTGCTCGGTTATATAGACCTGTTTCCGAAGATAACTGATTTTTATTTTATTTAAAATCACGGTTTCAATTTCAGGTGAGGAAATAAGCTGCAATGGCTACGTTCAGACACCACTTGGGGCGCTCGCTTGGAAATGTCGAATAAAACTACAAAATACTTCAGTCAGGGTAGTCTTTCTGGCTTTTAAAAATCTAACCAGAGTCAGCAGAGTTGGAGGTTTATAAAGAAGCAGTGGATCTTCAGGCGTCATGTGATAAGGCAAAGTTAAAATTTTCCCGTTACCGGAATCATCCAATTATACAGATACACACGACTTTTAAATAAAGCTGTAAGCACCATAGGTCAAAATAGAGGTGAATTGTCTGCTTCATGCTTCAGCCGCCTTATCTGTCGTAAAAGATCCCCCCCCTCTCCAAAGTATATGCATTGGCTCTGTGAGCCCCAGGCCTGCTGTGGATGTGATAGCTACGCAAGAGTCCCTTTTCATGCTAAGAACCGAGCCTCGGCTATCCAGCCCGTAGTCATTCAAGTCTCTAAATTTTGCCCCTTTATGTGATCTTGAACTAAGAACTTACTAGAGTCAACGTGTCTTCTACGCAATGCCTGTCTGTGACCCTGCGAAGGCAAACACGGTCGGAGTGTAACCAAATGCCACCTTGGATAAACGAGGTCTCAGGTGATAGAAGGTTATAGCCCACCCCAGCTCATCAGTCGTTTCGCACGTCTTAATCTCGGGGAATCTAAGTGTTCCAGGTAGCGGAACGGTAATTTTATAAATAACTGGACGCCATTAATATTCCTTGTTTTATTTCACGATTATTAGAGTTTACAGATGTTTGCATGTATGGATGCGCCGTTAAAAATGTATGCACTGCTAACCTCGGTATCACGCACGCAACTTATCGCATCCTGGGTAGAAAACAGACTTCTCGCTTGAGCTACGTTTCCAAACCTCGTACCATTTCAACTTCACCCCCCCCCCTTCAATGTTTTTACTGTTCCCAATTGGCTAGATGTTAAATTTCACTACTTCCTAATGGGTCCAAAGTAAAAAAGTTGAATACTTTACCTCTATTGGCGCCCATTTATGTAACGTTGAAGTATCGTAATCCGTGTGAACTCCTTCACGCGTCCTACTGGTTTTCTCTTAATGTGCAAGCGTGACTAATATGGTATCCTCTCCAGCAAGATTTAAGATTTCCCAAAAGCTGTCGAAGTGTACAATGTCGACGTTTTAAAAATTTCCCTAAGCCATTAAGTTTAACACTGACACAAGAAGAACCTGCTAGCTCACTATAACCACCATAACTCTTTCTCTCTCTCTCTCTCTCTCCATGTCTCTCTTCACTAGGCTCGTTACAATTACCTTTCCAGCCTAAACGGAATTAGTAATTTTTAAACAAAAATGTCCTATGTACCAAATGTATAATTTTGACACCTAATAAAGGAATTAAACTCCACATACCGGTTATAAGGTTCGCAAATAATTTCTGTTTTGCCTGATGGTTTGTTGTTGAGACATTCTGGAAACAATTATCCCTCTTACTTTATCAATAATTTGTATTTATTTAAGCACTGCATTAATTACTCATGTATTTTCGCAGTTTCGTATTTTTCTTGTTTTCTTCTTGTTTACTGAAGGCTATATAATTAATGTAATTAACTATCTAAGCCTACTCGTATGCATTTACTAATTTATAATTCTTCTCTTTCTGCATAAAACGGCTTCCAAGCTTGATAGTAGCTTATTGACGACTTTCGTTGTTTGGGTTTGGTTTGTCTTCTTGTTTTCTTGTTGAGTCATTGTCTCTAGAAATGTAGCTCAAGCATCATTTGTCACCCCTCCCTTGACCTTGTCAGAGTTCTGACGCAGGTCTTCTTCACACATCGCAATGCTGGTGTTGTAAATGTCAGAACAAGGCAAGAGCTACCACATGATAACTTATTTTTTTGGATATGTACCCTTTTAAAAAGTGGACCGGGTAGGTCAGTCGGTATAGCGACTGAGCTACGGGCTGGACGGTCCGGGATCGAAACCCGGTGGGGACGAGATTTTCCGCCGGGCCAGACCGACCCTGGAGCCCATCCAGCCTCCTGTAAAATGGGTACCGGGTCTTTCCCGGGGGTAAAATGCGGCCAGAACGTGCCTCTGACCACTCACCCCCTTCTAGTGCCGCGGTCATAAAAGAGTAAAACTATATATTTGCCCACCCTCTGGGCCACCCCGGGCCTGTAACGGGAAAAATTTACCTTTTTCTAAACTTTTAAGAAACTATCATTTTTTAGTCTGAAGAGAGTCTGAACCAAATGTTAGAAACTGTAAGAATTCTTAGGGGTGTGGCGTTCTGGACTGTGATACCGTGTGCCCTTATGGACGCACATTTACGTTCGGAGGAACACACTTCCTTCATCTTCACTGTCGATGTTGCCTGGATCCTAAAGTTGGAGCATATCTCCATTATATATGATGATATCTACGTAACACACTAAAAGATGACACGAACAAGAAGAACGCAATCTGAACAATCATGGCTGTGAATAAGTGTGAGCATATTAAAACTTAAACCGTGTATTTTTTGGTATAGTAATTATTTCTTTAATACACTAACACAATGCACATATACAATAAAATACATGTATTATTATCAACACTTTACTACATGTTTCGGCGCTTATCTCGCCGTATTCAGGGAGAACTTTATCGTATGCTCGAAACTGCTGTTACATTGCATGGTTACAGATCTTAAGTTATAATATACATGGATGGACGACTTTATTAACAACTATTTAAAATTCCATTTTTGGTTCAACCCAAGACTTAAAGTTGCAAAATCGTTGTGTAAAACTCTTACTATATTTGTTTGTATAAAACGACTACTGTTATTTTTTGCAGGTATTGTGACATTATATGTTGGTTGATTGTTCCAACTTAATGGGGTTCGCTAGTTGCCAAAAATGACCCCCTGTCTATGAACGGATATGACCACATATACATCAAATTGCATATATGGCTTATAAACGTTTATAAGCCATACTATAAAATTCGCCCTCTTTTAGTGTCGTTCTGTGTGTAGGTACTCTTCGCAGTAAGTACCTGTGGCCACAGGGACTTGAGGTACATTAACACTTCAGTATGATTTATACGAGTACTTTTGTTTCCACGTGTGGCGTGTCTTTTCCTTTGGTTGTATCTTGTTTCTTAAATTTCACTTAATTTAGCTGTGTCTACTAGTTCTGTTTTATTTTATGTTTGCCATATCGAAAAATGTTTAAACATCTCGTGGGTCTTGCTAAGATGGGATGTGAATTGTGTACTGCTTCCATATATGAAAAGTCAAGTGGTTAGGGGAATATTCTTGCATGAAATGATATTGGGCTTGAATTTCATGCGATGAGTGTGTTAAGCCGACGCGAACAAAAATTGCAATTCCCGGCCAACTGTCAGACTTTAACACCAAATTGTAATCTGCATTCGTTTAGCGGACAGGAACAACCTCGCTGTGTGCGTTAGTTTTAAATATCTCGAATAAAGGAAGCACAATCGTTTACAAAATCTACTCTTATAATAAAAGCCAATGGGATGTACTATTTCTCAAATTTATTTGATAAAGTACTCTGCATGTTTCGGACAGGTCCACTCTCCTTCATCAGGAGTATTTCAACACTGTATACACAGCAGTTGGTATTTGTCATGCTAGTTCTGTTGGTGGTCTCCATCCTGACGTCGCTAGCAGACAGCATGACATATACCTATTGTGTGTATACAGTGCTGAGATACTTCTGACGATGGACAGTGGACCTGTCCGAAACATGTAGAGTACATTATCAAATAAATTTGAGAAATAGTGCATCTCGTTGATTTTTATAATAAGAATGTATCACGATGCATTTTCCTCTGAATGTCAAAAATAAAAACCTACTCTTTTCGTAAATTTGAGTCAGCAGCTGCACATTTTGTTTCTGAAACGTATAATGTTGACAAGAATTTTATTTTGGGCCTATTTTCCATAAACATTTAAAATGTGATTGATTTGCTCTGCCGATGTTTGTGTTTATACATCACGTAGGAATCACGTAGTGTTATGATTCATCCGAATCCAATTACGGAACTGTCTGATTCGCGAACAGTGTGTAACAGCAAATCGACCTAGGGAGTCCGATTCGTTTTGCGAAAGTGACAGCGAGGACGTAGACTGTTGGGATGGAAATTTTGCTCATACCTCTGCAAATCACATAAAGCTTTATAGTATCCAGAAGCAAAATTTTGCCCTCTCTCGGAGTACTTGTTTAAGCGGAAATGGAAGGCCAGCAGGGTTCCAGGGAGTACTGTGCTCTAAGCAGTTTTGTAACATTATTTAAATGTAGTCGTCACTTGCTGAGTTTAGTCATTTATTCGTTGTGGTGTTTGTGCAACACTTTTCCTCTGTATAATTGCTTTTCCGTTGAAGTACCACCCCAGGGTGCCGCACGAAGTTTTCATTTGTCGGTCAGTACAGTAAACTGTCGTAATTGTTTCCTTTTTAGCATTTACGTATCGTATAGTATTATTATTTTTTAAATTCGCATTTCAGTAGGTTTTATGTCTATATATAAATATACAATGATGTATCAGTCAAACGCAACAAAACTTTATTATGTTTATTATTCTATTACGGCAACATGTTTCGATTCCTATAGAATCACCTTCAGGCTCTTCTAAGATACAGATCCTTAATTAGGCATGTTTAAAATGCGATGTGGGATCCCAAACGCTTACATTCTTTATAAAACTATGTATAAAATGCATGTGTCGTTATGTTCTTGTTATACAATCAGAATACTTATTTCTAAAACTTTAACCGTTACACATGAAGGAGGTTACACGTATGTATTTGAGATGTATTTAGAAATAAGTATCCTGATTGTATAACAAGAACATAACGACACATGCATTTTATACATAGTTTTATCAAGAATGTAAGCGTTTGGGATCCCACAACACATTTTAAACATTACCAAGAAAGGATTTGTATTCATAGAAGGACCAGAAGATGATTCTATAAGAATCGAAACATGTTGCCCTAATACAACAATAAACATAATAAAGTTTTGTTGTGTTTGACTGATACATCATTGTATATTTATATATGTGTTAAACACTTCGGGATGGCAGACATTAAATTTATGTCTATACCTAGGAGACCAGACAAAGTCAGCCATCGGAAATTCGCAGAGATACAAGTAATCTCAGCAACAAGCAAAGGACAATATCCAGAGGACCTAGACAGCATTACTTTAAGGCGAGTTCGCAAAACTGCGAAAAGAGACTATTGCTTCGTCATGTCTGTTTGTCCGTCTGTACGTACGTTCGCGTGGAACAACTCGGTTCCCTCTGGACGGATTTTTATGAAATTTTATAACTGAAAATTTTTCGAAATGTGTCTCGAAAATTCAAGTTCCATTAAAATCGGACAAAAATAAAGGGTATTTTACATGAAGACCGATATACATTTTTGATCTTATCTTGATCATTTCTTCTTAGAAATAGAAATGTTTCAGACAAAAGTTGTAGAGAAAATCAAAACACACGTTTTGTTCTCAGGAACTTTGTTTCGAAAATCGTGCCGTTTATGAGATAATGTGGAAAAATTTTGTAGAGCCGGTCTGGCCACAAATGCCAGTATGGCGCATGCGCATTGTATGCTGGATAGATCAGGATATGTAGTAATTATAGCTTTTCCAGTGCAACAAAGCTTGCACGAACGGGCCTCAGTGTTATGTTTTACGTACATGGCCTGTCTTGTTGCTATACAAACCTCAGTCTGGAAGTAGACTTTGCCTTCATTGTACGATTCTGCAGTTGCTTCTGAGTGTCATGCAGCTGTGTGTTAACGCTATGTAGAATAGGCACGGACGTTCATTTTCCATTATCGGAGATGGGAGTGGCGATCTTGGCTAAACGTTGGTAAACCACAGCAAGCGGAACAATATTTACTTAAGGCCTTCCCTTTTGGACCTATTACATGTCGCTGTGGCTCTCAAATTACAAGCTTTAGTCCAGCGGTTCCCAATCTGTTTTTTGGAAGCCTCAGGCGAGTGCACACCAGTAGAGTGTAATTTCCAAAAGACGTAACGATTTTACGGACTATATGCACTGTGTCCATAAATTACAGACACAGCCTAATGAAGAGAACGTGTCTGTCTGTCAGGCAGAATGTATTAGCCAATAAGTTTTTGTTACATTTGTTACTGACCCAGTTCTCCAACACGTTGCCTGTCACTGAACATTAACGGAGCTGTCCTGACTCGTTTGTATGAATAGATAGACCCCACAGTTACCTTTTCAGTGCTGAGCTCTGGAACTGTCGGAAGAGGGAAGGCGCATTATTTGAGTTTGTTCTATAAAAGCGTACCGCGCTTTTATAGAACACATCAAAGCCGGTGAAGAAAAGTTTTAGACTAGCAGTACCAACGTTATAGACGACCCACTATACGTTCATGTAGAAGTGGTTGCCTCACGTTGCAGGCGTTTATCAGCCTTTTAGAAACAGTTATGTGCCGTGAGATGCATTTCATCTTTGATCGTGAACTTTTTTTCTTCTGTTGAGTTTCAATTTCCCTTTTAGTTATTTTCGTTCCATGTACTTTCCTTACCTTTCTCCGTGATTGAGTCTCGCAATTTGTTATAGTGTGTCTTGTGTTACATGAAGTTTCTTAGGCCTAATCTCATACAGGAACGCATAAGCATGCATCCAGTACCAACAGCTGAACGTTATGGACTGTCACTTCCGAGGTCTAAAAGTCATGGCTTGTTCATTGTTTGGATTTAGTTATTTTGCAGATACACAGTTACTGTCTGTCAATCTGTCAACACAACAATCCGCCGATTACGGTGCGCCTGAAAGAACTTATCGGCTCGAAGCATGCCACTCGGACAAATGGACAAAGAGCGACATAGCAAACAGTTGAATACACAAGCGAATGAGTTATCTGCAAAATAGAATATCTCCAGAGTTTGAAACGCGGAGATGTTCTATTTTCCAACAAAGGCATTCTCTCGTACGCAGTATAAACCCACTTACATGAAGGTCTTAACGCGGCGAAAATACGAGCATAGCCTATCGTTTATCTTGCCTTTGTTCCCGTTTTATAGATTCCGTAATGAAACAAATTGTAAATTAAAATCTGTATTAATAGCATTGAGTTGAATAATGTTGAATTAAATATATATTTTATAAACGTTGATTTCTAAATTTGGCTATTAAAAGCAGCCTTGAAAATGATCATCAATAAAGGAAACGTACGCCATAGGTAATATTTGAAAATGTCCAAGAGACCATTGTTGATTTCTGAATTGTTTCTACAATAATTTCAGATTGCAGATATTTTACCTGATGATGGCAGATTATGTCGAAATTATTGTGAATATAAATTGTATAAAATATTTGTGTATTACTTATCAACAAGAACATATATAGAAACATTTCTGAATGTACGTTCAATTTTGAAAACATGTTGTGGTTTTTTTTAATGGTCTCGAGTGTGTAAGATTACGTAAAACTTGAACTGCAAGCAAAATTTATGATTTATTCTTCTTTGGAATTTCTGCTCGAAATACTTTTCACTCCAATCAATATTTAGCAAGTTTCGTCCGAGGTGTGTGCAGAAACTCATGTAGGTGTTCAATGCAGGGGCCTTAAAACTCTTCATTCTGAACTGAATTTACAGTGGCTTAGGGAAATTTTACTCAAACTCCGAAGCAGCGAAATTCCTAAAAATCCCTTCAGTCATTTCGAGTTATTTAATACGCGGAGAAGAAAGGATAGGTGCTTTGCAGTGTGCATACACGCCTAAAAATAACTTGAAGTCTGTACGCTAAATAAGCCTAATATACGAGACCGTTTTGATTGCGAATATTAATGCAAGTGAGTACGAAAACAAACTGTCATGCACGATAGTTAACCAGACAAAGGAAACTATCTGCAGTTTTCTTTTAGCTGAGATATAAAACAACATAAATATAACTACTAATAAAGGGAACAACTAACATTTCGGACTGATTCCATGTTGTTTTTTTTAATACTAATTGCAATAACAAGAATATTAATAACTTAATAATAGTTCTTAGGTACGTAAATTGGCCAGGGCGTAAGGACAGTATGTACTGTATTAGCGAGTGAAAGAATAAGAAATAATAATAATAATAATAAAAGAAGAAGAAGAAACAAGCCGCTCCAATTTATTTTACAGAAGATAAAGAACTAAATCATAATGACAATAAGAGCAATTACATTCTTTGAACACATTTCTTTTTCTGTGGCGACGCAGCCCATATAGGGCTTAGGCCTCCTCATTGTGAGGTTTCTAAATCACACACAATTACACACACACACACAAACACACACACACCAACACATTCGGTAAGACTCCTCTCACCTCACAGGGGCCACTCACTACTCTTTCAATATGTAATTAACTTACTTAAGATAATGAATCATTAAAGAAAATCTGCTTTTTTTTTAAACCATATATCTTTGCAGGTGGTGCGAGCAGAAAGACAGTTGAGACGATGTGAACAAACATTAAACAAACAACTCTGAAGATGCAAGTCGGCACACTTCAAAAATTATCAAACACAGAAGGGCAGGTTTTTAGTTGATAGTGAATATAATTGATAATGATGATGACGACGATGAAGATGATGATGACACGTAATAAAGGTAATGATAATAATTAGCAGTAGTAATGATGATGATGATTTTGGTAATGACTACATCTAAACATTCAATAGCTTGAGCACTTTGTTGAATTATTCGTATCTCGATTTTCTCTTCACTTTTTTCTTGGATTCTCCCTTCTTTCTTCCTGCAGTTGGTCTTCGCTTTTATTTTGGGAGCTTCTCTCTCTGTATTTTGTTATTGTAGCTAATCAGTGTCTTTTATAACGTAATGTGATAGTAATCAAGACAGATAACGTAACGATGGGGCGAGCTTGTGCAACTATTGTTGCAGTGCAACAACAATAAGTATTGCATATTCTGGTTGAGTGTTTGTAACCTTAGGTAACCAGCATGCAATGCGCCTTCGTCGTGTTATATTTTCATCTGTAGACTGTCCTGCTGTGCAATATTTTTCCACATTATCTCCTAAACGGCAGGAGTTTTAAAGAAAAGAAATTATTTCACATAAAAGTGTGTTCTGACTTCCTACACAACTTTTATCTGAAATATTTCTCATTCTAAGAAGAACTGGGCGAATTATTATTAGTTATTTCTGTTATCTTATGATCCTATTATGCGATTAAATAAACAAAAGATGAATGTCTGTGCGTTTACATGATGAAGTACGCATCAGTATACGTGTTGGCAACTTTTGCTAATCCCACGGTTTATGATGTAAGACGTGATATCGTCCCCCTTCCAAAATTACCACACATACTGTGTAGTCACTTAATAAGTTCTTTGGACAACCTGATGATGGTCTACATACAGGGCCGAAACATGTAGTTGTATATTATATATTACTACTAATTGTAATATTGCTGTGTTCATGACTGTATTTATATATAGATGTATACACACTACAGCTCTGTATTATTAGCCTAACACAACGGGGATGACACACTTTAAGATACATAGCCTATAGTTTCAAAACTACAGAAGCTACACTACTTGTAACTACTTCAGTCCATATATGATCATGTTTCCAGCAATGAAATGAAATCTTGGCCGTCACAAATTTAAGGTGATGGCGAGGTGTAAAGCTTTGTGACTTGTTGGCTGATAACAGAGGACACGGACTGTGTCAACAGAGAGAAGAAACGCTCGTCCCACGATAAGAAATTGCCTCTTTTGTGGCGGCTACCGTATGCAAAAGCACAGACACCGCGATAGAGTTGTATCTGAACTCTTCACATTACAGCTGGGAGGAGGGGGGCCCGGAAATATGTGCATTCGAAAACCTATATTCTGACCTATTTTCTTATGTTAAAAAATGTACAAAATGTGGGTCCTCTTAGTCGTTCCTTAACACAATGTATGGTACCACATCCATGTATAATTTTCACAACATTGGTTTAAGCCTCTTCACGGAATCCTTCCCAGATACGGGGACTCTACCTTCAAGCAGGTCACGATTGCTTTCTTACAAAACCTTACTTACTATCCTATTGCAATGGTCCCTTCTCAGATGCTGCCTGTGTAGCCAAAGCAAAGTCTTTCGATTCCTCTCACGTTACACAGATAGCATGAAACGTGATAGCCCAGTTAGCGTGTCGGCGTCACGTTCTTCAGCCAGAGGATTGAATTCTAAATCATATCACTATCTCTGCATTACAAGCATTCCTCAATCGATTTTGAAAGTAATGGAACAGAGACAGCCGGGCACAGCGACCTTTCGGTGGCAGGAAACACTGAGCGGCTCTAGGCTGCACTCTACCATCCATCCCAAATTTGCAGTTCTACTGAAATATAAGTCATAGAGGAAGATGGTCCCATATTTTTCCCCCGGTATATCGTGTCAACAATTTTTCACAAATTTGTTACAAATTCGTGATTCCCATTATAGCTACGACGCTCCCAAAAGCAATTGACGTATGTAGGTCCTCCTAGATAGACCTTGTCTATATGTCGGAGTACTGCTTAATTCGTAATCGTAATTTCGAAAACAATCTGCAGGAAGTTCAGTAGATTACTGGTTTTGCGATGCTTTTTGTATGCCTGCAAACAGTTGCACGCGATAAATCTTTGCCATTGCCAGTACTAATGAGGGAGGTTATGCAGGAGCTTACTCGAACTACTCTCTCACATCTGGCGCTCTGTTGTTAATATCCACACCAGAGAATGAGAATAGAGACTCCTCCTTCCATGCCGAGCAATACTCTCTGTCCAGAGTTGGACTGGCCATGCCGTACGATTTCTCAGAAAAATACTTCATTGTGGTAGATTACTCTTTTCTGGGAAGAAGCGCTGTGTAGTTCACAGACAGGTATCACATTTTCGGAGGAATCTGCTCCTCCATCGTCAGTTTTACAACAACAACAACAACAAGAGCTGCTACTACTACTACTACTAATACTTACGCGTCGTAAATATATTAATATGCTTAATACTTGTAATGGGTGTACTAAACCCACGATACGAACTTTTCAAGGCGACTAAAATTCCTTGGAGAGGGCGAAAATATTGATAGTTCAAGTAAAACAACGTTTCAGAGATCGACAGTATGTCGGTCATGAAGGTTATGACCAGAAGAGTACCACTTCTTATGATTTATACAACAGAAACAATCCCAAAGTTACACTCGTCTGTAAAATATATACATTTTAAAATACGTTTCTAGACTGATATAGTGCCACTCGGATTTGCTTCACAGATGAAACTATTAAAGTACGAACCCAAATAAAAATTAATTTAATATAGATTTTCGATCAAATTTTCTGAGGCCCTAATTTGCCATTACTAATGTTCAGTGGTTGAGAACTGAATGAAACACTTAAGCTTCTGGTTTGCACAGATTTTATTAATTTAGTCGGGTGAAAATTTAACTTAAAAAATGACACAAGTCCAGTTTTTTGAAGATAATGAACACACTGGTCTAGAAAACAGTATATTCTGGTATTACACCCAGAATTTAGGACGGAACTATAACATAAGTTTAAATGAGAAAACTTCCGAAGATAAGTCAGCTTTCTCTAGCATAGTTAGGAAAGGCAATGAATCACAATGACGTTTTTGACGAAACAAAGGGAATGTTTACATTCAAATTGTTGTCGAACTCCTGAACTGAAAGTCAGTTGAACTTAATTAGAATTGGAGCTAATGTAACCTCTACTTTGGCGAAACTCATATCAAATACATGTTCTAAAAAATTATACATTTAAAAGTAAGAATGGCATTGCGATCCGAAACAATGTTTAAATAACTTTCGGTCTGACGAATACCCATCGAAACACGAGGACTTGTGTTTTTCGTATAGAGTATAGGTTTCTGTATTGTGATATATTTTGAATTCTATGTCGGCAATAAATGAACTTCACAGCCACAGCAGAAAGACGGCATGAAACAGCAAAATACAGTAGCTGATCCCAAAGAACATTAATATCTTCACGTTTGTGGTCTTTGCACAGTTTCTAAGCACTACTCATGATGATTGCACATGTAACAACACAGGCGTACCGTATGTATGATAAGAGCTTATTCATTCATGGTCTCAGTTGCGACATGCTAATATTCACACCGGTTTAAATTCAATCCTGACCCTGTAATATTGACAGCTTCGTAACAGATCGATAAGATTAAGCTCAATCCTATTGCACTGAATATTCTCCATTGTGCAAAAAAAAAATAACTTGTCTTTTCAGAATTAATGTAACGTAACCCGAATTTTGACACAGCATTTACTCCACACCAGCTGCAATGTCATACCGCAACGAGTCGATCCATAGGCCTCGCTAGTGAACGTGACATGCCCGAAATGAAGCATTAACAGACAGTGCCTGAATCGCACACATTCCTCATAGCAATACAAAAACATTGCTGCATACTCTTAAAAGATTTGGGAGTCTTTAAGAAGTGTGTTAATGGTAATAATCGTCATCATCCTCTCAGGCATGTGACCTGTCAGATCTCGTATCACCTTTTCGTTGGTTTTTTCTATCGTTCCCTTTCCGTTCGGTTTTATGGTTTAGAAGAAGGTAATTTGTTTTCTAGAACACCGACTTTTATTTCTCTTTTCAAAATCTCTGAGCTAGACGAGATGAATCTTTTATCTTGTTCTCACAATGCACATTGTGTGAACATCTGTATTTGTGTAATCGTCATCACTGTCATCACTATATAACGGACCTGAGTGATAGAGTGACGTGGAAGTTTATGGCGCCGCGTTGTTCTCTTTTCCCATTTCCTTTTTTGTGTTGTAATTAGTACTGTTCAATTGAAATTATTTACCCTTTAATATAACTATAACAAATGACTGGATAAGAAAACACTCCTTCACAGGCCTACATAAGCACTTTATTTTTATTTTTCTGCATGATTTATATACGGGTAAATACGTGTGTATGTATGTAAGTACGCGCGTATTATATATGTACGTACTATCTCACATCACAGAACGTCCGTTATCATTTTTTTAAATTAATGGGGATTTCTTTTTCTTTTAATAAACTTTCTCATAATAAACGAAACTCAAGTAATGCGCCCGTTTGTGGAAAACAACAATACAATAAGCTTTCCGTCAGGAAAAGGGACTGACCGTGGGAAGGACGTAAGAAAGAAGATTTATTTCTTTAGACAAGCGTGCTTCAATCAAGTCTTTGTTATACATAATTTAGAGTAAATCTTTCTAGATTAAAACAAGAATGAAAATGGTGTATTCCGCGACGAAGTACGCAGACTTTGCTCTGTTGTTCTTGATTTTCAGAATGTGATACTATTTTACGGTAGGTCGTAAATGTGATTTAATTTAGAGCCTCAAGAAAAATACAGCCTTCCCTGCGCCAGTGTTCACGAGACTCACAAATGCTCAATATTACATTCTACCTTCTTCTTCATTATCTTCTTCTGGTATTACAGTCCTTTTTGGACCCTGACCTTTTACAATATTAGACTTTCTCAACATAACATACTTTTATGAGGTGTAGTTGTCAAGTCCCACGCCCGAACCCAAACCTGGAGGACCAGATTATGCCTTTGACCTATCTGGCAAGGAAGGCCCTAACAATAGCTACGCTACCGCCAGCCACACTCAGGATCATTTGACCACGCAAGCCCCACCACTACCTCAACGTAGACATAGTTTTACCACTTAGCCTACATCTATCAGTTTAAGAGCTAATATTAGTTAGTCTTTTGAGAAATATATTTAATCCAGACAAATATGCGCTCGCCCACCTTTGGGCGAGAACACACCGACGTGTATTCTGTCTGTAAGAACTAATCTGTTGCAGAGCATATAAGAAGTGGCAGGTGGAATGGGCTATCATTTTAAATTAGCTCTGGTCCTGGGTCGTGGATTCTAGGAGTACAAATCAGCCCAAATTAGAAAAAGAATAAAAGAAACTCTAACTTGCAAATGTTGTACTTTGAATTAATATCAGGAATTTATAGCATGAGACGTACTGCAGGATGGGGATTATAAGGTTGGATTTAAATGTCGGGATTTTTATTATTCCATAGTGTACATCTGTCATAATTTTAAAAGTACAGTTACGTAGGTTCTCCTCGTTTCGTTTTATAATCGATGCCGTAAAGGCTACTTTGTGCATACTACAATAAATTAGTTCCACTAAAATTATTAGATTCCGTCAAGGACTGAAAGCGACGGGCACGAGAGAAGATCTCTCAGAAGATAATGCGCGTTGTTTTACGAAGACAGGGTCGAATTCTAGCTACGGGGCGGGTTTCATTCTTCCAGGACTTCATAAACCTCGCCTAATTATTTGCCCTTTAACCTTAACCGTGTCATATGACAAATATGAACGAATCTTCTATTGCAGATTAACTCTTCATAATCGTGGGGACATTTATGGATCTTATTTCCCTCTTGTGCTAAGCCTGTGCAGCGCAAGTGCTAAGAAAAGGAAAATGTTCGTAGAGGCCAAGACTGAGACCATAAACTCTTATATACTCGTATTTTGGTCCTTAGGATTATATAAGCAAGACACTGGTATGCATTTTAACGAGCCTTCGGTAGACGTGCGACTTTCTACAATATGCAGTGCCATTATTATGTGTGGGTTGTATCGTGTTCCTGCTGCACATGGTCTCACCATCTAGAACAGGGGTTATCAATTCGTGGGCCGTATGATTACCACCGATGAGTTATGTTCGGCCCGCGTACATTTTGTAACGATCTATCACTCTGTAAAATGATGAAAGGTCATATATTAAATTAAAAGTAATTTGGAGGGAATTACTGTACTAAATATAAGCATGGAACACATTCTTCCTTGAATAGCTAGTAGCCGCCTAGCTAGTCAAGAAATTCGCTGTGTTTTGTGGAAGTCACAAGTTTTTACCTTCTTCGTGACAGCCTTTTCCCTTTTCTGGGAAATAAAAACAAGGAACCAGCAGATGTGTTTAATAAAGTTATTTATTTATGTCTGAGTCTTTTCACAGCATATAAGTAAATTTCCATAAACTTCGAACAAATTATCTGCAAGTATATCTTGGCGGGATGCGATTCCGTAAGAAAAGGTGAAATCGCCCCAGGCCTTACAAGGTTGGGAAGCAGTAGTAAAGAGTGGTCGTACGCACGACGTCCCTCGAAGATAAGAGAGTCGTGACTGCTCGTGTTTGCATGATCCGTGACTTCAGCCCTGTTAATGGTACGTACCAAATAATTAACGTAAATGAATTGCAATTAGAATTATTTTAAGCAAATATATGGATCAGCTGTTTTCAGTTACAGAAAAGTATTTCTAAATAAAACGTTACCAGCTTTTAGGGGTTATTCTTTTTTTTTTTTTATCCAGATGCACCTTCTTTCTGTTTGCACGTCGAGCCCTCTTTAACTTCGTCAGCTGCATTGTGTCGAATGCGGGGTTCATTCCCGAATACAGCGTTTGACTAAGCTGTATTATGATATATAACTTCAGAGCCCAAGAAAACTGTTGCGGTCACGTTCGCCTCAAAAGTCTGCCATGTTACTAACAGTGATTTTAAGAAATTAAAAAGGAGGGTGATTAGTTTTCCTATCACATACTGTTCGTGTAAAATTTCGTTACATTCGGCCAGCTGGTTTGAAACTTGAAAGACACAAACACAAACACAAAATATCACAATCACATAACCCTATGTTTTTTTCTAAAAGAAGGAAACAAGCCCTATTATTATGGCTGGTCCAGCGATTGAGAATTGCTCTTTCTGCTGGACATGACTGAGTAGCTGTCCCCCCCCCCCCCCCCCCCCCCCCCCCCCCCCCTCCCTCCCCC
>Ga0123352_10003553_pt1 | contig 22594 bp, 19 predicted proteins | sample TergutLab28metaG_FD_89700 | JGI IMG/M metagenome (GOLD analysis project Ga0123352, IMG submission 89700) | Labiotermes labralis P1 segment gut microbial communities from Petit-Saut dam, French Guiana - Lab288 P1 | ecosystem: Host-associated > Arthropoda: Insects > Digestive system > Gut ...
CCCAGATTAAAGAGGCATGCAAAAATACTCTCTTTGACACCACTCACCCAGATTAAAGAGGCATGCAAAAATACTCTCTTTGACACCACTCACCCAGATTAAAGAGGCATGGTTCAATATATGGTACAAGCAATATTTTAACATGTGTCATCACCAGGTATTTAAACACAATAAAACAATGCATGAAACCATGTTAAAAGGATTCCAAAATCTACAGAGTTGATGTAAAGATTAACGTCTTCTGGTATGTGACAATGTGTCACTTGGTGAGCAACTCCTGATGTTTTGAAAGATCATCATGCCTTCATCTTCAGGGTCAATGAAGAGGAAGGCTCAGCAATACTATGAAATGCTGGAAACTGGTCACCAATGACACAGCATCACATCTTAAAAGACCTTAATCCTCAGCAACACAAGCATGAGAACCTCATCATACCTTTCCATTTTAGATGGCCAAAGTTAAAATCATACATTCTACAGCCTGTATTTAGTGATTTTACAATTACATATCATTTCTGAGTTTAGGGAGCATCAAAAAAGATACGGTGAAATGATAGTAAATGATGGGGGTGGAATGTGGGAATAGATGATCATGGTATTTTAAGATAACATTCATTTGTAGTGGCAGTAACAAACTGTTAAACTCAATAATAACAGACTTCTTAAAATGGTTACCTCAACGATGCCCATGTATGAATGACTTGGGTACAATACATTTTTTCCAATAATACTGCAACTATCTGTAATTAATCACAGACCCTGATGATCATAGGATCATAACAACATGTCTGGGCTCTCATATTCTTTTCATTCTTTTCACATAAAGTTGGAATAGTATTTAAGCACATATGAAAATAAATTACAGCGAGACAGAAGTATTTATGTGAAGAATGAAATGTAAAACTTCAAGCATGCATACCAGATAAAGAATGATGTGGGTCCTGTTTCTAGGCGACAACCTTGTGCAGATGTAAGTTGTATTGTTGATGTTTCAGAGAAACCATCTTCACCTTTGAGGTGACCCCTACCTTTACTCAGACCATAGGAACAAAGATTGGTGGGAACTACTCAGGACTGGCAGCAATCAGTGGGCCATCACTTCACCTTTAAGATAAAGGTTTTAAAGCTTCTGAAATGTCAACACGACAGCGTACATCTACACACAAACAAACACATATTAAAAATTAATTGTTTAAGTTTGGTATGGAATATTACGTACATGCTGTTATTATGTCATACATTTTATTATCCATGCAAGGCCCAACACTTCTGCATTTATAATTCATTCACTTCAAAAGTACAAAAAATTCAATACACTAAAATGTTCTTGAGTGATCAGCCACGTCAGACTTGGGTTAAGAACCAATCCTCTGGAGACCTCGGCTCTATCCATCATGACAGCCCACAGGTCTCCAAAATGTTGGTTTTTAACCCATCTTTGACATGGCTAATTGCAACAGGATTTGAGTGCAATCACTTGCCCAGACAGCTTCAAATCCTGCAAATTAAAATAACTATTTTGTTATCTTGTTCGATTCCATTTTACCAACTGCTCCCAATTAATCAATATAGTCACAATTTTGAGTTACTCGTCATGTTACATGGTAAAATTTGAAGCTTAGTATGTTCTGACCATTCACAACACATCAGAAGATGTGCCTTGTGGGGACTGTAACTGTACACTCTGCTGCAATCTCTACACCTATAACACACCCATAAACTGTGCTGTGCCTATGTCACCTCCTGTGCTGCTCTGTGGTCAACACAACTGCAAACCCATCCTATTACTGGTCTGTATGCACCCCAGTCACTCCCACTTGCCAGCACTGAGTGTCCATTTATTTATACCACTTGTGTTCATCCTGCTTTACTTCAAGGCTACATGTTAGAACTTTACAAATAAAAGAATTACCGAAATATGATACACTGGATCCTTAAATAGCAAATCAACTTTAAATTTAAAAAAACCACACTCTCAGCTGTATGACTGTAGCTTTCTGATGGCAATAATGAGTTCTCAACCAATCACATAAATTCAGCTGGCCAGAGACTTTGTCAAACACCCACATCCTTCAAAATTGGGCCATCTTTAAATAAAGAGCTAAAACTGCTAAAAATGTCAAAAATATATTTTGAAGAAATGATCTCCAAAGATTGTTGTATACTGTTTTTAGGGTTCTAAAGGAAGAAGGCTTCCTCTCTGGAACTCTGTTATTGAGCTGTCTGTCCATATGTCTCTTGATTTAATGATATATCATTATTAGATACCAGTAAAATGGTTTCTGTCAAATCCAGTATCAACACAGTGCCCCTGGCCAACATGACAGCTTAAAACATGTGAAGCTAGAGAAGCAAAATGTGGTGTCTTGAAATATTAAGTACTAATCACAATGGTATGTATCCTTCTAATAAGGCAAGCATTTCCATGGAGATGAAAAATAACTTTCTGATCACTCAAATCACTCATTTTATGGTAATGATAATGAACAGGTTAATTGTAATATGAAATACAAAACTTGTATATTTACGATCTATAAACACATTTAACATTAGCATAGTGGAATAATCCCTCCCAGATTCAACCACACAGAACTCTACAGTGCATCATACCAAGACAATGCTTTGAAAACTTTTATGACACACAGGATACATTAGAATTCTTCAATTCAAGTCATTATGTTCAGGATGCAGTAACATAATGAGCTTTTCTTTAGGTGTATGGGAAGTACCACTTAATGCTCACTACGTAGAAACCTATGAAGGTGGACACTGTCCCTATCTAGACCAGTGTGTACTTCATAACCATGATCCAGATGAAGTATTTGAGTGGCTACGTGAAGACTTCAATCGATATTATCTACAGAACAGAGCTCCTTACATGATGCCATTCCATACAAACTGGTTCCAGATCAAGGAGTTGGAACGGGGCTTGCACAAGTTCCTTGACTGGACCAAAACACTGTAAGTACTAACATGTCTAAAATAATCAATGTTACTGATTTAATTTATAAAAGAGGGTCCAGTTCTCAAAATCTACACGTGAGAATTATTTTATTTTTAACACATGAAGTTGATATTAAAACAAAATTCATTCCTTAAACAAATCAGAGATCTCATTTTGAAAAATGACTACATACTGTGAATTAAAGTGTGTACTACAAACATGGAGCTATATTTCACACCTAAATATAAATACATGTCAGTCAATAACACAACACTTTATTTTATATATAATAAAAATAGCATATTGTCAGGGCGACATGTTTTGACCTTTATTAGGTCATCTTCAGGCCCTCTGGGAAAACAGATCCAAGAGCTATCTATGTTTCAATGCATTGTGGGATCCCAAATGCTTACAGATTGTGTTATATGAATGTGAAATACATACGTTTGTACATATTGAAATCCGTGTGACGGTCTCGGCATTAAAAGGTTAAAAATTATCTGAGATGGTGGTATATTGAAACCAATTTTGTATAAAAGACTGTATAAAACTTGGTTTTACTTTTTAGTTTTTAAAATGTGAACTTTGATTCTTCATTTGTCGGTGGAATGAGGAACTGATGTTTATCTCCCTTCGATGGCAAGAAGACTAGATGATATTTTCACTTCCCGTGAGATTAGTTATTTCTTGGTGGCACTGTTGTGTGTTCTTGCAGACTAAATGGCCTATGTCGATCTTTTTGTATGGGTGAGTTGAGTTTAAATGCTGAGACCGCTACACAGATTCCAATATGTACAAACTTATGTATTTCACATTCATATAACATAATCTGTAAGCATTTGGGATCCCACAATGCATTGAAACATAGATAGCTCTTGGATCTGTTTTCCCAGAGGCCATGAAGATGACCTAATAAAGGTCGAAACATGTCATCCTGACAATATACTATTTTTATTGTATATAACATAAAGTGTTGTGCTACTGACTCACACGTTGTATTTATATGTTATAATAATTCGGGATGGAAAACATTAAAATTAAATATGTTACACCTCCATCTCCATTTCTCAAAGTGGTCATACTTAGTAACTGAAAGGATTCAAATAACAATACAGACACATGATGACTGCTCAGCATCATAGACCTGTATTCAGTGCAGGTTCATTTAATTACTACAAGATGAAGAAAGAGAGAGTGGAGAATAGTCTGCATGGCTAGACACCATATTGCTTGTAACAAGCAGTGGTGTTTGAGAACTGGACTTTTGCGGTGGGCTTTCAGTGCCAGAAAGTATAGAGGAAATAGTCTGCGGGGTGAGGAGTTTAGCAGTAGTGACGGAAGATGACAGTACAGTTGTTGGTGTGACAGCAGATCTGGGGACCTTCAGACACTGAGTTAAGGTGAAATGTTTTGATGTTCTTTGTTTCTCTCTGTAGATATCTTTGTAGACAGCCAAAGCAGATGACAAATTTCTCCCAAACTGTAAACTCCGCTCCAGATTTGGGTCCATATGCATTGCTTCTTTGGCCAATCGGTCAGCAAGGGTAAAGAAAAGGGCCAGTCTCATTGTCAACTTATCTACTGGCATAACAACCTCTCATACCTCCTCCTGTTCTATCTGCAGTGAGCATTCAGTCTTCACTTCAACTGAACAATCCGAAGTAGTACTTTGTACACCATTGGGACCTTCAACCTTAAGTTTTGTAATGTAAAGACTTTCCCACTTCTTGAACTTCCCAAACCAGCCTTTACTTGCCATAAAAGGCTTGGTAGCTGAAGGACCCCCATCTTCCTGCTGTAACTTTTTGTACAGCTTTGTGCCTTTGCACAAATAGCAGTGGTGTTAACAGTCATCTTTTTTCCTTTCTGATCTTCCATCCAAGTTAGCAACATCATTTCCATCTTTTCCAACAACGGATTTCTCACTCTCAGTGACTTCTTTGCAGCTGGTGAGCATGAGTGGGCTATGGAGCTTCTAATTTTTCTGCACTCTTCCATATAGGACATATGCTTGACTCATGTACATTATATAAACGTCCAGGTGACACGGCAGTCTGACCTCTCTCAAGTCGTTCAATAATGTCAAATTTTGCTTCTAGAGTTAGTGAAGTCCTAGGCTTTTTCATACGAGTACCCATAATATGCTTAATAGAAGAAATGGCTATGTAGGTGACTAATATGTATCTGCAAAGAATCATGTATAGACTGACAATGTATGGCCCTGAGCTAGTAGACTCAAGCAGTAACATGACATATTCAGTGTGCATCTCAGCCAGAATTACAACTGTCCTGACAGACTTTGTGGTTTCCCTCAGTTCCTACAAGCAACTGCCATGAAAGTAACTCCAATTAGGCATACTTCCCACTTCACAGAAACTAAACCAAATAAAATACACATTATTTAAGGAGAAAGCCAATACTGTCACTAATTAGTATGCAGACTAATTACAATTAGGATTTTTCTCCCTAAATACTGAGTGTTGTGTCGGTATTAATTTCTCTGACTCAATAACGAATACACAGTAATATACAACACTACAAGATACCTTCCCAATTCCGTCACTTATCATTCTGCAGTCTCATGTTATACAGCCTGAGACAGAAACATAATTAAACAACCAACCAAGAATATTATAAATGCAACTGAAAGCTGCTGTATGAAATATGAGACCTGCTGTAGATGGTATACAATGAAAAACACTTGAGCCTTACTCGTCTGGTAACAACCACTGCAGCCAACTGGCTTAGCACCCCTACGTCAAACCAGTAAGGTCCTGGGTTCACTCAGCTAGTTATTCTGATTAAGACCTCTGTGACTTTTCACAGCTACTTCAAGCATATAATGGTGCAGTATTTTAAAACAGGCCATGACCATTTCCCTCCACAACCTTTCAAATTAACTATTCACAAACATCTCACCATCCAACATTACACAACCAAGGCAGGTCAGAGTGCGACAAGGTATACACTGTACTGTGAGAAGTTGTTTATGAAAATTCAAGTCATTTGGGATATCACACCATGTCAACTGGTACAAAGCTAATGATGTTTTGGAGAAACATGCAGCCTCCAGCACCTGCTGACAAAGTGTCATATCTCAGACATCTTGATCTTTGCCAACACCAGTATAAAACACCAACTTTCACAACTGTTTTTTCATTTGTACAAAGTTCACAAAACATCTTGAACACAATATAAAAATCAATCATCCATTCCCTCAACATGGAGCATGCAAGGAATACCACAGCCTAATCCTTGCTTTTATATTGCACAAACATTTTGCAGTAAAAGTCATGTTGCTAGAGAGTTGCAGTCTGTGGAAAAAAGAAGTGATACCAAGTACACTATACTGTTTCACTTCTACAGCAAATGACAGCATCAATGCACTCTACCTTCCTTATTTTATCTCTGATGTGCCTGAACACAGTACTTACCTCATCAGCAACAGCAGGCACGGAAAATCAAGCTGACAAATGCATACCAACTACTACTCAAGCTTTTTAAAACATTTAAGGAGATATATTAACAAGATGTGCTAGGTAGCATCTTGTAGATTAATGTCTTCTGGGATGGTAGCCCATTAACAAAAGTCCAGGAGAACCTGCTTCCTCCATCTTCAGGGTTGTTTAGTCTCTACCCTGAAGACAGGTGGACCCAGTTCTTCTAAGAGCTAATATACCACATGGCATCACACACAAGGAGCTGGAATCATAAGAGTCACTGTTGTGAAAAACTAAAACCTCAACCAATTAACACCTTGTTACAGACCAGACATTTGGTTTGTAACCATCACCCAAGCACTAGTATGGATGACAGACCCACGACCAGCAAAGAATCTGAACACTTTTGAAGCATGGAACTGTGCCAAGCGACAAAATATCCCACCGCCTCCCTGCAACCTGCCCATCAGCTGTGCCCTGCCATTCAGACCCCCAGAAGCTAATGTTTCATCCATCAGGTAAGTGCTAATATTTTTGAACTACACAAGCACTGTATTAAAAATAATATATTGAAAATAGTTATACAAAAACACTAAATCTAATTAAGTTGAAGGATCAGCATTGTTAATATCTATAGTAATTAAAACTTCAAAGAAAGCAGTGTAATGAAATGGACGGGGAAACCAGAAAAGGAGAGAAATGTGGAAGGACCACAACAACACGCCCAGTAACACAAATAATAAGCAACCACTGAATTGTAATGTATTAGAATGAAACAATAATGTGTTCTAGAACAAAGAGGATTAGAGAAGGCGGCACCCTAACCTAATGAAGGAGTGGAACTGCATATATGTGTATCACATAAAGGGATGGCCGACTGTAATGAATATAAGTGTAATAAAATACAAAATCTTCCCATAACTCTGAACTAGCTGTTCAGAAAGAATAAAGACTATAGCACTGTTGTATTTTTGGAAAATTACACTGCTTCTTTCACAGTTCTAAAATTTTCTCTTATGTCATTTTTACTCAACAAATTAGAAGACCCTGTATCATTAAAGCATCCTGCAATTTTGCAAATGCTGAAAAGTAATGCTCACAACAGGCAGTAATATACTCTGCCATCATCTACTGCAGTCTCTCCTGCTTACCCTAGAGATGTACAGCTCAACCTATCAGACACCCTCAGCTTTGTCATTATGTAAAGGGTCGAATGCTCTCGTGTTTCAGATACCTTGTGACGTGTCGCGAGTGTCCAGTTCGTTATCCATGGCTGGGGGATTCTGGAGGAACTGGGGTGGATGGAACTGATGCCTACAATCCTGAAAACTAAGTAACATGTACTCTCATGCAGTACACCACAAGCAGTATGCCTCCATATGGGACCTTCACTGACTTTTGATAATGACAGCTGTTTTACAAGAGAAGCACCAAGATTCTGTGGTAAACACAGCAGCCATTGGCCAAAATGGAGATATATTTTAATTATAATTGGAATATGTTTGTCACCAAATTAAGTACTGTCCTTATTAAACAAAAACAAACCTCTAATTCTTATTTATAAACCAGAGTCCACATAACAACAATCAACAAATCAACCAATGATTTAAACAAAAATGAATCGCCCTGATAGAATTTTCCTCATCTGCATAGAAATTATCTTACACTGTTAATTTCATCTTTGCCTGTTTCTAACACAATTATGAAAAATGGTCAAAATTACAAACACTTATTTTGCTGATGATAAGAAGCTGTATATTTCCAACTGTAACAATTTAATCTTCTGCCTATCCTCTCAAGTTACAGCGAGACCTGAAGCAATGCAACAGAAAAGTTACGGGATAGGCTAATAACCAGCAGCCCACTGACAGCTGGAATAAATGCATGTTCACTGAGTGTTAATGCATATTCATGCAATGATGCTAACACCAGCAAATTAACATGATTATTCTAATGGAAAATAAACTATACCAATTAAATTTCCATCACAAATAATCACCTATTTGACAAAGATTCCTCTAAAACTAGGACAAATAAAATTGCAGGTATCTAAAATTTGCAGCACCACTTAGACTACAGTGTATTCAAGATTTTTGAAAACTCAGCTGGTGTTTCCCTACTATGTGCTGCTGCATTCACCACACTGAAGCAACTATTTGCAGTGTCCACACATGGCAAGAAAAGGTAAATTTTGTATTGTATGACATAACGTAATGAAACATCTCCTCTATTCCACTTGTAATGCCATTCTTTAAAATTTCACTTCTGACTACAAATTTAGTTTAAAAGGACATCATAAACAACCATTAGCAACATTTTTGGCTCACATTTGTGTGTGAATGTACCAGTTGAATGAAACTCTAGTGTGAAAAATTTGTAAACTGCTCAAATGTTCATGTTTTTGTTGCAATAAAGATTTTAAATAAACCAATTTGCATTTATTTATTTTTCTGATATAAATAAAAACTGTGCTACTGTAAAACAAAGACAAAGAAACTTAATTGATAATGCTGGTTAAAAGATGTTTAGTAATTTAAAATAAAAAACATGTAAGATTAAGGATAATGTGATAAACCATTCAAATAAAAATCAGAAAGATACAATTATAACAACTCAGACCAACAGAAGCACACAGCTACATTAGTGTCACAATACCACGACATTAACGTGTAATGAAACAGTATTGTGACACTAATGCCATTGTGTGCATTTGTTGGCTTGAACTGTAATAAGTGAAATGTAATGCACAGAATGGAAAATGTAAAATTAAAGAAATGCACTCTGAACATCATACTAATATTACACAAAGGTATGACATGATCCTATACAGCCAGATACTGAAAAGAACGGAAAAGGACGTGTGTGCATAGACAACCTAACATGGACAAAAATTAGGAGTGCTTTAAAGAACAGGATGACACCAGGCACAGTCATAATTAATTTGGAACTCTTGAACACTTTGCTAACCAGATGGTCTTTTAATTAAATACCCCCAGTTCCCGGACATTTTAAACGCTTATGGTTTGACTCTCCACATTATGTTCCTGAGCCCCAGAGTGCAGAAACTGCATGCAGATAGCCTAGTAGTTTGTCACTGAATGGTATTTCTCAAAACAAGACCCTTTGTGAAGTGGAACAACATAGAATTTACAAATGTACCTAGTGTGCAGCACACACTTTACACTGTCTTGTAGGATAATTCTTTTTTCCCTCACCACCACCAACAATTTTTTCCAGTATGTGTATTTTTAAATCAGTGGAGAGTCTGCCTGACAGGTCCTGTTTAGGCCCCCTCGGTGTTGTGTGCTTCTCTGGCAACTGGTCATCAGAACTGGACTCACTTCTATTCTGAACTTCTGATATCCAGGACCTTCCTACCTCATGTAGGAAGTTTTTGTACCTTTTTGTTTGCATTTAGTGTCCTGTACATACAAAATGTGTTGAAGAGAGCACAGTTTAGCAGATACAGTACCACTTTTTTCGACCATTTTACAGTTTTCCTCAGAACTGAGTAAAAAGTGAGGTACTGGTCTGCCCTGTCGATGCCCTTCATGAGTTTATTGTACTGGACAACAGCATAAGGCTTCTTTATTTCCATGTTTGTTTTCCTGTCTTTCTGCCCTGTATTTAAAATTGTTGCCTCATGGATTGTACTTATCATTCACACAAGTCTTTTGTCCTTCCACACTTGCACCATTATGCCACCTTTTCTCTGGAATGCTGACTGCCCTTTTTTCAAGCACTTGCCTTACCCTTCTAGGTCACATGGAATGCCCCTGATAGCCCTCATGGTGCTGCAGACTCTCACAGTACTGTCTAGCAATGTTTGAGTTAATCTCACATTTTTATAAAAATTGTCTGGATATATATGTGATGATTTTGACCTAAGTTTCTCTCTAAAAGTGATAACACTGTGTCCTCCAATTTCTTTTCCTCAGATGAGTACATCTCTATGTTGCAGATATAGCCCATTACTGCCTCACACACCATTCTCACCAGCTACCCATACATTATTTTCCTTGGATTGTATGTCTTAAATTTCAGGCTGTTTTGGGCTGTATACTGACCTAACTTTCTGCACAGAATATTAATATATGGGCCAAATTTAAATAGCTGCCCTGAGTCCTGTGTTTGCTGGCTGCTGTCACTAAAATGCCAGGCCTGCCAAGTGGATTCAAAACAGTTCCTACTCACAGTGTGAGGAAAAATGGGTGTGGAAATTGCGGGGTCAGTGGATGAGTAGAAGATCTCAATTGTTTATGTGAACTAGTTGTGGGGACGTTACTTTCACTGTCCAAACTTTCATTGTCAGTATAATAAGAGACATCAGAATGTGTATCTGCATATAACTCACACAAAATATCGTCCTCTTGCAGAACATTCCTATGCAAAGCCGTGATTGCAACTGAAGGAAAACAGAGTATCTGAATGAGTGATCCCTTTGTTGCAGTCTTATGGTTCTAAAAACAGGGGGCCATGACCAGTCTGTTTGTTTGTAAATTGTGACCCAAGAATCCTGCATCAAGCTATCGATAACCTTGAAGTGAAAAGTGAGACAGACCAGCTGACAAACGCATGTGCAGGACATCATGTAAGAAAATGAAGAAATACGTGACCCGTCAACAACACACGGGATAGCAATCATGACTTCCTACATGGCCCGACGGCAAGGCGTTAATAAACATAATACTGGCCTCTCATATTTCTCATACAAAACAATGTAAGACATGAGAAACCAACATTTAAAGCATGGACAACAGCACTTATTAAACCCAGCGACAGACAGGACTACAATAACATGGAAGAATGAGTTTGCTCATTAAGGTCTAAGGTGTGCACATTTAATATTATAGAGGAAAGGAAGTGTTGATGACATAAAAGATTCCAAAAAAGACTGCTCATGCATGGGCTGTGTATTTAACACATAGGGCAACAACCAGCTTGAAAATATATTATATTTATAAGACCATATTGAAAAATTCTGTAGAGTACTCTGAAGTTAACTGCAAAATTGCAATGAGTAAAAGAAAGGTTATCATGAACATTTCATTCTAGTGACAAGCCTTTGTAAAAGCACAATTCTAGCAAAAGAAGCATCAATTACCAGTAAAACAGAGATAGTAACATTAGGCTGCATTTTAAATACAACACTGTTTGCTGACAACCAAAAGTAGAAACAGAAAGAATGAGGGGGGAGGAACAATTTCACATCAGTAAATACATTCTCTTTAAAGATACACCTGGAAAAATGAAATGTAAAAGACTTTCTACAGATATATCCAATACATTCAAATACAATAATACGCATCACAAAGAATAATTAGTAACACATTACTTTCTTGGACTGTGATATGTCATATTGGTATGGCATATCTATAGGACTGACAAACGTAAAGCTGTCCCATAACATGCCAAGCAGGGACAGATGAGACAGAAAAGTATAGCTCTACCCCTTCTGGACTCCAGTGCTAGAATGGGGTGGATGGTCAGGACCCCACTACTTTGCCCTGAGGAAAGACATCCAGTACCCTTTGCACACAAGGCAGGGTGGGCCTCAAGGTTGGTCTGGATTATTGAAAATCACACCCCTCACTGGGGTTCAAACCCAGATCATCCAGCCCATAGAAAGTCACTACACTTGACTATGCTATTGCACCTATAGGACTAATAAACTGTGTACACTTCAATATATGTAACACTATCAACAGAGAGATGGAGAGGTAATATACTGCTTAACAATGCTGTCAATTGCTGAGATAGTGTTCATGGCAGATGAATGATACAAGGAGGGCTGGACACAGGCCTCCACAGTGACATCCCACACCCTAACTGCCTGAGCTATGGTATGGCCACCATCTATGGAACATTACTAAATGAAAACAGCAGACAATCACAAACTGTACAGTTATGGAAATCCTGGTATTGACATATGGGTATGAAAAATGGGCATCAAATAGGGTACAATGAAGCCAAAGCTGTTTTGAAGACATTATGGCTACAAAATACTTCAGGTATGGATTTCTTCTGAGTGGAAAAAGGTCCAATATCTACTTTGCAGATGATTAATATGAAGGTGTGTAACAATTTCATACTAACACTACTAGGAATTATTCTGAACCCAAATTACTTGTAGAACAGTAACTTACTCATTTTCATCCAAACTTTAAAGATGGACTTCATGATTTTAAGTGGTTATTTAATCATCTGGCTACTTCAGCACTCCATGAATCACCTTGAGACAACACAACCTTAATCAGTGTGTCAGTATTCAGTAATTAAACAGTTAGTATTCCATGCTTTAATATGAAAACAGACCAGAAAAGATGGTCTTATCCTACATCTCTCTCAATGTTTAACAAGAAAATCATTCAAATGGACTGGTCTCAAAAGAAAGCACTTTGATTATATGCCTACAAGAGGTACAGTAAGTTGATAAGGCACTGTTATAGCATACAGAGACTTCGAAAGTTCTTCCACCTCAATTGTATGTACCGATAAGTAAAAGTAACTGGAATATACTTCTACATGTGGCTTGAGTTCTGTTTACTATCAAGCTACATTTAAATTGCGTTAAAGAAATAACCTTACTTTCACGTTTGTGTTCATTTCATGATATGCATCTTAAACAATTATAAATTCCATGAGAACCTACTGCTAATAAGTGCCCACTGCCACTGCTCCCAATTAACAATTACAATACATCTGATTCATTACATCAAAGTCAATTACAGGGTATAAGACTCAAAAACTTTAATCTAGAATGTAAAGTTAAGGATATTTAAGGAGATCCTGCTTTAATTAATAAACCTTTCTTTCCGACCACAAACTAATTGTCCTACAAATAATGTTTGCTTAAAAATGAAATACTGCAGATCCAAAAACAAAATGCAATTTGGACCCTGGGTAAGCATGCCAAACTTGTGTCCCAGTGACAAGAGGCCAGTTGAAATGTGATGGCACACATGCAGAAACCAGATTTTGTCTTGTCGGCGAAACAGACGAGTCCATTTAAATCGGCAGGGGCGTCAGTTCAGTTGACTACTGGCAGCCGAGGTGTGCATATCAGTGGTAGTAATGCTGGACACACCATGTTCCTAGTAGTGTGAAGGGTACTGGCTACCCACTCCATACGCCAGTTTCCCTTTCACTTCCCCTTCCGAGTGTAACCGTGTGCCATCACTTTTCAACTGGAGTCTACAATCGAACCTTTTCCAGTTAGTTATCTTAAAGCATGCAACTGTAAATGTGCCACACATACACAGTCTTTTGGGAACAAGTTAACACATGTTCATTCAGGATATATAAAATCTGAGACTTAACCTCAAAGCTTCACATCATGATTGTAACGGTTGACCACAAATACCATATGATTCATAATTACGCTCCTAATGTATCGAACCTTCATACCAAATGTCACCTTACGAACTCCAATATTTCATTACTTATTGATTTGAAACTGAGAGTTACATACTCCGAACACTTTACATATATACAGCATTTCCAACACAACACACATACAATGGATTTCATACCAGATGATCCATGGATTTCATACATTCAAGCTAGGGATAACATCGTATCAATTGGCAGCATGTGAAATGCTTCTGTTCTACCATTTTTCAACGAGGAATCTATACTACAATAGCGGAGTAAAAATACCAATGGATCACTGGCAGAACCAGTCAGTTCAAACCAGATGTTAAAAAGAGAACCATTTAATTCATGCAACTTCCCTTGTCCCTTAAATACATAATCTTGATACAGTGGTATTTTTTAAATAACTGCATCATCAGTTCCATAAAACTAAAGTACAAACGTTCATTTAATCAATGAGAAATACACCTCCACAATTCCAAATTTCACTTACATGTCACTTCCATACTAAATACAACATCCAGGCAACAAAACACATTCCAGCTGGAATGACAAAATCTAACAGGAAAATCAATTATACACAGTATATTACATTAATTTTAACATACACTAGCAGTGCCATGGCACATGGTTAGTTGTTGGCCTCTTACTTTGGAGGTCAACATCTGACCCCAGGCCAGTCCTTGTAGGATCTATGGTGAAAAAGGTGGCACTGGGACAGGTTCTTCTCTCACTATTCAGTTAGTATTACTCTGCAGATACTTCTTACTCATATTTCATTACTGAAATTGAACAACAAATTAGGGAAAAAGTTAACTAGAGGAACAGTGAATGGCGGTTCCACTGCCTTGGAAAACTGCCACGGTAACCTTGACATGCATGTGCAAAATGTAACACTTTCTAAATCAGGACTTAATCTTCATTCAGACATTTACGGCCTCAAATATAATACAGTTTTTGAATCTCAAAAGCATTTACTTTGAGTTGTAATAACAGAGTACTCTTTCACAAAAGAAAGTTTAAAAATATCAGAACATTCTTTGATAGTCCGGCTATTCATCACAAAAATTCTAAGCCTGAATCTGCAATCTGGAAAAGAATTAAACTCTTTGTCAGTAACACTTCAGAACACAGAAAAGTATGAAATTTTCACATCTTCTTAGGTAGACTCTCTACAAGGAGTAAGTTTAAGACAGACACACTACAGTCAAAAATTTAAGATGTGAAAACCCACAAAACTTGCAACACCCAATGCTAACATAAATTCTTAACACTAAAAATGAAAATCATGATAATCACTGGACTCTCTCAAAGGGCACCGCAAAACCTATAAAAACATGAGAGCTTGCTTTTCAGACATTACAAATACAAAATTAATATACATTTCTTTATCATATCAACAAGCACTGAAAGGTATAAAACTAGACAAATATTCTTTGCAAAAGTGTACATTTGAAACAATTTAATCTTATTTACTCACAAATCTCAGCTGTGTTTGAGATACGTCTTGTACAACTTCAGCAGTGAGGATGGTGTACGGGGAATGACCAACTGGAGGGCGGACATAAAGTGGCTATGCTTAACATTGGTCGCACTGAGATTCTCTTCTAAAGCCTTAAGTGCTGCCTCATGACATACAGCAATGACCTGAAATCAGCAACTCTTATCATGAACACTGCCAACAAACATTCTGCATCTTCAAGAAAAGGTAGGTCTATTATATGAGTAAATGTTTCTGAAGACTGATATAGAGTGGAAAACCTTATTTACATGTTTATAGAGACTGAAAAAAAGAGCAAACTGCAGGAAATAAAAAAAAAAAATATGTGCAGTGTTTACCTTAACCTGAACAATCGCAATCCTCAGCAAGTAAAGGTAAAGTGATCCCATCACAGGCCCAGTGTGGCCCAGAGGGTGGGTAGAGGTACAGTTCTACTCTTCCACGACCATGGCACTAGAAGGGGGTGAGTGGCCTGCCGCACTTTACCCCCGGGAAAGACCCGGTACCCATTTTAAAGGAGGCTGGGTGGGCCCCACAGCCAATCTGGACGGGCAGAAAATCTCGTCCCCACCGGGATTTGATCCCGGACCATCCAGCCTACAGTCAGTCGCTATACCAACTGAGCTACCTGGCCCAAATCCTCAGCAAGTAATGCATGCAAATTACAAGGCAATGTATGAACACTTCAACAACATTTAACTCCCAGAAACTAAAGTACAGACTACCATGACGTTAACAGTGTTGAAAATTTTTGCGCAGGATAAAAAAATTATTTTCTGCCTTACAATTGTTGACTATGTTGATAGTAGACACTGACAATCAAATGAATTCTAATTTAAAATACTACAGTCATTTAGTTGGGCCAATAATATTTATTGTATCATGAATATCTATATAAATTACAACACGTTTTGATTCATGTAAGTTATCTCAAAAACAAAGACAGACTGAATGTAAAGCTTTATTTTTGAGACATTAACTAAGAATAATTTGTAAGTTGAAATATGTTGTAATTTATATTTAAATGTTAACAACAAATCGAGAATGGTGTGCTAACTAACTAACACCACCATTTTCTATTGAAATTCATTCACAAAGCACAACTGGATGCCAGCACTGAAGGCTCATAATCCAAGTTCCAAACAAAACACAAATCTTCATTAGCCTGTTGATATTGTGAAATTTGTTTTCTTTCATGTCAGTCACTTTTTTCCTTCACTCTTAGTTACCATCATGCTTTATCAAACAAGCAAATTCAAATAAAATATTCTAAGAGCATGCAATAGGCTCAGGTAATTGGTTAAATAAGAACCAATTTCATAATGATCTCAGTGTCAGTAAAAATGTTACTGAGATATTGCAATTTACTCATTACAGATGAAAAGACAAGTTGGCTGGGCACAAAAATAATGGTGGAAAACCCACGAACTTCACATAACATGACACACAGTGAGACTGAAAGAAAGGGACTGGGCAGAAGGAGAGGGGCGACAATATGTACATTTCAGGCTCACAAGCGTGGGGTTTTAGAGTATTGCACTGAGGATTACTGGATTTCTGGAGATATCATGTTTTGAACAGAACACAGTGTTTCAGAATCAACATGTGTCTATATTCAAGTCAAACGTTGGAGGTACATACCCAATTATGCACATTAGAAACAGCCTCTCTGTCACTGAATTGAAGACAGGTGGTGTATTGGTGTGACACTGTCCCAACTTTTACAGCAATTATGCTAGTAAATGGAGGTTCTGTCCATTATTCCTTGGTATTTTGGACATCCATGTTCAAGTAACCAATAAAAGTGTAACACATCCTCAGATTAAACTCAATGAAGATATCATCTACTTTGTATGTGGTCGGACAATTAAGTTTGTGAACTAGCCACTGTGTGCTTGCGGTGGCAGCACTGGACAAAAGCCTTAGTATGGTATGATGACGCTGACATATCAGCGTTTCACAGCTTTGTTGTTGTTGATCTACGGCAGTCTCTTTCTGAGTGGCATCTATTACTGTCAGCATGTGTTTTGGTGTGCCGCCGTGAGAATGTCGGAGCTTGAATTAGAGCAGCAAACGAAGATTAAATTTCTTGTTAAACTTGGAAAGAGTGGAAACGAAATCAGAGAGATGTTAATGCAAGTTTACGGGGATAATGCTATGAAGAAAACAGCAGTTTACGAGTAGGTGAAACATTTTTCTGGGGGAAGAGAAAGTGTCACTGATGAAGAGAGATCAGGATGGCCAACAACAAGAAACAATATAAAAATTCATCAAATTGTGCGTGAAAATCGTCGGCTGACTGTCAGGAGCATAGCAGAGCAAGTGAACATCGACAGAGAAACAGTTAGGAAAATCTTAACTGAAGATCTTGACATGAGGAAGGTGTGTGCAAAAATGGTCCCAAAGGAGCTCACTGAAAACCAAAAGCAAAGAAGAGTCACAATTTGCCAAGACCTTTTGGAGAGGCAAGATGACATTTTCGGCTGCATCATCATGGGTGATGAAACGTGGGTCTACCAATACAACTCTGAAACGAAGCGGCAGAGTGCAAAAAGGAAGACTGCCAATTCCCCACGACCAAAAAAATTCCGTTGGTCCAAATCAAGAGTCAAAACAAAGTTGCTGACTTTTTTTGACATCAGAGGAATTGTTCATTATGAATTTGTACCAAATGGACAAACAGTCAACCAAGTTTACTATTTGGAAGTACTGGAAAGGCTGCGTGAAAAGTTAGACGGGTACAACCCGAACGTTTTGCCAACAACTCATGAATCTTGCATCACAACAATGCACCTGCTCACACAGCACTGTCTGTGAGGGAGTTTTTAGCTACTAAACAAATAACTGTGTTGGAACACCCTGCCTATTCAATGGATCTAGCCCCCAATGACTTTTTTCTGTTCCTGAAGACAAAGGAAATATCGAAAGGAAGGCATTTTGATGACATTGATGACATAAAGAGTAATACAATGGCAGCTCTGAAGACCATTCCACAAAACCAGTTCCAAAATTGTTTTGAAGGGTGGACTAGGCGCTGGCATCGGTGCATAGCTTCCCAAAGGGAGTACTGTGAAGGGACCACGGTGGTATTCAGCAATGAGGTATGTAGCACTTTTACCGTGACGAGTTCACGAACTTTATTGTCTGACCACATATTCTGGAGGCACCTACCAAATCTCAAGTTTCTTATCTCAGAATTGATAATCTATCACAACAAAACTATGTACACAGTGTCACATCCTAACCTCAATAAGGAAAAGTTTTCAACAACGTACAGTAACAAAACCAACCTCTGCTCCAGAGTAACTCTCAGTTCTGTTCACCAGTTCATCAATATTAACATCAGAAGCTACAGGCATCTTATGAAGCTGCATTTCTAAGATCTCCTGGCGAGTATTGGCATCTGGTAATGGTACATAAACTATGCGGTCCAACCTGCCTGGGCGCAGCAGTGCCTACAATGAAAGTACAACAATGACAGCTATAACATTTTTGACATGGGCAACTGAGGGTGTGCAGGCACCAATCCATTTCCATCGTACCTAATTGTAGCAAATCACATACGCTATTAAAAAATTAAATTTTCCTTTGCCTGTTTCTTACACGATAACCTCTGACCTGCTCTATAATGGCGCAGCTCTACAGTAAACAAGTACTTTTATCTCTGGTTGGTAACAGCCATCTTGGGACTCTAAATGTATTAAAGAAATAATGAATTGTAAATTATACAAGCATGTACGGCCAAATTAACAAGTATCCAACACAAGGAGCTCAATAATAAACCAGAGATATAACTGTGTTACGAGACAAAGTTCTTGTCCACAATAACTGCAGTATCCCTGAAGTTACACACCGAACTACATACCATGATAAGCTGTTACAGTATTTCTATGACAAAATGTATATTGAATGTGGCATCACAGAATGAAAGTTAATGATAAAAAATATCCTTGAATTTTATATTTTTAGCAACTGTATTATTTTACGTACTTTTACACTTTTATAACAACTTCCGTTACTACATAAACATATGAAAACAGATAGAGTACTAACAAGAAAAGTGTAACATACAACAAATATTCTACAGTAGTAAGAAACAACTATGGCTACGTTTACAAAGTGACATTATCACATATAACATTATAATGTAAGTTCTGTTTTATAATAATAACACTACACCAACATTTCTCTGATGCAGTAACACCACATTTACTAAGTACATGGATTACATTTACCTTGGACTATAAAAACTGAACACTACAAACCCAAAAATGCAGAAGAAATGCATCATCATGCTATAATTTTAACATTATTTAAGCATTTTAACAACCTATTTATAACAGAAACAAACCAAGAATCTAAACAATAAGGCTCAAAAAGTTTTGATATTAGCTGAAAACGTAAGTTTCTACACACATTCAAACCAAATCCATGTGAAAAAAGTAAGGCATAACACACAAAAAATCTTAAACATGAAAACGTATTATACATGCATAATGACTCCATACCTTCCAGCTATTATTCATACAAAAACAGAGACCTCCACTTTTTGTGACATTACTACAGTGCCTCAACATACCTTATCAATCCGATCCGGTCTGTTAGTTGCACCAACAACGGTCACATTTCCCAGAGGTTCCACTCCATCTAGCTCTGTAAGCAACTGCGCTAAAACCCTTTCCTGCACATTACTAGCACCATATCCTGAAGCCCCACTTCGTTCACTTCCCAGAGCATCCAGTTCATCAAAAAAGACAATAGCTGGTGCAACTTGCCTGGCTTTATGGAACACCTCCCGAACAGCCCTCTCTGATTCACCAACCCACTTGCTGAACAGCTCTGGGCCCTGCAAAATTAAATATTTCAACACGATAGCTGAAAATCATTCTTCCACTATACTGGTGTCAACACTTAGGATCCAAGGAGATAAACAAAATATACCCCTGTCTGAAGCATCAGATGACATTTTTTAAGGAGAATTACACTCAAAATACATCATGTCTGGTCTCACCTTATAAAGAAACATCACTGCTGCTTTACATATCAATTTCTGACACTTTCTGACACTATATTTGTTGTCAAGGATGAATTCTGAATTCTTAAGGTATAGTTTCACTATAGGAGCCACATTTAATAATTACTTGAGGCCTGGCGTATTATTCCATGTTAAGGATGAAAGGCAATAATGTATATGTGTCGCAGCCTTGTAGGCTCCAACATATATACACTTTTTGAGGTTCAATTTGTGAGCACAAAATTCTGCAGACATATTTGCTTGAAGATCTTACTCACAGCAATCTGGGTATCTTACCCAGAGATCACCATGTGTGTAACTGTTATGTACAATATTGTATTAAACATTTTCCAGAAACTTTTTCGTGTATGAATATTTGAATGTTAATGTACAATGTAACCTTAAAACACCTCGCAAATCAAGATGGTTTTAAAGCTAACTACAGATATGGTGTAAAAGTAATTCAGAGCATTTATTTTACACTGCTGCTTAAATTCATTAGCAAATTCCATTGTTGATCAAAACTGAAAATTTAGTTAGACTGATAGAATGTTTCACAGAAGAAATTTGCCAGTTGCTGGCAGAAGTCTGGCATTTGTCTGCTTTCATGACACCATGTGTCAGAATTTTTGTTGCTGAATTTAATGATGCTTTTAGCTGTTATGGTTATTTAATGTGAAGTAAATGGTAAAATGTTTTGGGAAGAATGCAGGAGAAGGTAGTCTGTGTCTGTGTTGCACTGGTCCAGTATCTAGTGTATATACGTCAAAGCCTTGTAGGCTCCGACATATATATATTATTGCCTTCCAACCTCAACGTGGAATAATACGCCAGGCCTCAAGTAATTATTAAATGTGGCTCTTATAGTGAAACTATACCATAAGAATTCAGAACAACGTCCTTGACAACAAAGATAGCCATACCAAGAAGCATCTCTTCCATATATAAACTACTAATATACCAGCCATCCCAGGGCACTTTCACGTCATACGTGAAATATCTGATATAGATACACTACTGCACGTAAACAATTTTTCGAGCCTGGGTCCTCCCAGCCAGAATATCTATACCTGATATAGATACGCTACTGCATGTAAACAACATTTTGAGCCTGGGATCCCCCTGACAGAATACCTACATAAGTTTTTAAACCCAACTTCAGCTGGCGACTACCACTACAGATGACGAACACCAATTTCTACATAACTTCTTTCAGAATTTAATTACTACAACACCATGCACGATTCAATCATTCTGCCAAAGGTGAAGTAACATAGTAAAATTATATATTCCCTAAGTGTGATACTCCACTCCAAAATTACAAAGTAAAAGTTTAATAATTTTTATAACTGTTTTAAATTTCTCAATAATTTTATTCCACTATTTATATTCAAAAATAAAAATGAAAATTTTATCGATGGAAATTAGATCTTGTTAGAAACAAAAGGCTTGATATTGCTGAATGTATGGTTCCTTCGAAAAGAATAAATGATCAACCTGATGACGGCCTAGGAAAAGGTTGAAACATGCTGTTGTTCCTAAGATATGCTATGTGAATAAAAAGCACCTTAGCAATAAGACATTCAAAGTTGTGTTTGACTTTACTCTGCCCATGTTTGTGATTGTATGCAGCACAACGGGGATGACTCACTTGAAAGTTTAATGACCCATGGTTTGGAAGCCACATTCAAATCGAGGTCTCCATTGCTAATGATCATTTTTATCATTACTCTATCATTAGAGGTAGCAAAATCTATTGGGTGCCCCACCTCAACAACAGATTCCATACCCTTGCCTAGGTCAGCAAACACCAGAAAGGTCCAAAGTGACTATATATAGAAGAATTATACATACAACATAATCACCTTTATTGACAAGAAGTTAAGTTTACTCTCTGTAGCAAGAGCTTTCGCAATCATTGTTTTTGAACATCCTGGAGGTCCAAACATTAGAACACCTCGTGGAGGAGAAATTCCAAGTCGAGTGAAAGCTTCAGGGTGTTTCAATGGCCACTCCACAGCCTGGCGTAACTTCAGTTTCAGTTCATGTTGTCCACCAATGTCACTCCATCGTACCTATAAAAACAGTATAGAATAAATTCACAATTTTGTACTGAACTACAGCAGAGTGATGTGAACAGCAGGATATGGTTTGTGAGCAATACAGATGGACACACAAAAGCTGATAAAAAATGCTCCCACATTCATGCACAGATACTAAAATGGGGGGGGGGGGGGGAGAAATTAAAAAGGCACATCTACCAACAAAAATGTCCCATCTCGGGGAAAAATACTCTTACACCACAACAACCAAGGAAAAAC